>Ga0208564_1000379_pt1 | contig 41045 bp, 33 predicted proteins | sample AD_UKC073_MetaG_FD_184439 | JGI IMG/M metagenome (GOLD analysis project Ga0208564, IMG submission 184439) | Active sludge microbial communities of municipal wastewater-treating anaerobic digesters from USA - AD_UKC073_MetaG (SPAdes) (version 2) | ecosystem: Engineered > Bioreactor > Anaerobic >... | reverse complement strand
GCCCACCTCGGTGGTGCCCCCGCCGATGTCCACCACCATCGAGCCGCTGGCTTCGCTGACGGGCAGGCCGGCGCCCAGGCCGGCGGCCATGGGCTCCTCGATCAGGTAGACCGCCGTGGCGCCCGCCGCCTCGGCCGCGTCCTTGATGGCGCGGCGCTCGACCTGGGTGGAGCCGCAGGGCACACAGATGATGATGCGGGGGCTGGGGGTGAGCAGGGTGCGGGGGTGCACCATCTTGATGAACTGCTTGATCATCTGCTCGGTGATGACGAAGTCGGCGATCACGCCATCCTTCATCGGGCGGATGGCCTCGATGTTGCCGGGCACCTTGCCCAGCATGGCCTTGGCTTCGCGGCCTACGGCCTGGATGACTTTTTTACCATGGGGACCGCCTTCATGGCGGATGGCGACCACCGAAGGCTCGTCCAGCACAATACCCTTGTCGCGGGCAAAAATCAGGGTGTTGGCGGTGCCAAGGTCAATGGCGAGATCGGTGGAGAAATACCGACGGAATACTCCGAACATTCAAATCCTCTCAGGCACGGCATGCGCATCGGCCGGCCGTCGCCGCGTATTACAGGAAGCTCTTGGGTGCGTGGGACCCACTTTGGCACCGACTTGGGGCGACAAAGCTTTGGGCCATTCTTCACGGTATCTCGCGGTAATTTGCGCTTTTTCGCACATTTGCCATCAAGTTTGAAGGCGTTACAGCAAAGGCAGGATAATACCCGATCCCCTGGGGGCTGTGCCTATTCTGTAAGCATCGGCTCTCTACTTACATCTGGTTTCTTCTCATCGCTCCTATGGCTTTGACCCCCCAAGACATCAGCCGCATTGCCAACCTGGCGCGGCTGGAACTGCAGCCCGACGAGAGTGCGCGCCTGCTGACGCAACTGACCGGCTTTTTCGACATCGTGGAGCAAATGCGCGCCGTGGACACCACCGGCATCACGCCCCTGGCGCACCCGGTGGACACCATCCAGCCGGTGGCCCTGCGCCTGCGTGACGACCTGGCCAGCGAGCCCAATGACCGCGAAGCCAACCAGAAGAGCGCCCCCGCTGTGGAGCGCGGGCTGTTCCTGGTTCCCAAAGTGATCGAGTGAGGCCACGCAGCATGAGCAACACCACCTCCGCCGCCCTCCACGACCTCACAGTGCGCGCACTCGCCCGGCAGCTGCAGCAGCGCCAGGTTTCCGCCGTCGAAGTGGCCCAGCATTTCCTGGACCGCGCCCAGGCCCACCAAGCCCTCGGTGCCTATGTGGCCATCGACGCCCAAGCCACCCTGGCCCAGGCACAAGCCGCCGACGCCCGGCTGGCCGCCGGCACCGCCGGTCCGCTGGAAGGCGTGCCGTTGGCGCACAAGGACATCTTCGCCACCCGCCAGTTCCCCACCACCGCCGGCTCGCGCATGCTGGCGGGTTACCAGTCGCCTTTTGACGCCACCGTGGTGAGCCGGCTGGCCGACGCCGGCGTGGTGACGCTGGGCAAACTCAGCTGCGACGAATTTGCCATGGGCTCGGCCAACGAGAACGTGGCCGTGCCCGCCGTGGGCAGCGACGCGCCCACCCCCGTGCGCAACCCCTGGGACACCCAGCGTGTGCCCGGTGGCTCGTCGGGCGGCAGCGCCGTGGCCGTGGCAGCACGGCTGGCACCCGCCGCCACCGGCACCGACACGGGCGGCTCGATCCGCCAGCCGGCCTCGTTCTGCGGCATCACCGGCATCAAGCCCACCTATGGCCGGGCCTCGCGCTACGGCATGGTGGCGTTTGCGTCGAGCCTGGACCAGGCCGGCCCCATGGCCCGCACCGCCGAAGACTGCGCGCTGCTGCTGTCCCACATCTGCGGCCCGGACGCGGACCGCGACTCCACCTCGCTCGACCTGCCGGCAGAGGACTTCACCCGCTCGCTCGATACCCCGCTGGCTGGCCTGCGTATCGGCGTGCCCAAAGAGTTCTTCAGCGACGGCGTGGCCCCCGACGTGCGTGCCACCGTGGACAACGCCCTGAAGGAATACCAGAAGCTGGGCGCCACCCTGGTGGACATCTCGCTGCCCCGCACCGAGCTGTCGATCCCCGTGTACTACATCATCGCGCCGGCCGAGGCCAGCTCCAACCTCAGCCGCTTCGACGGCGTGAAGTTCGGCCACCGCGCCAAGGACTACGCCGACCTGGTGGACATGTACAAAAAGACCCGCGCCGAAGGTTTTGGCGACGAGGTCAAACGCCGCATCATGATTGGCACCTATGTGCTGAGCCACGGCTACTACGACGCCTACTACCTGCAGGCGCAAAAAATCCGCCGCATGATCGCCGACGACTTCCAGCAGGCTTTCCAGCAGTGCGACGTGATCGCCGGCCCGGTGGCACCCACCGTCGCCTGGAAGCTGGGTGAACACGGCAGCGACCCGGTGGCAGACTACCTGGCCGACATCTTCACCCTGCCCGCTTCGCTGGCTGGCCTGCCCGGCATGAGTGTGCCGGCCGGCTTCGGCGCAGGTGGTATGCCGGTGGGCCTGCAGCTGATCGGCAACTACTTCCAGGAAGCGAAGCTGCTGAACGCCGCCCACCAGCTGCAACAAGCCACCGACTGGCACCAACGTGCACCGCAGGGATATTGAGATGAGTGAGCCCGTGAACACCTTTGAAGCGCAGCAGCAAGGCCGCCCGACCGGCCCGCTGGTACAGGGTTATGAAGTCGTCATCGGCTTCGAGACCCACGCCCAGCTCTCCACCCAGAGCAAGATCTTCAGCCGCGCACCCACCGCTTTCGGCGCCGAGCCCAACACCCAGGCCTGCGCCGTGGACTTGGCGCTGCCCGGCACCCTGCCGGTGATGAACAAGGGCGCGGTAGCGCGTGCTATCGAATTTGGACTGGCGGTCGGCTCCCACATTGCGCCGCGCAGCATTTTTGCCCGCAAAAACTACTTCTACCCCGACCTGCCCAAGGGCTACCAGATCAGCCAGTTCGAGATCCCGGTGGTGCAAGGCGGCAGCGTAGAGTTCTACCTCGGTGATGCAAAGAAATCGGTGCGCCTGGTGCGCGCCCACCTGGAAGAAGACGCCGGCAAGTCGCTGCACGAGGACTTCATTGGCCAGAGCGGCATCGACCTGAACCGTGCCGGCACGCCGCTGCTGGAGATCGTGACCGAGCCCGACATCCGTTCTTCAGCCGAGGCAGTGGCCTACGCCAAGGAACTGCACAAGATCGTCACCTGGATCGGCATCTGCGACGGCAACATGCAGGAAGGCAGCTTCCGCTGCGACGCCAATGTGTCGGTGCGCAAGCCCGGCGACAAGCTGGGCACGCGCCGCGAGATCAAGAACCTGAACAGCTTCAAGTTCATGCAGCAGGCCATCGACTACGAGATCCGCTGGCAGATCGAGCAGATCGAGGACGGCCACGCCATCCAGCAGGCCACCGTGCTGTTCGACCCCGACACCGGCGAGACCCGTGCCATGCGCACCAAGGAAGACGCCGCCGACTACCGCTATTTCCCCGACCCGGATCTGCCGCCGCTGGTGATTGCCGGCGAGTGGGTGGAGCGTGTGCGCTCGGAAATGGCCGAGTTGCCCCGGGTGATGGCCGCGCGCTTCGTGGCCGACTACAAGCTGCCCGAATACGACGCCACCACGCTGACCCAGAGCAAGGCGATGGCGGCCTACTTCGAGGCGGCAGCGCAAGCCAGCGGCAACGCCAAGCTGGCCAGCAACTGGGTGATGGGGGAGCTATCCCGCCGCATCAACAGCGGCGAGGCGGATTTCGCCAGCGCCCCCGTGGCTGCAGCCACGCTGGGCCTGCTGATCCAGCGGATTGCCGACAGCACCATCTCCAACAACGCAGCCAAGCAGGTCTTCGACGCCCTGTGGGCCGGCACGGGCACGGACGTGGATGCGCTGATCGACAGCCTGGGCCTCAGGCAGATGAACGACACCGGCGCGCTGGAAAAGATCATCGACGACGTGCTAGCCGTCAACGCCGACAACGTGGCCCAGTACCGCGCCGGCAAGGACAAGGCCTTCAACGCCCTGGTCGGCCAGGTGATGAAGGCCAGCAAGGGCAAGGCCAACCCGGGCCAGGTCAACGAACTGCTCAAGCAGAAACTGGGCTGATGGCCTGCACGGCCTGCCGCGCTAGCGGTCGGCCGTGGCGCTGCCGCGCTGCGCCCACAGCTGGCGCAGCCGCGCCAGCTCGGTATCAAACCGGGCATTGACGCGTTTTTTTTCCTGCTCCTGGTCAGCGATGAAGCGATTCTGCGCCGCCACATCGGAGGCGTGTTCGGCAACCCGCTGCTTCAGCGCCGCAGGCACGCTGGACGGGTCATTTTTGTAGAACTCCAACTCCGCATCGAGCTTGGTACGCTGCTGGTCCAGATCGGCCTGCCGCCGCTTGGCGATGGCAATCACCTCGTCCACCTGGCGCAACGCATCGGCCCGCTCCGCGTCATGGGCGGCGGGGTTCTGGTAGCGCGCCACCAGGGCACGGTCACGCCGCTTCGCTTCCTGCACACGGGCCCGCTCTTCGGACTCTTTGCGCTGGCGCTGATCTTCCAGATCTGCCTCACGCTCGGTCAGCGTCGGGCCGATGGCGCGCTTGACAGTACCGTTGGAATTCAGCTCGCGCTGCTCACGGTCGATGCAGTCCGGAATCGGCCGGTCATGGGTCAGGCGGCGCCCCTTGCTGTCCACGCAGGTGTAAATGCTCTGGGCGGCGGCCAGCCAGGGCGTGCAGATCAGCAGCACCCCTACCAGCCATGCAGATACCCGTCCATTTCCACGCTGCCCTGACACGCCTATCCTTCCGTGACGCCGTAACGCTGGCGGTAGGCCAGCACCTTGTCGTAGTGGGCGCCCAGCCCACTTGGATCGACATTCGTCAAATACTGCAATAAGTCTGCCAACTTGGCAATCGTGCACACCTGCAGGCCGAGCTGGTTGCGCACGTACTGCACTGCGCTGTAGGCCACGTCCTGGCCGTTTTCGGTGGCCATTTCCTGCCGGTCCAGCGCAATCGCCACCGCATGCGGGGTGGCGCCAGCCGCCCGGATGATGGCGATGGACTCACGTGCTGCCGTGCCGGCCGACATCACGTCGTCCACGATCAGCACCCGCCCCTTGAGCGGCGCACCGACCAGCGTGCCACCTTCGCCATGGTCCTTGGCTTCCTTGCGGTTATAGGCAAAGGGTACGTTGCGCCCCTGGCGGGCCAGCTCCACTGCCACGGCCGCGCCCAGGGGGATGCCCTTGTAGGCCGGGCCGAACAGCATGTCGAATTCGATGCCGCTGGCCTGGATGCAGCGTGCATAAAATGCCGCCAGGCGCCCAAGCTTGGCCCCGTCGTCGAACAGCCCGGCATTGAAGAAATAGGGGCTCAACCGCCCGGCTTTGGTCTTGAACTCGCCAAAGCGCAACGCCCCGGCGTCCACCGCAAACTGCACAAATTCCTGGGCCAGCGGGTCATTCCCCGCAGCGCACCTGTCTTCAACCACCATGGAGAAATCCTTGTTCAAATTAACCAGCCTGAACCTCAACGGCATCCGGTCAGCCTCCACCAAGGGGGTGGAAACCTGGATCGCAGCGACGGCACCCGATTGTATTTGTGTGCAGGAAGTGAAGGCGCAGGCTGCCGATGTGAGTAACCGCTTCGAGCAAATCGCTGGCTTGCAGGGGCATTTCCACTTTGCCCAAAAAAAAGGCTACTCCGGTGTGGGACTGTACACGCGGCACCAGCCCAGTGAGGTCATCGTTGGTTTTGGCTCACAGGAGTTCGACGCAGAAGGCCGTTATGTCGAGGTCCGCTTCGACACCCCGACCCGCAAGCTCTCCATTATCAGCGCCTACTTTCCCAGTGGCTCATCCGGCGAAGAACGCCAGCAGGCCAAGTTCCGCTTCCTGGCCGAATTCCACACCCACCTGATGCAACTCAAGGCCGACCGCGAGTTCATTCTGTGCGGCGACATCAACATCGCCCACCAGCAAATTGACCTGAAAAACTGGAAAAGCAACCAGAAAAACAGCGGCTTCCTGCCCGAAGAACGCGACTGGATGACAAAACTGTTGCACACAACTGACCCAACCGGTGGCATGGTTGACGTTTACCGCCTGCTCCAACCCACTGCCACCGAGGCAGCCTACACCTGGTGGAGCAACCGGGGCCAGGCCTATGCCAAGAACGTGGGGTGGCGGCTGGACTACCACTTGGCGACACCGAAGCTCGCCGCACTGGCCCAGCAGGTTGCGATCTACAAGGCACAAAAATTCAGCGACCATGCGCCGCTGACGATCGATTACGACTTCACGTTCTAGCCGCGATCTCGCATCACCCGGGGTTCGCCGGTGATTGACGTCAAGCTGTCGCCGGCCCGTAAGCGGCCATGAACGCGGCAATCGCCCGCTGCACCGTGGCGTTGATTTCTTCAGCAGAGATCGGCTCCAGCGTCTGGAACAGAAAGCGGTCCAGCCATTCGGCCTCCAGCAGGCCGCGCAGGTGCAGGGCGGCGATGCGGGCATCGGCCTGGCGCAACTGGCCGGTGTCCATGGCGTGCTGCAAAAAGGCGGCAGCGGCGGCCTCGTTGCGCACGGGGCCGAGCTCGTAGCACTGTTTGCCCAGCTCGGATCGCCCAGCCTCGGCCACCACCAGGCGGCGCACCGCCTGCACCTGCGGTGAATACAGCAGCGTGAGCAGGCCGCGGCCAAACTTCTCCAGCGCCTCGGTGATGTCCTGCAGCGTGGCGTCCAGGGCTTCGAGGGTGGCCTGGAATTCTGCCTCGGTGGCGTCAAACACCACCGCCGAGAACAGCTCTTCCTTCGATGCGAAGTAGTTGTACAGCGTGGCCTTGGAGTAGCCCAGGCGTTCGCAGATGGCGGCCATCGTGGTCCGCTCGAACCCCGTTTCCTGAAAAACCTGGGCGGCGGCCTCCAGGATGGCCTGCCGTCTTGTCTCGCTTTTTGCGCGCACGTCAACCCCTTTATTTTTGAACCAACAAGTTCAGTTTAGCTTGATCCAGCCCAAAAACAAAGCTAAACTAAACCGATCAGTTCACTTAATGGAGTCCCGATGCTTCAACGCAGCACGCCGTCCACGCCCGCCTTGCACAGACTGCGCAGGCCCCTGACGGCCCTGGGCGCCGCTCTCTTCGTGGCAGGGTGCGCCCAGCTTCCGGACCTGGGCGCAACGCCCCAACCCAAGACGGTGGACGCCTTCCAGTCCACGCAATCGCTGAAGGCGCCCAGCGCCCAGTGGCCCGCAGAACAGTGGTGGACGGCCTACGGCGACAGCCAGCTCAACGCGCTGATGGACGAAGCGCTGGCCGGCGCGCCCGACCTGGCCGCCGCCGCTGCGCGCCTGCAGCGGGCCGACGCGGTGGCGCAGATCGCAGGCGCTGCCAGCAAGCCGCAGGTCAGCGCCAATGCCTCCGTGACGGGAGACAAGCTCAGCTACAACCACCTCATCCCGCGCTCCCCCGCTACCGAAGGCTTGAACGACTACGGCCTCGCCACGCTGAATCTGCGCTGGGAGCTGGACTTCTGGGGCAAAAACCGCGCCGCACTGGCCACTGCCACCTCTGAAGTGGAGGCCAGCCGCGCCGAGCTGGCGCAGGCGCGCCTGTGGCTGGCCTCCAGCGTCGCGGCGAACTATGCGGAACTCAGCCGTCTGCACGCCAACCGCGACACCGCCGCCCGCGCGCTGGAGATTCGCCAAAAGACCGCCAGCCTGTTCACCCAGCGCTTTGACAACGGCCTGGAAACGCGCGGCGGCCTGCGCAACGCCGACGCCCGCCGCGCCGTGGCCGAAGGCGAGCTGCTGGCGCTGGACGAACACATCGCGCTGCAGCGCAATCGCCTGGCCGCCTTGCTGGGCGCTGGCCCGGACAGGGGCTTGTCGATTACCGCACCCACCTTAAGACTGGACCGCGCCTTTGGCCTGCCCGCTGAAATTTCTGCCGACCTGCTGGGCCGCCGCCCCGACGTGGTGGCCGCCCGCCTGCGCGCCCAGGCGCTGGGCAGCCGCATCGACCAGAAGAAGGCCGAGTTCTACCCCAACGTGAACCTGTCGGCGCTGATCGGCGTGCAGTCGCTGGGGCTGGACATGCTGGCCAAAGGCGGATCGGGCACTGCCAGCTTCGGCCCGGCGATTTCGCTGCCGATCTTCAGCGGCGGGCGCCTGCAGGGCGAGCTGCGCGGCGCGCACGCCGGCTATGCCGAGGCGGTGGCCCAGTACAACGCCACCGTGGCCCGCGCCCTGCAGGACGTGGCCGACAACGCCATCAGCCAGAAGGCCCTGGGCCAGCGCCTGGACAAAGCGCAAGAAGCGGTCGATGCCGCTACCGAGGCGCACCGTGTGGCCAGCAACCGCTACGAAGGCGGGCTGGCGACTTACCTCGAAGTGCTGACGGCCGAAGACAGCCTGCTGGGCGCTCTGAGCGCGCAGACCAACCTGCGCTCGGCCTCGTTCACGCTCGACATCGGCCTGCAGCGTGCCCTGGGCGGCGGCTACCAGGCTGCCCAAGCCGTCGCCCAGCAGTAGTCCACTGCCCCTCTACATCGATCAAGGAATTCCCATGTCTGAAAACAACACAAGCTCTGCCGCCGATGCCCTCGTGAAAAAGCGCCGCAACGCCCGCCTGGCCACCCTGGGTGGCGTGGTGGTGCTGGCCGCCGTGGGCGCGACGGCCTACTGGAAGCTGCACGCCTCGCATTTCGTCTCCACCGACAACGCCTATGCGGCTGCCGAAGTGGCGCAGATCACACCCGCCGTCGGCGGCACTGTGCTGGAAGTGCACGTGCGCGACACGCAGGCCGTCAAAAAGGGCGATGTGCTGCTGGTCATCGACCCCACCGACGCCCAGCTGGCCGTGGCCCAGGCCACGGCCGAACTCGACCGCGCCACCCGCCGCGTGAAGAGCTACATCGCCAACGACACCAACCTGAGCGCCCAGATCAGCGCCCGCGAGGCCGACGCGCAACGCGCCAGCGCCCAGCTGGCGGCCGCCCAGGCCGACTTTGAGCGTGCCAAGGTCGATCTGCAACGCCGCCAGGCGCTGGTGGCCTCGGGCTCGGTGTCGGGCGACGAACTGACGCGCGCCAAGAACGGCTTTGATGCAGCCACCGCGCAGCTGGCCGCCGCCAAGGCGGCCGCCGCCCAGGTCACGGCCAACCAGCGCTCGGCCATCGCGGCCAAGGAAGCCAACGCCGCCCTCATCAGCAACAGCACCGTGGACTCCAACCCCGAAGTGGCCGCCGCCCGCGCCCGCCTCGACCAGGCCAAGGTGGACCTAGCGCGCACTGTGCTGCGCGCACCGCTGGACGGTGTGGTGGCCAAACGCATGGTGCAGCTGGGCCAACGCGTCCAGCCCGGCATGCCGCTGATGGCCGTGGTGCCCGTGAACGACATGTATGTGGACGCCAACTTCAAGGAAGTGCAACTGGAAAAAGTGCGCGTCGGCCAGAGTGTCACGCTGCATGCCGACATCTATGGCAAGAACGTGACCTACCACGGCGTGGTGGAAGGTTTCTCGGGCGGCTCGGGCTCGGCCTTCTCGGCCATTCCGGCGCAGAACGCCACCGGCAACTGGATCAAGGTGGTGCAGCGCCTGCCCGTGCGCGTGAAGCTGGACCCGGCCGAACTGCAAGCCAACCCGCTCAAGGTGGGCTTGTCCATGCGCGCTGAAATCGATACCCGCACCGGCGACAAGCAAGCCACGGCCGCTGCCGCTGAGGTCCCCCGCACGGCTGCCAACTGAGCAGGGACGCAACCATGAGTCAAGCGACGACGGCGCCCGGCGCGCCGGCCCCCTTCGCCCACGCCGGCGTGGAGCCCCTGAAAGGGCCGATGCTCATCGTGGCCGCGCTGATGCTGGCAGCCGCCAATTTCATCGCGGTCCTGAACATGACCATCGCCAACGTGGCGGTGCCCAATATTGCAGGCGCCCTGGGCGCAGCGGCCAGCCAGGGCACCTGGGTCATCACCTCGTTTGCCGTGGGTGAGGCCATCACCGTGCCGCTGACTGGCTGGTTTGCCGCGCGTTTCGGTGCGGTGCGTGTGTTCGTGGTGTCGATGGTTTTGTTTGGCATCTTCTCCATCCTGTGCGGCCTGTCCACCTCCATCGGCATGCTGGTGGTGGCGCGGGTGTTCCAGGGCCTGAGCGGCGGGCCGCTGATGCCGCTGTCGCAAACGCTGATGCTGCGCATCTTCCCCAAGGACAAGGCCGGGGCGGCCATCGGCATCTGGTCGATGACCACGCTGGTGGCGCCCGTGGTCGGCCCCATCCTGGGCGGCTGGCTGGTGGATGACTACGCCTGGAACTGGGTGTTCCTGATCAACGCACCGATTGCCATCGGCTTTGGCCTGGGCGCCTGGAAGCTGCTCAAGCACTACCAGGATGCACCGGTGCGCAACCCGTTCGACAAGATCGGGCTGGCCCTGCTGGTCATCTGGGTCGTCGCCTTGCAACTGGTGCTGGACGAGGGCAAGAACCTCGACTGGTTCGCCTCCAGCCAGATCGTGGCCCTGACCATCATTGCTGTGGTCGGCTTCGCCGCCTTCCTGATCTGGGAGTTGCACGAGAAGCACCCGGTGGTCGACCTGCGCGTGTTCCGCCACCGCGGCTTCAACGCCGCCGTGATGACCGTGAGCGTGGCCTACGCCGCCTTCTTCGGCGTCAGCGTGCTCACGCCGCTGTGGCTGCAAAGCTTCATGGGCTACACCGCCACCACGGCGGGCCTGGCCACGGCCTGGACGGGTGTGACGGCACTGTTCGTGGCTCCCATCGTGGCCAACAGCAAGCGCGACCCACGTGCCCTGGTGTTCTTTGGCGTGCTGTGGATGGGGCTGGTGACGCTGTGGCGCACGGTGGCCAACAGCGACATGGCGTTCTGGGACATTGCCGTTCCGCTGGCGGTGATGGGTTTTGCGCTGCCGTTCTTCTTCATCCCGACCACCGGCATCGCCCTGGGCAGCGTGGAGGAGCGCGAAATGGACTCGGCCGCCGGGCTGATGAACTTCCTGCGCACCCTCTCGGGCGCCTTTGCCACTTCGGTGGTGACCACCGTGTGGGCCAACCAGACCACGCGCAACCACGCCGAACTGGTGGGCCTGGCCGACCGCGATGGCAGCGTGTTCAACATGCTCACGCAGTCCGGCACACCGCAGGACACGGCCACGCAAGTGGTGGACTACCTGATCGTGTCGCAAAGCGGCATGTTGTCCACCAACCAGGTGATGAGCGGCGTGGCCGCAATGTTCTTCCTCGCCGCCGCCATCATCTGGATCGCCCCCAAACCCACGCGCACCATAGCGCCCGGCGCCGGTGGGCACTGACCCCCTGAGCCTGAAAGGAAAACCCATGTTCAAGCACATTCTGGTCCCCACCGATGGTTCGTCGCTGTCGCTGGGCTGCGTGGCGCGGGCCGCGTCCTTTGCCAAGGAAACCGGCGCGCAGATCACGCTGTTCTACGCCCAACCCGAGGCGCCGTCGGCCTATGCCGGGCTGGGCGCGGTGAGCGACACCCACATTACGCAGGACATCCAGAGCCGCCTGGACCAGGCTGCCCAGGACATCCTGGACGCGGCCGAACAACGGGTGCAGGAAGCCGGCGCCACCTGCCAGCGCGTGGCGCAGGTGGGCGACAAACCCTATGCGGACATCATCACGGCCGCAGAGGCCAACGGCTGCGACCTGATCTTCATGGCGTCCCACGGTCGCTCGGGTGTGGGCGCCCTGCTGCTGGGCAGCGAAACGCAAAAGGTGCTGGCGCACTCCCGCATTCCGGTGCTGGTGTACCGGTAAAGGTGAATATGGCAGGGGTTGGTCCGCCAGCGCGCATGGCCTGGGGTAAACATGCGTTGGTGGATGGCAGAATGGGCCCATGTCGCGACGCTACCTGATCACATTTGCAGTACTCGTCGCCGTCCTTCTCGCGGCCTTCATCGCCTGGTGGGCCACGCGTGCGCCGTTGGTTCCGGCTGTCAACGCCCGCATGGCCCCCCTGGTGCGCACCCTGCAATTCTCGGCCCGCGTGGCGACGGCGTCCCGTGTCGAGGTGGGCAGCACGCTCACCGGGCGCGTGCTACAGGTCGCAGTGGACGCAGGCGCACAGGTCAAGGCGGGTGACGTGCTCGTACGGCTTGAAAACGATGAATTGCAGGCTGCGGTGGCACAAAGCCGGGCCAGCGAACTTCAGGCCGCCGCGCGGCTGGCAGGCTTGCGCAGCAGCGGGCGCAACACGGTGCAGGCCACCGTCACGCAGGCGGAATCGGTGCTCGTAGCCGCGCAGGCCGATCTGCAACGCACACTCGATCTCGTGGCCCAGGGGTTCCTCAGCCAGTCACGTCTCGACGAGGCACGCCGCGCGGTCGGGGTGGCGCAGGCGCAACTGGACGGCGCCCGTGCGCAGCGTGCCGCCGTGGCCGAATCAGGCACCGACGTCACCCAGGCCCAGGCGCAACTGGCCCTTGCCAGCGCGGCCCGCGTGGCCGCCGAGGCCCGGCTGGGCCAGGCCGTGCTCACCGCGCCGGCCGAGGCACACGTGCTCACGCGCCTGGTAGAGCCCGGCCAGATCGTGCAGCCCGGCCGTGCGCTGCTGGCTTTGGCGCTGGCCGGACCGCTGCAACTGGTGGCCCAGGTGGACGAGCGCTACGTGGGCCAGTTGCAGCCCGGGCAGGTGGCCAGCGTGCTGGCAGACGCCTACCCGACGCAGCGTTTCACGGCCCGCGTGCTGTCCATCGCGCCAGTGGTCGATGCGCAGCGCGGCGCCGTCGAGGTCAAGTTTTCGGTGCCACCACCGTTGCCGGCGTTTCTGCGCGAGGACATGACGCTGTCGGTGGAAGTGGAGACCGCGCGCCGCGCGCAGGCGCTGGTGCTGCCGGCCGACGCGCTGCGCGGTGACGAGGCCACCGGCACCAGCATCTGGAGCGTGCGTGACGGGCGCGTCAAGGCGCGCCCGGTGCGCCTGGGGCTGCGCACGCTCGATGCCGTCGAAATCCTCGACGGACTGAGCGAGGGCGAGCTCGTGCTGACCGGCCCGGCCCCCGCACCGGGCCGGCGCGTGCGCGTGCACACCAGCGCCGCAGGCCCGACAGCAGCCGCCAAGAGCACCCAGGACAACGCCGGCGCCGCGATGACCAACGCGATGGGCCGCTAAAGGCTGGCCGGCTATGCTCGGATTTGAAACCCGCGTTGCAACACGCTTTCTGCGAGAAGGCCGCATGCAGACCCTGCTGATCATCGTCGGCGTGGCCGCGGGCGTCGCCGTGGTGGCCTATATCTCGGCCCTCATAGCCGGGCTGCAGCGCAACACCATCGAGAAGACCCTTGGCGCGCAGGCCCACATCACGTTGAGCCCGCTGGACGACATGGTGCTGCCCGCCCGCGCGCCGTCCAGCGCCGCCACGCGCGAGTTGGTGCAGACGCAGCCGCGCGCGCAGCGACCACGCTCTATCGGCAACTGGCAGCTGCTGGTGCCCCTGCTGGAAGCCATGCCACAAGTGGCCGCTGTCTCGCCCATGGTGTCGGCCGCGGGCCTGGCCGAGCGTGGTGAGGCGTCCAAGTCAATCACCCTGGTGGGGGTGGACCTGGAGCGCTACGACCGCATCGTGGGCCTGCGCGCCAGGGTGGTCCAAGGCGCTGCGCGGCTCGGGCCGGGTGAGGGCATTCTCGGCCGCGACCTGGCCAATGACCTGGGCGTGCGGGTGGGCGACCGCGTGGGCATCGTCACCGGCGGCGTCAACGACTCGCTGCGCGTCACGGCCCTGGTCGACATGGGGGTGCGGGACGTGAACCGGCGCACGGTGATCGTGCCGCTGCGCACCGCGCAAAGCCTGGTGGGTCTGCCCGGCGGCGCGACCAGCCTGGACCTCACGCTGGTCGACATCTGGTCGGCCCAAGTGCTGGCCGACGACCTTGCCATGCGCTGGCCCTACAAGGTCGAGAGCTGGCAGAAGGCGAATGCGCAACTGGTGTCGGCGCTGAACGCGCAATCGGTCAGCACGGCGGTGATCCGCGGCGTGGTGATGATCGTCGTGGTGCTGGGCATTGCCAGCGTGCTGGTGGTGTCCGTGGTGCAAAAGCGCCGTGAAATCGGCATCCTGCGCGCCATGGGCGCCACCCAGGGCCAGGTGCTGCGCATCTTCCTGTTGCAAGGCGGCATCGTCGGTGCGCTGGGATCGGCGCTGGGGGTGCTGCTGGCGGTGGTGCTGATCTGGGCTTTCACCCACTTCGTGCGCGGCTCCGATGGGCTGCCGCTGTTCAACATCACGCTCGCACCGGTGCTGGCGCTGCAGGTGGCCGCCATCGCCACGCTGTGCGGCGTGCTCGCCGCGGTGGCGCCGGCACGGCGCGCCGCCCAGCTGGATCCGGCGCAGGCGATCCGTCTATGAGCGCACAGGTACACCCCACACCGCCGGCCGGGCTGTTGGTGCTGGACGGCGTGCGCAAGAGCTACAACGTCGGCCTGCCGAACGAGGCCGAGGTGCTGCACAGCCTGTCGTTCAGCATCGGCCGGGGCGAATTCGTGGCGCTGATCGGCCCGTCGGGCTCGGGCAAGAGCACGCTGTTGAACATCGTGGGCCTGCTTGAGCGGATGACGGCCGGCAGCTACCGTATCGAGGGTGAGGAGATGCACGGCCTGGACGACGCGGCGCTCACGCGGCGGCGCCGGTCCTCGCTGGGCTTCGTGTTCCAGTTCCACCATCTGCTGCCGGCGTTCAACGCACTCGAGAACGTGACGCTGCCGGCCCTGATGCGCGAGGGGCGCGTGACGCCAGCGCAGCGGGAACGTGCACGGGCCGTGCTCGCCGCCGTGGGCCTTGGTGCGGCGATGGACAAGCGCCCGGGCGAGTTGTCGGGCGGCATGCAGCAGCGCGTGGCCATCGCCCGCGCGCTGGTGCTCGAACCGCCCCTGGTGCTGGCGGACGAACCCACCGGCAACCTGGACACGGCCTCGTCCAATGAAGTGTTCGCCCTGATGCGGAAAATGCACGCCGAACTGAACACCTCGTTCCTGGTGGTAACCCACGACCCACGCCTGGCGGCACGCTGCGACCGCGTGCTCGAACTCGTGGACGGACAGCTCGTGCATGATGGGCCGCCAGCATCATCGGGTGACCCACCCCAGGCCGCTCACGCCCAGCGCAGCTAAGACGGCCATGCCTCTGAGGTGAGACATCGGCCGCATGCCTGACCCGGTCTGGGGCTGATGGAATGCCACACAGACACAGACGGATCGATCGTTTCATGATGTAACCTTGTATTCATTTCCGCCAATCCCCATCACACCATGACCCCCCAGAGCGTTCAGGACGCCGCATCCCCTCCGTTTTTCGCTCCCAGCAGCATGGATGCCCTGTGGACGCTGGTGACTTCACCACATCCGGTGGTGGGCAAGGCACGGCACTTGGGTGAGGCCTTGATCAACGCCGGCATGATCAGCTCCGCCGATTTGCACCAGGGCCTGACCACCCAACAGCGCGAACTCGAGCAGGGCAACAACTGCCAGCTTGGCCAGATTCTGGTGGATCAGGGCCACCTCTCGCAGGACCAGCTACGCGATGTCATTGCGGCCTGGTTGGGCGAGTATGTCGTGCATCCGGGACAGTTGCAGCCCGATGCGAAGGCGTTGTCCCTCATCCCGCGCAATGTGGCCGAGCACGAATCGGTATTGCCATTGCTGGCGCGTGACGATGCGCTGGTGGTGCTCATGGCTGACCCAGGCGATCGCGCCTTGCTCGACGAGCTGCGCTTTCTGTGCCAGCGGCGCCTGATCCCGCTGCAGGCAGCACCGGGCACGCTGGTACCTGCCATCGCCAAGGCCTACAGCGTACATACCGATGTCACCCAGGGCAAGGGCAAGGGCACCGGCAAGGGCAAGGGCAACGGCAACGGCAACGGCAACGGCAATGGCAATGCGACTGCGGTGCACCTGACCTCGCAAGAGCTGCTCGCCAGCCTGGACAGCCAGTCCGACGAATTGGATGCCGCCGCAGCCAATGTAGTCACCGAGTCGGACAACACACTGGTGCGCTTGATCAACTCCATCATCACCGAGGCGATTGCGCACCGTGCATCCGACATCCACATCGAGATCGAGCCCGCACCGGCCAATGTGCGCGTGCGTCTGCGCATCGACGGGGATCTGGTACCTTACCTGGAGCTACCTGCGCGTTTTCGCTACGCCATGGTGGCGCGCATCAAGATCATGGCCAGCATCGACATTTCGGAGCACCGCAAGCCCCAGGACGGCAAGATCGACTTTGCGCGCTTTGGTGGCCCGCCGGTGGAGCTGCGCGTGGTCACCATGCCCACCTCGCGGGGCCTGCAGGACGTGGTGCTGCGCCTGCTCTCGGGCGCCAAGCCGCTGCCGCTGGACAAGATCGGGCTGTCGGTCGACAACCTGGCCGCCTTGCACGAGGTCATCAAAAAAACCTATGGGCTTATTCTGGTGGTCGGCCCCACGGGCTGCGGCAAGACGACCACGCTGCACTCGGTGATCAGTGAGCTCAATACGTCCAGCCGCAAGATCTGGACAGCGGAAGATCCTATCGAAATCACGCAAAGCGGGCTGCGCCAAGTGCAGATCAATGCACGCATCGGCTGGACCTTTGCGGCCGCCATGCGCAGCTTTCTGCGCGCCGACCCCGACGTGATCATGATCGGCGAGATGCGCGATGAAGAAACCGCGCGTATCGCCATCGAGGCCTCCCTCACCGGCCACCTGGTGCTCTCCACGCTGCACACCAACTCGGCGCCCGAGAGTGTTGCACGCCTGCTGGAGATTGGCCTGGACCCCTTCAATTTTTCCGATTCGCTGTTGGCCATTTTGGCGCAGCGACTGGTGCGCCGCCTGTGTCCGCACTGCCGCGAAAGCGTTGTGGCCGACGGGGACATGCTGCAATCCATGGCCTCGCAATACCTGGAGAGCAGCGCGTCCAACAGCCCCGAGGCACGCACCGCGCTCATCCAGCGCTGGCGCCAGGTCCACGGCCAGCAAGGGGGCCAGATCCACCTGTGGCACCACCGCGGCTGCCCCGCGTGCGACCAGACCGGATACCGAGGACGCATGGGCATCCACGAACTCATGCTCAGCGACGACACCATCCGCCAGCACATCCGCCACCGCGCATCGGCAGCCGAGGTGCGGCTCTCGGCGCTGGCCGCAGGCATGCTCACGCTGCGCCAGGATGGCATTGAAAAAGTGCTGCAGGGCCTCACGGACATGTCCCAGGTGCTGGCCGCCACCAATCTCTGACATGTTCCACCATTCCACGGCCATCGTGCGCAGGGGCCGCAGGGGTTTTCTTCTGGCGCCCATCTACCAGGGCTTTGGTAACTATCGTTTTAATAGCGCAATCGCTGGCCTTGCCGCTTTGACTCATACAGCCCCTGCACCTTGTCCAGGTTGGCCTCCAGTTCCTTGATGCGGTTCGGCCCGCTGGGGTGGGTGGACAGGAAGTCCAGCTTCCCCTTGTTGCCGGTGGCCGCGCCCATCTTCTGCCACAGGGTCACCGACGCCTTCGGATCAAAGCCCGCACGGGCGGCCAGTTCCAGCCCCACCAGGTCGGCGTCGGTCTCATCCGAGCGGCTGTACTGCAACGTGAGCAGCTGCGTACCCAGGTTGGCGGCCAAGTCGCCAGCCTGGCCCAGGCCCAGCAGCTGCGCGCCCAGCGACAGACCCAGCCCGGTGACCTGCGTCTTGGCCAGGCGCTCGCGGGCATGCTCGCGCAGGGCGTGGGCCATCTCGTGGCCCATGACCATGGCCACCTCGTCGTCGGTCAGCTTGAGCTGGTCGAGGATGCCGGTGTAGAAGGCGATCTTGCCGCCGGGCATGCAGAAGGCGTTGATCTGGCGGCTAGAGATCAGGTTCACCTCCCACTGCCAGCCCCGAGCGCGGTCGCTCCACTGCGCGGTGTACGGGATCAGCTTGCGGGCGATGGCGCGCAGGCGCTGCACCTGCGGGTGATCATCCGGCGCCAATGCCCGCTGCGCGCGGGCCTGGGCCATCATCTGGCTGTACTGCTGAACTGCCGAGCTTTCCAGCTTCTGCGCGGGCACCAGGTTGCGCAGGCTGGACGCCTTGCCCACGTCCACCTGCGCCCAGGCGGGCGCAGACAGCAGGCCCCCCGCGCCCAGCAGCAGAAAGGCCCGGCGTGCCGCCCACGGCGACACGGCAGCACAGCAGGCGCAGGGCGCGGGCTGTGCGGAGCCGTCAGGTGAGGAGGCGTGTGTGTGCAGCATCGGCGTGGGGGAAGGATTCGCCCCCACATGGTAGCCAGGTGCTGGTTTTCAAGCGTGGCGGGGGCTGCGCAGCTCCGACCAGATCACCAGGCCCAGCCCGGCCAGCACCCCGGCCAGGCCCAGGAAGGCCAGCACCGAGGGCGTCTCATGCACCACCACGATGGCCAGCACGAAGGCCGTCAACGGCTCGGCCAGCGCCAGGGTCACGCCAGTGGCCCCGCTGATGCGGCGCAGGGCGTTGCTGAACAGCAGGTAGGCCACGCCGGTGGCCACCACGCCCAGGTAGAGCATCACACCCCAGGCACCCGCGGACAGCGTCCACGGACCGGCCAGCACGGCAGCCGCCGCCACCGCCAGCACGGCGGCCCCGCCGAACACCACCAGGTTGACCGCGCCGGGGTGCACCTGCCGCACCATCTGCTGGTTCAGCAGGGCGTAGCTGGAATAGGCCAGCCCGGCCAGCAGGCACAGCGCGATGCCCGCTGCGTCGAAGGGCATGCGCTGCGCCCCGTCGAGGGCCATCAGCGTGCCGCCGGCCACGCCCAGCAGGGTGCCCGCCCACCAGACGGGCGTGGGCCAGCGGCGCTGCAGCACGGTCTGCATCAGGCCGGCCCAGATGGGGCCGCTGCCTATGGCCACGGCCGTGCCCAGGCCCACCCCCACCGCTTTGACGCCCGCGAAGAAACTCAGGTTGTAGGCCGCCACACACACCGCCGCCAGCACCGCACGCGGCCAGGACAGCCGTGCCAGCGACTGCCAGGCACCGCGCCCGGCCCAGGCCACCAGCAGGGCAAAGAACGCCCCGGCGATGGCCAGCCGCAGTGCCCCCACCCACAGGGGCGAAAGGCCGGCGGGGGCCAGGCTCTGGGCCGTGCCGGTGGTGCCCCACAAGACGGCGGCGGCCAGGGCCATCAATACGCCGGTGGATGCGCCGTGCAGAGAATTCGTGTTGTGCATGGCCGAAATCATGCCCAGAGCGGCCGGGCCAAATGTCGAGCAACGCTCGTAGTGCGAGCGTGCGGGCACAGGCTTACCGGAGGCTTCTGGCGCCGATGCCCCGCTCGCGCCGCAGCGCGTAGGCCAGCGCACTGGCCGAGGCGTAGCCCACCTGCAGCGCCACCGCTTCCAGCGTCTGCCCCTGGGCCAGCCACTGGCAGGCCACGTCCAGCCGGCGCCGACGCAGGTATGCCTGGGGCGTGGTGCCACACAGCTCCTGCAGCCGCGCATGGAAACGCTGCGGGCTCAGGTGGAACAGCGCGCCCATGCGGGCGGTGCTCCAGGGGCTGTGCAGATCGGCGTCCAGCGCCTGGTCGAGCCGCTCCAGCGGCAGCGCCCGGCGCACCAGCCGGCGCGGCATCTGCAGCACCTGGGCCAGGCGCAGGGTGGCGTCGTCCAGGTCGCCCGCGCCACGGAACACCGCGCCCACCTCGAAACGCCGCACCCGCGCCAGCGCGGCCTGCGCGGGGGTGTCGATCACAAAAACACGGGTGCCGGGGCGGGCCAGGAAGCCATGCTGCACGCCGGCCGGGATGACCATGCCGCAGGTGGTGTCCACGAACGCGGCATGTCCGTCCAGTTCCAGCTCCATGCGGCCCTGCAGCGCAAACAGCACCTGCACATGGCTGTGGGCGTGCACGGCGTGTTCACCGGCGTAGCGGCGCACCGAGCAGGTGGTGGGTGGGGATGCAGCAGCAGGGACGGCCATGGGGCGCCCATGGTAGCGCGCCAGGAGGCTGTTGCCATAATCCCGGCATGCCCCTGCCCCCCGCCGCCACACCCCTGACCGACACCCCTGCCCCCACTCCGGCGCCGCGCCGTGCCTGGCTCGCCGCCTGGCGTGCCTACCTGGAGCCGGCCAGCCTGCGTATGTTCACGCTGGGCTTTTCCGCCGGGCTGCCGCTGCTGCTGGTGCTGGGCACGCTGAGCTTCTGGCTGCGCGAGGCGGGCATCGACCGCACCACCATCGGCTACCTGAGCTGGGTGGGGCTGGCCTATGGCTTCAAATGGGTCTGGGCACCGCTGGTAGACCGCATGCCCGTGCCGCCGCTCACCACCCTGCTGGGCCGGCGGCGCGGCTGGCTGCTGCTGTCGCAGATGCTGGTGATGGCGGGGCTGGTGGGCATGGCCTTCAACGACCCGCAGCAGAGCCTGCAGCCGGTGGTGTGGTGCGCTCTGGCGGTGGCATTCGGCTCGGCCACGCAGGACATCGCGCTGGACGCCTTCCGCATCGAGTCCGCCGACGCCGACCACCAGGCCGCACTGGCGGCCAGCTACCAGACGGGCTACCGGCTGGCCATGATCTGGGCCGGTGCCGGGGTGCTGTGGCTGGCCTCGCGGGCCGAGACGGCCCCTTTGGCCGATGCCGCGCAGACCTACCAGCACGGCGCCTGGAAGACCGCCTACCTGGTGATGGCCGCATCGATGCTGGTGGGCGTCATCACGGTGCTGCTGTCACCCGAGCCGGCCCACCTCCCGCTGCTGCCTGCGCGCAATGCCGCCGAGTGGCTGCAGGGCGCGCTGGTGGAGCCTTTTGCCGACTTCCTGCGGCGCTACCGCGGGCAGGCGGTGCTGATCCTGGCGCTGATCGCCACCTACCGCATCAGCGACGTGGTGATGGGCATCATGGCCAACCCGTTCTATGTGGACATGGGCTTCACCAAGGCCGAGGTGGCCGCCGTGACCAAGGTCTACGGCGTCATCATGACCCTGGCGGGCGCCTTCCTGGGCGGCGCGCTGGCCATGCGCTTCGGGGTGATGCGGGTGCTGATGCTGGGCGCCGTCCTCAGCGCCGCCAGCAACCTGCTGTTCGCCTGGCTGGCCGGGTTTGGGCACAGCGTGACGGGCCTGATTTTTGTGGTGTCGGCCGACAACCTGGCGGGCGGCATCGCGTCGGCAGCCTTCATCGCCTACCTGTCCTCGCTGACCAACGTGAACTACTCGGCCACGCAGTACGCGCTGTTCAGCTCGATGATGCTGCTGCTGCCCAAATGGGTGGCCGGGTTCTCGGGCCGGTATGTGGACGCCTTTGGCTACGAGCAGTTTTTCGTCACCACCGCCCTGATGGGGGTGCCGGTGCTGGCGCTGGTGTGGCTGGCCTCGCGCCGGCAGGCCCAGGGCGCCAGCCCCGAAAATCCGGCCTGAAACACGCCCAGGCCGCCGTTCTATGGTCGCATTTTGCTATTTTTTATATAGCAATTGCAGCAACAGCGCCATGATGCCCCGCGCATAAGGCGCAGCCAGCTGGCTCAGGAACTGCGGGAAGTCCACATGGGCCGTGGCGTCGGCCCGGTCGGACACGGTGCGCATGGCCGCGAAGGGCACGCCGAAGTCGTGGCAGACCTGGGCCACGGCGGCACTTTCCATGTCCACCGCCAGCGCCGCAGGCAGCGCATCCCGCAGCGCCTGCGATTCCGCCGCAGTGGCCACAAACTGGTCGCCGGCAATCAGCACCCCCTGGTGCACCCGGGGCAGGGACACGCCCAGACGCGCCAGCACTGCCGCATCCAGTTGCCCGGGTACATCGGCACAGAACTGCGTGGCGGCGGCGTGCAGCTGGGTGGTCAGCGCCGCGTCGGCGGCGAATTCGGAACGCCCGTACAACGGCACCTCGTGGCGCGGGAACAGCGGCGAGGCGTCCATGTCGTGCTGCACGAAGCCGCTGCCCACCACCACGTCGCCCACCCGCACGCCCGCGCCCAACCCCCCGGCCACGCCAGTGAACACAATCTGGCGCGCCCCGAACCGCTCCACCAGCACGGTGGCAGTGGTGGCGGCTGCGACCTTGCCGATGCCGGCCAGCGCCAGCACCACGGGCTGCGGCCCCGACTTTGATGCGAAATGCCCGCACCAGAAATCACGCCCGCCACAGCGGATGTGTTGGCGGGCGGGGTGGGTGGTCAGCAGATCGACTACGCCCTGCTGCTCTTCAGGCAGGGCACTCAGAATGGCCAGGGTCATGCAGGCATTGTGCCCCAGCGCATCGCCTGAAACCGGCGCGCCCGCAACGGTCAAAAGGCCGCGGAGCAGGCCATACCAGCAGGCACCGCGGAACGGGCTTTGCCCGGCCGCCGGTGTCGCCCCCCGTCCCGAATGGCACAGCCATTCGAGAGAAGGGGGGAGCCGCGCAGCGGCATGGGGGGATGACTATTTTTTATCCCGCAGCTCACGCCGCAGAATCTTGCCCACGGGCGTCTTGGGCATCTCGGCGCGGAACTCGATCACACGCGGCTGTTTGTAGCCGGTGAGGTTGGCGCGGCAGTATTCGCGCACGGTGGCTTCGCTCAGGGCTGGGTCTTTCTTCACGATGACCAGCTTGACCGCTTCGCCCGTCTTGTCGTCGGGCACGCCCACCACCGCACATTCCAGCACGCCGGGCAACTGGGACACCACGTCCTCGACCTCGTTCGGGTAGACGTTGAAGCCGCTGACCAGCACCATGTCCTTCTTGCGGTCCACGATCTTCACGTAGCCGCGTTCGTCGATGGTGCCGACGTCACCGGTGCGGAAGAAACCATCGGCCGTCATGACCTTGGCGGTCTCGTCCGGGCGCTGCCAGTAGCCGGCCATGACCTGCGGGCCCTTGAGGGCAATCTCGCCGGGCTGGCCAGGGGGCACGTCATGGCCGTCGTCGTCCAGCAGGCGGATGTCCGTGCTGGGCAGGGGCATGCCGATGTTGCCGCTGTAGGCGGTGCTGTCCACCGGGTTGCAGGTGGCCGAGGGCGAAGTCTCGGACAGGCCGTAGCCTTCCACGATGGGGCAGCCGGTCTTCTCCAGCCAGAGCTTGGCCACGGCGCTCTGCACCGCCATGCCGCCGCCCACGGACATGATCAGGCTCTTCCAGTTCACGGTGTTGAAGCTGGGGTGGTTGGCCATCGCGTTGAACAGCGTGTTGACCGCCGGGAAGCTGTGGAAGCGGTGTTTGGCCAGCTCCTTCAGCACCGCGTCCAGGTCGCGCGGGTTGGGGATCAGGATGTTGGCGCCGCCCATGCGCATGCTCAGCATCATGTTGGCCGTGAAACCGAAGATGTGGTACAGCGGCAGGGCGCAGATGGTCACGATCTGCTCGCCCTGGGGCACCTTCTTCAGGGCGGGCTGGTACCAGGCCTCGGACTGGATCACGTTGGCCACCAGGTTGCGGTGCAGCAGCACGGCGCCCTTGGCCACACCGGTGGTGCCGCCGGTGTACTGCAGCACGGCGATGTCGTCCGGCTTCAGGGTGGCCGGCTTGAGCGTGCCCCGCGTGCCACGGGCGATGGCGTCGTTGAAACGCACGGCCTCGGGCAGGTTGAAGGCGGGCACCATCTTCTTGACGTTGCGCACCACATAGTTCACCAGCGCCCCCTTGAGCAGGCCGAGCTGGTCGCCCATGGCGCACAGCACCACATGCTTGACCGGCGTCTTGGTGATCACCTGCTCCAGCGTGTTGGCGAAGTTCTCGATGATGATGATGGCCTTGGCGCCCGCGTCCTTGAGCTGGTGCTCCAGCTCGCGCGGGGTGTAAAGCGGGTTGACGTTGACCACCACATAGCCAGCCCGCAGGATGGCCGCCACCGCCACCGGGTACTGGGGCACGTTGGGCAGCATGATGGCCACCCGGTCCCCCTTGGCCAGGCCCAGGCTCTGCAGGTAGGCGCCCAGCGCGCGGCTCAGGCTGTCGGTCTGGGCATAGCTGATGTTCTTGCCCATGAAGCTGTAGGCCAACTGGGGGCCGTACTTCTGGAAGCTCTCCTCCATCAGCGCCACCAGCGAGGTGTACTGCGCCGGATTGATGTCCGCCGGGACACCTGCGGGGTAGTGCTTGAGCCAGATGCGATCGGTCATTTTGTCTCCTTCTAGGTGCAGATATTCTGGGGCTTTCGTGGGGCACCGGAGAACCGGCTTTGCCGGGCTCCTGGTGCCGCCTCCGGTAGGGGGTGGGCGTTGCGACACGCAGTGCGCGAAGCCTGGGGGCAAGCCTATTCGATGGCCTTGCCCATGTCCTCGACCACCTTCTTGGCATCGCCGAAGACCATCATGGTCTTGTCCATGTAGAACAGCTCGTTGTCCAGGCCCGCATACCCTGCCGCCATGGAGCGCTTGTTCACGATGATGGTCTTGGCCTTGTAGGCTTCCAGGATGGGCATGCCGTAGATCGGGCTGCCCTTGGTGTGCGCGGCGGGGTTCACCACGTCGTTGGCGCCCAGGATGATGGCCACGTCGGCCTGGCCGAACTCGCCGTTGATGTCTTCCATCTCGAACACCTGGTCGTAGGGCACCTCGGCCTCGGCCAGCAGCACGTTCATGTGGCCGGGCATACGCCCTGCCACCGGGTGGATGGCGTATTTGACGGTGATGCCCTTGTCGGTGAGCTTCTGCGCCAGCTCCTTCACGGCGTGCTGGGCACGCGCCACGGCCAGGCCATAGCCGGGCACGATGACCACGGTCTCGGCATTGCCCAGCACGAAGGCTGCGTCGTCGGCGCTGCCGCTCTTGACGCTGCGCTGCACCGCGCCGCCCGCAGCGGCTGCGGTGGCATCGCCGCCAAAGCCGCCCAGGATCACGTTGAAGAACGAGCGGTTCATGGCCTTGCACATGATGTAGCTCAGGATGGCACCCGAGCTGCCCACCAGCGAGCCGGCGATGATCAGCATGCTGTTGTTCAGGCTGAAGCCGATGCCCGCTGCCGCCCAGCCCGAGTAGCTGTTGAGCATGGACACCACCACCGGCATGTCGGCGCCGCCGATGGGGATGATGAGCAGCACACCCAGCGCGAAGCCGATGGCGATGACCAGCAGGATGTCCATCCAGCTCTGCGAATGCCAGAAGCCGAACACGAAGAAGGCTGCGGCCAGGCCCAGCGCTGCATTCAGCGCATGCTGGCCCTTGAACTGCACCGGCGCCCCCTGGAACAGACGGAACTTGTATTTGCCCGAGAGCTTGCCGAACGCGATGATCGAGCCGGTGAAGGTGACCGCGCCGATGAAGGCGCCCAGCGCCAGCTCGATGCGGTTGCCGCCCGGGATGGGCTGGCCGTGCGCCGAGATCTGGAACGCCCAGGGCTCGGCCACTGCGGCCACCGCGATGAACACCGCCGCCAGGCCGATCATGCTGTGCATGAAGGCCACCAGCTCGGGCATCTTGGTCATCTCGACGCGTTTGGCGGCGATGGTACCGCCCGTGCCGCCGATCAGAAGGCCCAGCAGCACCCAGCCCATGCCCAGCATCTTGCCGCCCGAGAGCTGGACAATGAGCGCCGCCGTGGTCAGCACGGCAATGGTCATACCGGCCATGCCGAACAGGTTCCCGCGGATCGAGGTGGTGGGATGCGACAGGCCTTTGAGGGCCTGAATAAAGAAGACCGATGCCACCAGGTACAGCAGCGTGACGAGGTTCATGCTCATTTCGCGCCCTCCTTCGCCACAGTCTTCTTGTCCTTTTTCTTGAACATTTCCAACATGCGCCGTGTGACGAGGAAACCGCCGAAGACGTTCACCGCCGCCAGCGCCACCGCCAGCACGCCCATGGTGCGGCCCAGGGTGGTTTCGGTGAGCGCGGCAGCCAGCATAGCCCCCACGATCACGATGGCCGAGATGGCATTGGTCACCGCCATCAGCGGCGTATGCAGGGCGGGTGTCACCGTCCACACCACGTGGTACCCCACGTAGATGGCCAGCACGAAGATGATCAGGTTGATGATGGTCGGGGAAACAGCGTCCATGGCGAAGGCCTCCTCTTCTTGTTTATTTGCGTTTCACTTCGCCGCCCTGCGCCATCAGGCAGGCGGCCACGATGTCGTCGTTCAGGTCGATGTGGAGCGTCGCTTCCTTGGTGACGATCAGCTTGAGAAAGTCGAGCACGTTGCGCGCATAGAGCGCGCTGGCGTCGGCCGCCACACGGGCGGGCAGGTTGGTCTCGCCGATGATGGTCACGCCGTGTTTGACCACCGTCTTGTCGGCCTCCGACAAAGGGCAGTTTCCGCCGCCGTTCGGGCCTTTGCCCGCCGCGATGTCCACGATCACCGAGCCGGGCTTCATGCTCTTCACCATGTCTTCGGTGATGAGGGTGGGCGCGGCGCGCCCGGGGATCAAGGCGGTGGAGATCACCACATCGGCCTGGGCCACCCGTTTGGCCACCTCGACCTGCTGGCGCGCCAGCCAGCTCGGCGGCATGGGCTTGGCATAGCCGCCCACACCCTGCGCGGCTTCCTTTTCTTCGTCGGTGTCGTAGGACACCTCGATGAACTTGCCGCCCAGCGACTCGACCTGCTCCTTCACGCTGGGCCGCACGTCGGACGCCTCGATCACCGCGCCCAGGCGTTTGGCCGTGGCGATGGCCTGCAGCCCGGCCACCCCCACCCCCAGCACCACCACCCGCGCGGCCTTGACGGTGCCGGCGGCGGTCATGAGCATGGGGAAGAAGCGCTGGTACTGGTCAGCCGCCACCATCACGGCCTTGTAGCCGGCGATATTGGCCTGGCTGGACAACACGTCCATGCTCTGGGCCCTGGTGGTGCGGGGCGCGGCTTCCAGCGCGAAGCCGGTCAGCCCCGCAGTGGCCAGCTTCTGCAGCCCGGCGGCATCGAAGGGGTTGAGCATGCCCACCAGCGTGGCGCCGGGGCGCATGAGGGTGAGTTCGCTGTCGGACGGCGCACGGACCTTGAGCACCAACTCGGCCCCCAATGCACTGGCGGCATCGGTGATCTGAGCGCCCACGGCCTGGTAGGCCTCGTCCACCGCACTGGCGGCCCGGCCGGCGCCGGACTGGACCAGCACCGTGTGGCCTTGCGCCACCAGTTTCTTGGCCGTCTCAGGCGTGACGGCCACACGGGTTTCACCCACCGCGGTCTCCGTGGGAACACCTATCTGCATGAATGCCTCCTCAGCAATGGTTATCGGTATGGACTGCAGAAAAACTTGCCCGGAGCTTACATGAAGAGGGCAATTCCCATATAGAGGGCTTACTCCTGAAAACGGAGATACCTGTCCCGCCTGCGTCTGATAATGCGGGCCATGACACCACAACGATGGAAACCCAACGTCACGGTCGCCGCGGTCATCGAAAAAGAGGGACGCTTCCTGCTCGTGGAGGAGATCGCCGTCGACGGCCTGCGCCTGAACAACCCGGCAGGCCACCTCGACCCCGGTGAGTCGCCCGCACAGGGCTGCGCCCGCGAGGCCCGGGAAGAGACCCGCTACGACTTCCGCCCCACGGGGCTGGTAGGCATTTACCTGTCGCGCACCCAGCGCCCGGCCACTGGCGAAGACACCACTTACATGCGCCTGGCCTTCTTCGGCGAGCTGGGTGCCGAAGACCCCACCCGCAAGCTCGACCACGGCATCGTCCGTGCCGTCTGGCTCACCGCCGACGAGATCCGCGCCAGCGCCGACCGCCACCGCAGCCCTCTGCTGCTGCGCAGCATGGAGGACTACCTGGCCGGCCGCCGGTATCCGCTGGACCTGGTCCACACTGACCCCTCCGTCTTCGTGCCTAACCTTCCATGATGGACAGCCTGCCCACATTCCTGCTGCTGGCCGGCGCTGCCTTTGGCGCCGGTGTGCTCAACGCCATCGCCGGCGGTGGCAGCTTTCTCACCTTTCCGGCGCTGGTGTTTGCCGGCGTGCCGCCTATCGCCGCCAACGCCACCAGTGCGCTGGCAGTGAGCCCGGGCTACCTGGGTGGTGTGCTGGGCTTTCGGCCTGAGCTGCGCGCCATTCCCAGCAGCATCCTGCGGCGCGAGGTGCTGCTGTCGGCGCTGGGCGGCATCGCGGGCGCGCTGCTGCTGCTGGTCACGCCACCCACGGTGTTCTCCGGGTTGGTGCCCTGGCTGTTGCTGTTTGCCACGCTGCTGTTCGCCATCGGCCCGCGCCTGGCCCGCAAGGGCCTGCGCCAGCCTGCGGATGGAGCCGCCCCCCAGCACGCGCTGCAGTCCTGGCGCCTGCCGGGCCTGTTTGCCGTGGCGGTGTACGGCGGGTATTTCAACGGTGGCCTGGGCATCCTGCTGATGGCGCTATACACCCTCACGGGCGAAAGCCGCATCAACACCGTCAACGCACTGAAGAACCTCAACTCCTTCGTGCTGTCGGTGCTGTCGGTGGTGGCCTTCGCCTGGGCTGGCGCCATCGTCTGGCGCGAAGCCGCGCTGATGGCCGTGGCCGCCACGCTGGGCGGGTTTGCCGGCGCCCGGCTGGCCCGGCGCATGCCCGTGCACTGGATTCGCGCCCTCGTCATCGTGACTGGCCTTGCCATGAGTGCGGTGTTTTTCCTGCGCGCGCGCTGAAAACCGCCGCGCTGCCTACAATTTCGGCCCTATGGCAAAACAACGGGTTGTGGTTGGTCTCAGTGGCGGTGTGGATTCCGCGGTCACGGCGCATCTGCTCAAGCAGCAGGGCTATGACGTGGTCGGCATCTTCATGAAAAACTGGGAAGACGATGACGACAGCGAGTACTGCTCGTCCAACATCGACTTCGTGGACGCTGCCGCCGTGGCCGACGTGATCGGCATCGAGATCGAGCACGTCAACTTTGCCGCCGAATACAAAGACCGCGTGTTCGCCGAGTTTCTGCGCGAATACCAGGCCGGCCGCACGCCCAACCCCGACGTGCTGTGTAACGCTGAGATCAAGTTCAAGGCCTTCCTCGACCACGCCATGCGCCTGGGCGCCGAAAAGATCGCCACCGGGCACTACGCCCGCGTGCGCCAGAACGCATCTACCGGGCTGTTCGAGCTGCTCAAGGGCCTCGACCCGTCCAAGGACCAGAGCTACTTCCTGCACCGCCTGAACCAGGCGCAGCTGTCGAAGACGCTCTTCCCCGTGGGTGAGCTGCACAAGACCGAAGTGCGCCGCATCGCCGAAGAAATCGGCCTGCCCAATGCCAAGAAGAAGGACTCCACCGGCATCTGTTTCATCGGTGAACGGCCCTTCCGCGAGTTCCTGAACCGCTACATCAGCCACGCCCCCGGCCTGATCCAGGACGAGCGGGGTCGCACCCTGGGCCGCCACCAGGGCCTGAGCTTCTACACACTGGGCCAGCGCCAGGGCCTGGGCATCGGCGGCGTCAAGGAAAAGGGCACTCAGCGCGGCAGTGGTGACCATTCCCCCTGGTTCGTGGCCCGCAAGGACCTGGACAAGAACGTGTTGCGCGTGGTGCAGGGCCACGACCACCCCTGGCTGCTGTCGCCCACCCTCACCGCCGACGACACCAGCTGGGTGGCCGGCCACCCGCCCGCACAGGCCACGCTGGCCGCCAAGACCCGCTACCGCCAGGCCGATGCCCCCTGCCATTTCGAGGGCCATGCCGATGGCAGTTTCACACTCGACTTTCCGCAGGACCAGTGGGCGGTGACACCCGGCCAGTCCGCCGTGCTGTACGACGGCGAGGTCTGCCTGGGTGGCGGCGTGATTGCGCAGGTCGGTACTGCATAAATCCACGCCTACCCACAAACCCTGCGTGTCATTCGCATGACACACAGCGCTGCGACGATCCCGCGATTGTCTGGGAGAGTCATCAATGCAATGGGTTCACAAGCCGGGTACGTTCGGCCCGATCGCGTCAGCCGTTTCCACCTTCACGGCCCTGCTGCTGGCCGCTGGCTGCGGCGCGGCTGCAGCCGCCCCGCTCACAGCGGGCAACTACGTGGTGTACCGCGTGGGCAACGGCAGCGTCGCGCCCAGTGACGCCGCCACGCCGGTGTTCCTGGACGAGTTCCGGGCCGACGGCACGCTGGTGCAGTCCATCCCCATGCCCACCGCCGCGTCGGGCGCGCACCAGCCCCTGACGGCCAGCAAGACCGGATCCGAGGGTCTGCTGAACCGCTCGGCCAACGGCCAGTGCCTGGCAGTGCCGGGCTATGCCGCAGCGCCCGGCACCAGCGGCGTGAAGAGCGCCACCGCCGCTGCCGCACAACGCCTGGTGGGCCTGGTGGACGCAGCGGGCGCCATCGACACCCGCACGGCGCTGGGCACCAGCGCCTTCAGCACCGACGCCATCCGCGCCGCCACCAGCAACGACTGCAGCCAGGTCTGGGCCAGCGGCAATGGCACGTCCGCCACGCGCGGCGTGTGGCATGCGCCGGCGGGCAGCGCGGCCACCCAGCTCAACAACGCCAACTTCCAGGGCCTGGCCATCGCCGGCGGGCAGCTCTACGGCGGCTCGGGCAGCTTGAACAAGGTGGGCACCGGCCTGCCCACCAGCACCGGCCAGACGCTCGCCGCCGTGGCCAGCATTGCCAGCGACAACTACCGCGGCATCGCTTTCGCCCAGCTGGATGCGGCCAGCAGCGGGCCGGACACGCTGTACCTTGCGGCCAACGGCACCGCCAAGGCGCTGCTCAAATACGCGCTGAACACCAGCACCCAGCAATGGGAAGCCCGCGGCTCGGTGGCCCTGCCGGACATCCATGGCCTGGTGGCCACGCCGATCGGCGACGGCATGGTGATGTTGCTCATCACCGACGGCACCAAGCTCTACCAGCTGTTCGACCGCGCCGGGCGCACCGGCACCCTGGCGGGCACCCCGGCGGTGCTGGCCTTGCCCACGGGCAACAGCGCCTTCTATGGCGTGGCCCCCACCCCCGAAGCCAGCCTGGCCACCCAGGCACCGGACAGCCCGGGCTCGGCCCAGGCCTCCGGCCTCACCAGCTCCGGCTTCACTGCCAGCTGGACCGCGCCCGCCAGCGGCGGCAGCCCCAGCGTCTATGTGGTGGAACTGTCGCACGACGGCTTCGCCACCATCGACAGGACGGTGCTGGTGAACGTGGCCGACGGCACCAGCGTCCACTTCACCGGCCTGGCCAACGGCAGCTACAGCTTCCGTGTGCGGGCCGTCAACAGCGCCGGCGGCAGCGCCAGCCTGGCCTATGGCGGCACGGTGACCATCAACAACAGCAACACGCCGCCCACCATCACGGGGCTGGCGCAGGACGCGGCCTTCTCCGGCGTGCAGGGCGACCCGCTCGACCCGCTGGCCACCAGCGGCATCCCGTTCAGCGTGGCCGATGCGCAGGACGCGGCGGGCAGCCTGGCCCTGTCGGTGGCCTCCAGCAACCCGGCCGTGGTGCCGCCCGCCCAGGTCAGCCTGCTCAACCAGAACGGACAGGTGACCGTGAAGGTCTCCCCGGCGGGCGTGGGCTATGCCAACCTGACCCTGACCGTGACCGACAGCGGCGGCCTGTCCAGCAGCCGCACGCTGCACTATGCGGCCTCGGCCCACACCGCCGGCACGGCGGGCACCCGCTGGTTCACCGGCCGCTCGGACGCCTCCACCGCGCTGGTGCTGGCAGACGGCCAGACCATGCTGGTGGGCGATGACGAAGCCCCGGCGCAGGACGGCTCGGGCAACCCCGTGGCCGGTGGCAACGGCTTCATGGCCTATGACCGGCTGGCTTCGGGCGCGCCTGTGGCCGCGCTGCCGCCCGACGCCGCGCTGGGCCTGGGCAACAGCGCCCATTGCAGCCTGCCCGGCCTGACCGGACTCACCTCCTGCAAGACCGATGGCGAGGTGGACATCGAGGCCAGCGCCCAAGTGGGCAGCCGCATCTACGTGACGGGCTCCCACTCCAACAGCAAGTCGGGCAACTCGCGCGCCGACCGCTGGCGCTTCTACGCCGCCGACCTCAGCGGCACGGGCGCCGCCACCACCGCCAGCCCCCTGGGCTACTACCAGTGGCTGCGTGAAGACCTGCGCGCCTGGGATGCCAGCAACGCCCACGGCCTGGGCGCCGACCACCTGGGCCTGGTGGCCAGTTCGGCGGGCGGCCTGGCCCCCGAGAGCAGCCAGCGCGACGGCTTCTCGTTCGAGGGCCTCACCACCAGCCCCGGCGACACCGCCGCCTGGTTCGCCTTCCGCGCGCCGATGGTGTCGGCACCGGGGCAGCCAGCGGTCACCGCGGGCTCGGCCACCGGCCGCACCCATGCGCTGATCGTGCCGGTGCAGAACTTCGACGCGCTGGCCACCGCCAGCCAGGGCGGCGCGGCCGGGCAGGCCGTGCTGGGCAGCCCCATCCGGCTCGACTTGGGCGGCCGGGCGATCCGCGAGATCCGCAAGAACGCCGCGCAGCAGTACCTGATCGTGGCCGGCCCGCCGGACAGCGCCACCGGCACCGCGCCGCGCGACTTCCGCCTCTACACCTGGGACGGCAGCGTGGACGCCAGCGGCCTGGCCACCCACCTGCGCCCGCGCAGCGCCGATCTGGCATCCATCACCGCGCCCCACACCCAGTGCTCGGCCGAAGGCCTGGGCGTGATGCCCGCCGACCTGGACACGGGTGGCACCGTGGACATCATCAGCGACTGCGGCGACGCCGACTTCTACAACGACGGCAAGGCCGCCAAGGAGCTGGCCTACAACAGCTGGAAGAAATTCCGCGCCGACCTGCTGCCCCTGGCCCCGCTGCCCACCGCCACCCTGGCCCTGGGCGCCACCACCGGCAGCAACCAGACGGTGCAGGTGACCACCTCGCAGACCGGCCAGTGGCACTGGGTGCTGCTGCCTGCGGGCGCCGCCACGCCCGACTTCACGCAGGTGCTGGCGGGCCAGGACGCTGCTGGCCAAGCCGCGCCCCGCAGCGGCCAGCTGGCCGTGGCCGCCGCCACCGCCACGCCGCTGCAACTCGACAGCCTCTCGCCCGTGACCGGCTACACCCTGTGGGGCGTGGTGCTGGCGCAGGACGTGCCCGGCACGGTGGCCAGCACGGGCTTCAGCACCGTGCAGCTGGCCCAGGCCATCGACTTCCCCGCCCTGCCCGACCGCACGCTGGGCGTCGGCAGCGTCAGCCTGAGCGCCAGCGGCGGCGGCTCGGGCAACCCGGTGGGCTTTGCCTCGCAGACGCCCACCGTGTGCCTGACCACGGGTGCCAATGGCGCCACCCTGGTGCTGGCCACCACCGGCACGTGCACCGTGCGCGCCAGCCAGGCCGGCAACACCACCTATGCGGCCGCCACGCCGGTGGACCGCAGCTTCACCATCAGCCTGCCGCCCGGCACCGGCGGCAGCCTGGGTTCGGGCGTCGGCAACCCGGACGGCCTGGCCACCCTGCCTGCAGGCGGCAGCTGGGTGTTCGCCCCGGCGGGCAGCGGACCGCTGCAGTCCTCCGGCTTCATTCCGCTGCAGGGCCATGCCAAGTCGCCTGCGGACGCGCCGCCGGCCGGCGTGCAGTTCCCGCATGGCCTGCTCAACTTCGTGCTGCTCAACGGCACGCCCGGCTCGGTGGCTGCGGTGCAGCTCAGCTACCCCGCACCGCTGCCCGCAGGCGCCCGCTACTACAAGTACGGCCCGGTGGTGGCCGGTGGCGTGCCCCAGTGGTACAGCCTGCCCGAAGGCACGGGTGCCGGCATGGTGGAGTTCGCCCCCGACCGCCGCAGCCTCACGCTGCGCATCACCGACGGCGGCAGTGGCGACAACGACCTGGCCGCCGACGGCACCATCGTGGACCCGGGCGGCGTGGGTGTGCAGGCCGTGGCCCAGGCCGTGCCGGTGCCCACCCTGTCGCAGTGGGGCCTGGCGCTGCTGGCACTGGTGATGGGTGCTGTGGGCTGGGTACGGCACCAGCCCACCCGGCACCCTCTTTGAAACAAGCCCAATAGGCCACAGGCGATTATTTTGCCTGCCCCTACAGCTCACATTTCAATAGCAAAGGCCCGTGGCAGATCTGCCACCGGGCCTTTATTTTGGACCGCGTCGGATCAGAACGGAATATCGTCGTCCATGTCTTCAAAGCCCGAGGACGCCGCAGGCGACGGTGCCGGGCGCGGGGCGGGCGCGGCGGCGCGGGGTGCTGCTGGTGCCGGCGCCGGGGCGCGGCGCTGCGGGGGGGCACTGTCGTAACCGCCGCCACCACCGCCGTAACCGCCATCGTCCTGCCCACCAGGGCCGCCCATGCCCTGGCGGCTACCCAGCATCTGCATGCTGTCGGCGCGGATTTCGGTGCTGTACTTCTCCACACCGCTCTGGTCGGTCCATTTGCGGGTGCGCAGGCTGCCTTCCACATACACCTGCGAGCCTTTGCGCAGGTACTGGGCAGCGATCTCGGCCAGGCGGCCGTTGAACACCACGCGGTGCCATTCGGTGGCTTCGCGCATTTCGCCGGATTGTTTGTCTTTCCACTTGTCGGTGGTGGCCACCGTCACATTGCAGACCTGGTCCCCGCTGGGAAAGGTGCGGGATTCGGGGTCGCGGCCCAAGTTGCCGACGATGATGACTTTGTTGACGGATGCCATGGTGTAGAGCCTGTAGATGGGGGAATCGAAAAAATGAGGGGGACGCACAGGGACGCCGAGCGGCGATTGTGCCCCATACGGGCGGCTACGCCCAGCGGGTCAGTGCCCCCCGCCGCCCGCCTGTCTGGGAACCGGGCGCAGCGGCCAGCTGACCAGCAGCCACAGCCCACACAGGGCCGCCGTCACCCCGAATAGCACGGGCGCGCCCGCCCACTGCACCAGCGCGCCGCCCAGCGCCCCGCCGGCGAACAGGCCCAGCGACTGCAGGGTGTTGTAAGCGCCCAGCGCTGCTCCGCGCACGGGGGCTGGCGCCATACGCGATACCAGGCTGGGCTGGCTGGCCTCCAGCGTGTTGAAGCCGCAGAAAAAGATGAAAAGCAGCCCGCCCATCACCCACAGCACGGGCGTGGCGCCACTGGCGGCCACGGCGCCCAGGCCCAGCTGCACCAGCAGCACCAGGGCGATGGCGCCCAGCAGCGCCGCGCGCAGGCGGCCGGCGCGCTCCATGGCGAACAGGCCGCCCATCACCACGAAGGACAGCACCACCGCTGGCAGGTAGATGTGCCAATGCTCCTGCTTGGGGCTGCCGGCCTGCACCAGCATGGCGGGCACGGCCACCCACATGGCCATCTGCACGGTGTGCAGCACGAACACACCCAGGTTCAGGCGCCGCAGGTCGGGCTGGGCCCACACATCGGCGAGCCTGCCGCGCGGGGCCTCGGCATGCCGCGCCGGCTCGGGCGGCACCACCCACAGCACCACGGCGATGCCGGCCAGGGCCAGCGCGCAGGTCAGCCCGAACAGGCCCGACAGGCCAATCTGCGCGGCCAGCACCGGCGCCAGCACCAGGGCCAGGGCGAACATCAGCCCGATGCTGCCGCCCACCAAGGCCATGGCCTTGGTGCGCACGCCATCGCGGGTCTGGTCAGCCAGCAGCGCGGTGACGGCGGCGGACACCGCCCCGGCGCCCTGCAGCGCACGGCCCACCAGCAGCCCGGTGAGGCTGTCGGCCAGCGCCGCCAGCAGGCTGCCCGCGGCAAACACCAGCAGGCCGGCCACGATGACACGCTTGCGGCCCAGCCGGTCGGACGCCATGCCAAAGGGAATCTGCAGGAAGGCCTGTGTGAGGCCATAGATGCCCATGGCCAGCCCGATGAGGGCCGGATCGTCACCGCCAGGGTATTTGCGCGCCTCCAGGGCAAACACCGGCAGCACCAGGAACAGGCCCAGCATGCGCAGCGCGAAGATGCCCGCCAGCGACAGGCTGGAGCGACGCTCCAGCGGGGTCATCTTGCTGGCCGCAACAGGGGCCGCAGAGGGGAGGGTGTCCGAGAGGGGGATAAGGGAAGAATCCGGCACGGTGGTGCACACAGGCAGGCAAAGCCAAAACCGCCATTTTCCCCCATGGATCCGCAGGGGCCCGCGGCAGTGCCGGAGAAATGCACCAAAACCGGCCTGTGCGGCCGTATTTCCTCCGCATATAGCTATCTATTTTGCAGCACAAGACACACACCAGCCCGCCATCGCCGCCAGGCGCTGTGCTCCGGATGCCGGCCCTGCACGCGCCGGCCATGTCGCCTATCATGGTGGGTTGTCCCCTCTCGAGCCTGCCGTGACCCAGCCCCCCGATGCCGATCACCGCGCCGACGGCGCCTACCTCGCCCGCGCCCTGCGCGAGCAGCGCATCAGCATCCGCGGCGCACGCACCCACAACCTGAAGAACATCGACCTGGACATCCCGCGCAACCAGCTGGTGGTGATCACCGGGCTGTCGGGCTCGGGCAAGTCGAGCCTGGCCTTCGACACCCTGTATGCCGAAGGCCAGCGGCGGTATGTGGAAAGCCTGTCGGCCTATGCGCGGCAGTTTCTGCAGCTGATGGACAAGCCCGATGTGGACCTGATCGAAGGCCTGTCGCCCGCCATCAGCATCGAGCAGAAAGCCACCAGCCACAACCCGCGCTCCACCGTGGGCACGGTGACCGAGATCCACGACTACCTGCGCCTGCTGTTCGCCCGCGCCGGCACGCCCTACTGCCCTACCCACGGGCTGCCGCTGCAGTCGCAGACCGTGAGCCAGATGGTGGACGCGGTGCTGGCCCTGCCCGAAGACACCCGGCTGATGGTGCTGTGCCCGGTGGCGCGCGACCGCAAGGGCGAGTTCGCCGAGCTGTTCACCCAGATGCAGGCCGAGGGGTATGTGCGCTTCCGGGTGGACGGCGCCACCTATGAACACAGCGATCTGCCTTCGCTCAAGAAGACCGAGAAACACAACATCGACGTGGTGATCGACCGCGTCAAGGTGCGCCCTGCCAGCGACGCGCAGGCCTACACCCAGGTGCGCCAGCGGCTGGCCGAGAGCTTCGAGGCTGCGCTGCGCCTGGGCGGCCCCGACGGCGGCGGCCGTGTGCTGGCGCTGGAGATGGACACGGGCGTGGAGCACCTCTTCAACGCCCGCTTCGCCTGCCCGGTGTGCAGCTATTCGCTGAGCGAGCTGGAGCCCCGGCTGTTCTCGTTCAACTCGCCCTCGGGCGCCTGCCCGGCCTGTGACGGCCTGGGCGTGACCGAGAGCTTCGACCCGGCCCGCGTGGTGGCCTTCCCCAGCCTGAGCCTGGCCAGCGGCGCCATCAAGAGCTGGGACCGGCGCAACGCCTACTACTTCGCCCTCATCGAAGGGCTGGCCGCGCACTACGGCTTCGACGTGGACGCGCCCTTCGAGTCGCTGCCCGCCGAGGTGCAGAAGGTGGTGCTGTACGGCTCGGGCGAGGAAGAAATTGGCTTCACCTATGTGATGGAGTCAGGCCACTCCGCTGGCAAGCCGCTGATCAAAAAGCACCCCTTCGAGGGCATCATCCCCAACATGCAGCGGCGCTACCGCGAGACCGACTCCGCCGCCGTGCGCGAGGAGCTGGCCCGCTACCGCAGCACCCAGGCCTGCGGTGACTGCGGCGGCGCCCGGCTGCGGCTGGAGGCACGGCATGTGAAGGTGGGCGAAGGCGCCCAGGCCCGCGCCATCTTCGAGGTCAGCCACGACACCCTGCGCGAATGCCAAGCCTGGTTCGACGGCCTGCAGCTCACGGGCGCCAAAGGCGAGATCGCCGAACGCATCGTGCGCGAGATTGCGCTGCGCCTGAAATTCCTCAACGACGTGGGCCTGAACTACCTGAGCCTGGAGCGCAGCGCCGAGACCCTGTCCGGCGGCGAGGCCCAGCGCATCCGGCTGGCCAGCCAGATCGGCAGCGGCCTCACCGGTGTGATGTATGTGCTGGATGAGCCCAGCATCGGCCTGCACCAGCGCGACAACGACCGCCTGATCGCCACGCTGCGCCACTTGCGCGACATCGGCAACAGCGTGCTGGTGGTGGAGCACGACGAAGACATGATCCGCGCCGCCGACCATGTAATCGACATGGGCCCGGGCGCTGGTGTCCACGGCGGGCGGGTGATGGCCCAGGGCACCTGCGCCGAGGTGCAGGCCAAGCCAGATTCACTGACCGGACAGTACCTCTCCGGCACCCGCAGCATCGCCGTGCCACAACACCGCACGGCCTGGCTGCCGGTGGTGCAGAAGAAAGACAGCGGCGACAAAAAGAAGGCGTCCAAACTCCCCTCCAGCCAAAAACTTTCGCCTCAAGCCGAACGCCGCGCCGCACGCGAAGCGCAGCACCAGGCCACGCTGGGCACGCTGCAGGAAATCCGCGTGCTGGGTGCCACCGGCCATAACCTGCAGAACGTGAGCGTCGCCTTCCCCGTGGGCCTGCTGACCTGCGTGACCGGGGTGTCCGGCTCGGGCAAAAGCACGCTGGTGAACGACACGCTGTATGCCGCCGTGGCACGCACGCTGTACCGCGCCCACGACGAGCCGGCGCCACACGAGGCCATCGAAGGCATCGAGCATTTCGACAAGGTCATCAACGTGGACCAGTCGCCCATCGGCCGCACGCCGCGCAGCAACCCGGCCACCTACACCGGCCTGTTCACCCCCATCCGCGAGCTGATGGCCGAGGTGCCCATGGCGCGTGAACGCGGCTACGGCCCCGGGCGCTTCAGCTTCAACGTGGCCGGTGGTCGCTGCGAGGCCTGCCAGGGCGACGGCATGGTGAAGGTGGAGATGCACTTCCTGCCCGACGTGTATGTGCCCTGCGACGTATGCAAAGGCCAGCGCTATAACCGCGAGACGCTGGAGGTGCAGTACAAGGGCAAGAACATCGCCCAGATCCTGGACATGACGGTGGAGGACGCCTTTGAATTCCTCAAGGCCGTGCCCACCCTGGCGCGCAAGCTGCAAACCCTGCTGGACGTGGGACTGAGCTACATCCAGCTCGGCCAGGCCGCCACCACACTCTCGGGCGGCGAGGCCCAGCGTGTGAAGCTGGCGCTGGAGCTGAGCAAACGCGACACCGGCCGCACGCTCTACATCCTGGACGAGCCCACCACCGGCCTGCACTTTGCCGACATCGACCTGCTGCTGAAAGTGTTGCACCAGCTGCGCGACGCGGGCAACACCATCGTCATCATCGAGCACAACCTGGACGTCATCAAGACGGCCGACTGGCTGATCGACATGGGCCCCGAAGGCGGCGCCGGCGGCGGCACCGTGGTGGGGGTGGGCACGCCGGAAACTCTGGCCGAGAACCCGGCCAGCCACACCGGCAGCTATCTGAAGCGCTACCTGTAATCCGTATGCAAACCCTGTGGCTGGAAGATTTCATCGCCCTGGCACAGACCCGCAACCTGAGCCGCGCCGCCGAGCTGCGCCACGTCACCCACCCCGCCTTCGGGCGGCGCATCCGGGCGCTGGAGGCCTGGGCCGGCACCCCGCTGCTGGAACGCGGCGGCAGCCCTGTGCGGCTGACCCCGGCGGGCGAGGTTTTCCTGGAGACCGCCACCCGCATCGTCCGTGAGCTGCACGACGCCCGCAGTGAATCGCAGAGCGTGGCGGGCCGGCAGGCGCAGACAGTGCGGCTGGTCACCGGGCGCACCCTGGCCCGCCAGCTGGTGGCCGACTGGCTGGTGCGGCGGCGGCCGCTGTAGCCAGGAGGCACCTCACAGGAGCGTCATCCCGCCACTCGCAGCATGCCCTCCTGCGCCACCGACACCGCCAGTTGCCCATCCCGGGTGTAGATCTCGCCCCGGCACAGCGCCCGGGCACCGCCCGCGCTGGGCGAGTCGATGCAGTACAGCAGCCAGTCGTCGATGCGGAAGTCGCGGTGGAACCACATCGCGTGGTCCAGGCTGGCGCCGCGCATGGCCGGCTGCATGAAACTCAGCCCGTGGGGCAGCAGGGCCGCGCGCAGCAGGCCGTGGTCGGAGGCATAGGCCAGCAGGGCTCGGTGCATCACCGGATCGTCGGATAGGGCCGCGCAGGCGCGCAGCCAGAGCTGGATGTCGGCAGGCCGCGGCACGGGGTGCAGCAGGTCCACCGGGTCCACCACGCGGTATTCGATGGGGGGCAGCTTCTCGCCGCGCCAGCCGGCGGGCAACTGGTGGGCCTGTGCCTGGCGCAAGGCAGTTTCATTCTGCAGGCCTTCAGGCGGCGGTGCCGGGGGCATCCCATGCTGGTGGCTGAAACTGCCCGCCTCGGGCGCGTGGAACGAGGCCATCATGGTGAAGATGGTGCGCCCCTTCTGCTGTGCCACCACCCGCCGGGTGGCGAAGCTGCGCCCATCGCGCACCCGCTCGACCAGGTAGTCGATGGGCTGGTGATGGTCGCCCGGCAGCAAGAAATACGCGTGCAGCGAATGGATGGGCGACGTGGCCGTACGGCACGCGGCCACCAGGGCCTGGCCCAGCACCTGGCCCCCGAACACACGGCCGGTGCCGATGTCTTCACTCGCACCCTGGAACTGGTCCACGCCCCGAGGCTCCAGCTGCAGCAGGGTGACGAGCTGGGCCACGGTGGCGATGGAGGTTTGCGCTTCTGTCATGGCTCAGTGGAAAGTGTTCACAAAAGCATCCGATATTAAGGGGACTGCGAAAATACGCGGTGTCGTCCGCGACAGCGGGCCTGAGAGGACTTTTAACGTGATGAACGAATCCCTGGACGCGCTGCAAAAAACCCTGGAGCCCTATCCATGGACCTACAACGCCACCATGATCGGCGCCTTGCTGCTGATCGCCTGGGTGGCCAACTGGCTGACGAAGCGGGTACTGCTGCGGGGCCTGCGCCGCGCACTGCATGCCAGCCAGGCCGTGCGCGAGTCCGACGCGCAGTTCAAGGTGGTTCCCCGGCTGGCCAATGTGGTGCCCGCACTGGTGCTGTGGCTGGGGGTGGGGGTGGTGCCGCACCTGCCCGAAGAGGTGGTGCTGGTGGTGCGCAATGTCTGCAGCGCGTTCATTATCCTGACGCTGGCGCTGGCCATCGGCAAGTCGCTGGATCTGGCCAACCAGGTGTACGAGCGCCGCCCCGACGCCCGCAGCAAGCCGATCAAGGGCTACCTGCAGCTGCTGAAGATCGTCGTGTACGTAGTGGCGGCCGTGCTGATGCTGGCCGCGCTGATGGACCGTTCGCCACTGATCCTGCTGTCGGGCCTGGGCGCCATGATGGCGGTGCTGCTGCTGGTGTTCCAGGACACGCTGCTGTCGCTGGTGGCGAGCATGCAGATCAGCTCGAACGACATGGTGCGGGT
>Ga0208564_1000375_pt1 | contig 41261 bp, 39 predicted proteins | sample AD_UKC073_MetaG_FD_184439 | JGI IMG/M metagenome (GOLD analysis project Ga0208564, IMG submission 184439) | Active sludge microbial communities of municipal wastewater-treating anaerobic digesters from USA - AD_UKC073_MetaG (SPAdes) (version 2) | ecosystem: Engineered > Bioreactor > Anaerobic >... | reverse complement strand
ACCGGTCTTCATCTCGGCGATGTTGCCGCGGTGCAGGGCCGTCCCGCCCATGATCTGGACGTCGAAGTGCCGCTTGCCCAGCACGCGCCTGGACGCCTCTCGCACCGTTGCGAACGCCTCGGGCAGCAGGTGGTCGAGCGACTCGCCGTTCTCGAGCCGCTGCCGGAAGTCGGTGGTCTGACCCTTCAGCTCGGCGTCGCTCATCGCCTCGAACTCGGGCTCGATCGAGTTGACCTGCACCGCTACCTGTCGAAGCTGACGAAGGATGCGTCCCTCGCCCATGTGCAGCATCTTGTCCAAAAAGCCCACGGTGTTCGTTCCTGCCTGTCGTGATCCCCCGTCGTCACGCCTGGGGGCCGGGTCCCATCGTAGAGGGTTCAACATGGGGCTTGCCCCATCCTGAACCGTCCTGGATCTGGTGGAGGCAGTGGCTGGGGCAAAGCGCTCTGACTTGCATTCCACCCCGTCTCTTGCTTTCGGAGGGTCTCTTGCCTCCTCAGGGTTTCGAGGTCCACCTCACTCAACTCCAACCCCCGGCACGATAGTTTGCGAATCGAACGCGTTTAGCCACGGCTGTCTTCGCGACCCACCCGCGGGCAGACTCGAAATCCTCACGTCTTTGCCCACTCAAGCGATCGAATACCTTGACTTGGCCAGCTGTAGCCACAAACTCGCCAGAAATTCCTGCTAGGTTACGGTTGATCTTACCCAGCATCATAGGGGCGAACATGCCGATCCGACGCAAGACGGATGTGCCGTAACCGCCCAGCTGCGACGAGCAACGCCACTGATCTATCCACATACCGAGTGGAAGCATTGACTCAACCGGCACACTTCGCTAACGTCCCAGAATCGCATGGCTTCCTCGGCCGTGTCCCTCTTCAATCCCCAAGAGGAGTTCAGAATGACGAAACAAAACAACTCACCCCACATCGCTCTTCGACTCTCCCTCATCCCACTCGCTTTGGTGGGGCTCTGCATGTCAACCGCCACACCGGCGGTGGCAGCCCCTCGGACTTCGAGCAATAATCTGGTCGTTGGCCGATTGGAGATGTGGTCAACGGCAACATCTTGTGACTGGTACACATCGAATGGTTGCAGCTGGAGCAGTCGGGTTGACGTCTCTCCCGCACGAACCTTTAATCACAAGACGGAGGTTCGAGGCATCGGCGTGAAGATCGATCTCACAGTCACTAAGCCCCCCTCCCTCGGAGTTGCAGTTGACTACCAAGAGCTCACTTCCGCAAATCGTACGCTCTTCGGCACAACCAGCAGCATGGCTGGCACTGTGAAGCCCGCAGTCTCGAGTTCGGTCAATTTCGGTGTTGGAGCCCGGTCAACTATAACAGTAGGCGGCTACTCCTTGAACTCAGGTTGGACTCTGTAAGAGTCTTAGGCTTGACCGCGATATGCGCTTGCTCACCGCTACAAGAGTAGTAGCCTTGCTTCTCGCGGCACTCTTGACAGTCAGTTGCACTGCCAAGGGTGCCGCAAACAAGGAAGTCCTAAGCCTCAAGCTCTTTCATTCACCTAATGGACTTCTCTATCCGCCAGAGATTTGGGGATTCACTCAGAGATATGCGCCGTCCGCATCATTTCGACAGGCCATGCTGGTCCTGACGGGCGATCTCGAGGCAGACTCTTTGCCGCCCAGCACCTATCCCAACCTGAGTGAGGAAGTGGGCGCAATACGTGCAGCACATGCCCTCCTGAGTGTTGGCTACCCCTCATCCATGTTGGCGCCAACCTGGTGCTCCCAACGCGCATTAGACGGTTTCTCCGGCGAAGCCACCATCGACAAGGACATCCAAGGTCTATGGCTTGCAGTGGCCGTGTCGCAACGATTGGCTTGCGGACTGCCGAGACTGACGGATGAGATGCGCGACCTAATACACGAGACAAAATTGGCGCCAACAAGTTCCCCCCTTCAGGTGTGGGAGGCCGGCGATCTGGAGCGGACGTTCACTGGTTCCACAGATATTCCCCCATTTCCGCTGACTGTGGACCGAGTGAGCGATCCAAATGAAGCAGCGCTATATTTGCTTCTGTGCGGAGAGCGCACGAGACGATCCCCACTTCACGCTGACAATCGCGAACTGCTTCTTGCTGCTGAACCCTATGCGCAGAACAACGACCTTGCACTACTGTATCTGCTGCGAGGAATGAAGGGAATAGAATCGTCAGCCTCTATTCGCGATCTACTGAATAGGGTGTACGATTCACGACGACTGACTTCGAGTGATGGCGAAGTTCTCTCGTACGCGACATTCAATGGGACCACCTATTCCACATTTCGGATGCTCATGCTCGCTCGACAATCTACCGGGTCATCACTGGATTCGACAATGAGAAGCGAGCTTGTATCCACTCTCCGCGCAATCAAGTACAGTTCAAGTTCGGAGCAGGCTTTTGCCCTTGGAGCACTCGTTTTACTATCCGAGGATGTACCGCAAGAGGAGTCCCACTCTCTACTTCGCTCAAGCATCCGAGAAGCGGGGGTTGAGCTGAACGCCCGACTCGGCTCTCCTGAGGAGGTGGGTGCGTGGGTCAAGTTGCGCGAACTGTCTGACGTCTTGCACTACGAATTGCCCTTCCCCGGGATCTCGGTTTCCTGCGTGTCCGAGATCAAGGAGTTGGGTCCAAATGGATCCACGCTCGCCGCGCGACTTCTTCTATCTATCAACGCAAACGATTCAATGGTTGGTCAGGACGCGACATTGAAGGATCTGTACGAAGCAGTCCTTACGGAAGTCAGAAAGGGTCGCGAAGGCACAAGTTCCTCCCTCTTCTACGGTTTGTTGGCCACTCATCAGGTATCGAAGATCTGGATGCTGTCAACCGAGGAAATCCATTGGGTCCTAGACAATCGCCAAGCCGGTTGCCTAGGGGGAGCCCGCGGGTTATTCAGGGAGGGCCCTGCCAGTCCAGACTTGTGCACAATGGACGCATCTCTGTCTGCCCTGCAGGTAGCACATGCAATTGAGGGGACCTCTGCATGAGTCGGTGACATCAATCTGTGGGGTCGAGGACCCCGCTGGAAGGATGCGCACCATGCCAGAACCCACTCCGAGAAGCGAAGCATCCCGGTGTGTCCGGAGGCTCCGATCCTTGGGAACCCGGACACCCGGCCGCCTGACTAGTCGGGTTCTGTCTCCCCAAGCTCGGAGTCGTCAATGTGCGTCGGATCCAAAACGCGCTTCAGGAAGATCTGAGTTCTCTTGTGGCCGGGATTGGAAATCAGCTGCGCCGACGGTCCTTGCTCGACGATGACTCCCGCATCCATGAAGACGGTGCGGTCCGAGACGTCGCGCGCGAACGCCATCTCATGCGTGACGACCATCATCGTCATGCCGGCCTGGGCAAGGTCACGCATGACAGCAAGGACGTCGCCGACCAACTCGGGGTCCAAGGCGGCGGTCGGCTCGTCGAACAGCATGATCTTGGGGTCCATCGACAAGGCCCGGGCGATCGCCACCCGCTGCTGCTGCCCGCCGGACAACTTCGCCGGGTGATAGTCCATTCGGTCGGACAGGCCCACCATGGTGAGGTTCTTCTTGGCGATCTCCAGGGCCTCCGCCTTGGACCGCTTCAGCACCTGCTGCTGGGCGATCATGCAGTTGCCCAGCGCGGTCAGATGCGGGAACAGGTTGAACGCCTGGAAGACCATTCCGACATGGGTGCGCACCTGGTTGATCTCGACGTCGGGGTCGGTCATCTCCTCACCCAGCAGCTTCACTGAACCGGCGGTCGGCTGCTCAAGCAGATTGACACAACGCAGCAGCGTCGACTTGCCCGAGCCGGACGGCCCAATGACGCAGACAACCTCGCCTTCGAGCACGTCGAGGTCGATGCCGCGCAGCACTTCGTTCGAGCCGAAGCTCTTGCGCAGTCCGCGGATCTGAATGGGCGAAAGTCCCGCGGACGCGGGGGTAGCCATGCTGCTCATCGCTTGGGGTCCAGCTTCTTCTCGAGCTTGCTCACCAGGTAGGTCAGCGGAAGTGTGACGACGAGGTACAACAACGCAGCGACAATCAAGGGCGTGGCGCTCGCATACGTGCTCAGCCCATCCTTGCCGAAGGTGGTCAGTTCTCGATCGGGTGCCGCCAAGCCGATGGAGAACAGCAAAGACGTGTCCTTCAGCAGCATGACCAGCTCGTTTGTCATGGGCGGGATGACGATCCGCAGCGCCTGCGGCAGGACGATCCAGCCCATGGTCTGGCCCTGCGTCATCCCCAGCGACCGGGCCGCCTCGCTCTGGCCACCGGCCACCGCCTCGATACCGGCTCGGATGATCTCAGCGCTGTAGGCACCCGTCACGATCACTAGTCCGAGCAGTCCGGCGCCGATCGTCCCGCCCGGGAACTGGAAGCCGGTCGCGATCGGGATGATGAAGGCGAACAAGAAGAGCGTCATCAGCGCAGGAACGCCACGGAAGAACTCGATGAAGGCGATGGCGAACCAGCTGAGCGGCCCACCGGCGACCTTCATCACCGCGAGCAGGATGCCCAAGAGCGATCCCCCCACGAACGCCACGACCGTGTAGAGCAGCGTGTTGCGAAGCGCGATGACGATGATGTTGGGGAAGATCTTCGCAATCACGTCCGGGTTGAAGAAGTTGTGTTGCAGCTTCGGCCAGTCGGCGGTGAAGGCCACGAGTGCGATCACGCCGATCCCGACGGCGTACGACAGCAGTCGACCGGCACGCGCACGCTGGGTCGGTTTGAGTTTGAGAACGGCCACGGAACTCCCTTGGGACGATGAAGGTGGGCCGGGGGTTCCCCGGCCCACCTGTGCTCAGATCAGCCGAAGTACTTCTTGTAGATGGTGTCGTAGGACTTGTCGGCACGCATCGCTTTCAGCGAGTCGTTGATCGCCTTCAGCAGGTCGGGGTTCTTCCCCTTGCCCAGCGCGTAGCCGTACTGCTCGTCGGTCTTGTACGTCTCGACGATCTTGTATGTGGCATCGGCCTTTTCATGCGTGTGGTTGACCGGCTGGTCCTGCAGAATCGCGTCGATCTGCTTCGCCTGGATGGCCGGCCACAGCTCACCGTCGGACGGGAACTCGATGACCGTGGCGCTAGCGGGCTTGTTCTTGTCCGCGTAGCTCTTGCCGGTGGTGCCCTTCTGGACGCCGATCTTCTTGCCGGCAGTCCCGGCGAGGTCGGTGATCCCCGAGTCGGCACGCACCAGCAACGACTGCAGCGAGTCGTAGTACGGGTCGGAGAAGTCGATGTTCTTCTTGCGCTCGTCGGTGATGGTCATCGCCGAGGCCGCGACGTCGCACTGCCCGGCCAGCAACACCGTGCCGGACTGGAGCGCGTCGAAGTCGGTGTCGACGACCTTGAGCTTCAAGGACAGCTTCTTGGCGATGGCGTCCATGACGTCGATGTCGAAGCCGGCATAGCCCGACGGCGTCGAGGCGTCCTCGATCTCGAAGGGGGGATACGGGACGTCGGAGCACACGGTCAGGGTGCCCGCGGTCACGGTCTTGAGCGCCGGCGCAGCGGCTAGGGTGCCGGCCGGCGCTGCGGTGGTGGGAGCGGCGCCGGTCGAGCACGCACTCAGGGCGAGGGCCGTGGCCAGGGCGAGGGCGCCGCTCTGCGCGGCACGGAAGAGGCGGCGATGGGTCACCGGGGAACTCCTTCTTGAAGCGAACACTGCCCGTATCTTCGCACTTGAGGGCCTGAAGTCCGACACCTGATCGGCCCGGAAAATGCGTCCGTTGGGTCACAGTTGTCAGACGATGTCGAAATCACGCTGTGATCTTGGCGACACCAGCTCTGGTGAACGTCAATTTTCCCAGGGCGACAAGGCTGATCTCGGTTCTGAGACATGTGGCGTAAACACCGTTTGACGCCCGTTGCTCACTCTGCTCCCCATGAAACCACCAAGTGCTACTGTCCGGAACAGCCACGGCGAGAGGTTTCCTCGCCGCGAGTTTCCAGCCAATCAAAGGAGATGGTTAGGGACCATGAACAAGCGGTTCATTCAGGCAGCGGCCGCCACGGCGGCCATTGCACTCGCGCTCACCGGCTGCGTCCAGAAGGTCGACAGCGGCTCCGCGACCACGGGAACGATCAAGATCGGCGTCTTCGAGCCCATGACCGGCGCCAACGGCGGCGGCGGCACGATGGAGGTCGAAGGGGCCAAGCTCGCCAACAAGCTCTACCCCGAGGTCAACGGCCAGAAGATCGAACTGGTCATCGTCGACAACAAGTCCGACAAGGTCGAGGCCGCCAACGCGGGCAAGCGACTCGTCGAGCAGGACAAGGTCAAGGCGATCATCGGCTCGTGGGGCTCCGGTCTGTCGATGTCGGCAGGCGCCACCTTCCAGGCCGCCAAGGTGCCGGCCGTCGCGGCCTCCGCCACGAACCCCAACGTCACGCTGAACAACCCCTACTACTTCCGCGTCTGCTTCATCGACCCCTTCCAGGGCACGGTGCTCGCGCGTCTCGCCTTCAATGAGCTGAAGGCCAAGAAGGTCTCGGTCATCCAGGAGATCACCAACGACTACTCCGTCGGCCTGGCCAAGTTCTTCACCGACGAGTTCACCAAGCTCGGCGGCACGGTCGTCGACGGCGGCAAGTACAACACGGGCGACACCGACTTCAACGCCGCCCTGACGACCGTCAAGTCCCAGGCCCCCGACGTCATCTTCGCGCCCGGAAACTTCACCGAGTCCGCGCTCATCATCAAGCAGGCCCGCCAGCTCGGCCTGACCCAGCCGTTCCTCGGCGGCGACACGTGGGAGACCCCCGAGTTCATCACCACCGGCGGCGCTGCCGTCGACGGCGCCATGTTCACGACGTTCTTCGCCACTGAGCAGCCGATCAACGACACCTCCAAGAAGTTCATCGAGGAGTACAAGAAGGAGTACAACAAGGAGCCCAGCGCTGTGGCCGCCCTGGCCTTCGACGCCTACCTCGTGATCCGTGACGCCATGGAGAAGACCAAGAGCACCGACGGCGAGACGCTGCAGAAGTACCTGTCGACCCTCAAGGCGTTCCCGGGTGCCGCGGGCCCCATCACGATGAACGAGACGCGCGACGCGGTCAAGGATGTCGTCATCAAGACCGTCTCCGGTGGCAAGTTCACCTACAAGACGACGATCAAGGCCAGCTGATTCCCTAAGCGGCGGGGGGACGCCGATGGGCGCCTGAGGCGTCCGAGGCGTCCCCCTTCTGCAATCGGGTTCACCGTCCACTTCTCACGGGAGCCGCAATGGTCCAAATCCTGCTACAGAACTTCGCGAACGCCATCTCACTGGGCTCGCTCTACGCCCTCATCGCCATCGGCTACACGATGGTCTACGGCATCATCCGCCTCATCAACTTCGCCCACGGCGACATCTTCATGTTCGCCCTGTACGTCGTCTACTACGGCGCGGTCATGTTCATGCTGCCGTGGCCCTTGGCCGTCGTCTGCGCGATCGTGCTGACCGTCATCATGGGGGTGACCATCGAGCGCTTCGCGTACCGCCCGCTCAGATCCGCACCGAAGCTCTCAGTGCTCATCTCGGCGATCGGTGTCTCGTTCTTCCTGGAGAGCCTGGCCACCGTGCTGTTCACCGGCCTCCCCAAGAGCTTCCCGGCACCGCCGTTCTTCAACCAGATCGCCACGTTCGCCGGGGTGTCGATCCCCTACGTGACGTTCATCATCCCGATCGTCGCCTTCGTCTGCCTGGCCGGCCTCGTTTACATCATCGAGCACACCAAGACGGGCATGGCCATGCGCGCGGTCTCGCGTGACTACACGGCGTCGCGCCTGATGGCCATCAACGTGGACGGCATCGTCACCTTGACCTTCGTCATCGGCTCGGCGCTGGCCGCCGTCGGAGGCGTCCTGTGGGGCATCCGGTACGTCCAGATCGTCCCCCTGATGGGCGTCATGCCCGGACTCAAGTGCTTCATCGCGGCCGTCATCGGAGGTATCGGCAACATCAAGGGCGCCATGCTCGGCGGCTTCCTGCTGGGCTTCCTTGAGATCTTCCTGGTCGGCCTGCTGCCGAGCCTGACGGGCTACCGGGACGCCTTCGCGTTCATCGCCCTCATTCTCATCCTCCTCGTTCGCCCGCAGGGTCTGCTGGGCGCGCAGGTCGTGGACAAGGCGTAACGACATGACCAGCAAACAACGCAACCTCATCCTCGCGATCGCCGCGATCGCCCTGGCGCTGGTCGTCATGGCCTTCGCCCGACCGGTCCTCGGTCAGTTCTGGTTCGGGATGTTCATCCTGTCCGGGATCTTTGTCATCCTGGCGCTAGGCCTGAACCTCATCAACGGCTTCACGGGCCTGTTCTCGCTCGGTCACGCCGGCTTCATGGCCGTCGGGGCGTACACCGTGGCGATCTGCACCCTGCCCCCGGACGCCAAGAAGCAGAACTTCTTCCTGGAACCGATGAACCCGATCCTCTTCGCCATCCAGACCCCGTTCTGGGTCGCACTCATCCTCGCGACGGTGATGGCCGGGCTTCTCGCCTGGCTGATCGCCATCCCGGCGCTGCGGCTGCGCGACGACTACCTCGCCATCGCCACGCTCGGGTTCGGCGAGATCATCCGGGTGGTCTTTAGCAACACCCAGTCGATCACCAACGGCGCCCAGGGCCTGATCCGCATCCCCACCGAGACGTCGGTCTGGTGGAGCTGGGGCGTGGCCCTGTTGATGATCGTCTTCATGGTGCGTCTCGTGGGCAGCTCCTTCGGACGCTCCCTCAAGGCCATCCGTGAAGACGAAGTCGCCGCGGAGGCGATGGGCATCAACCTGTACCGCACCAAGATCACCTCGTTCGTCATCGGATCCGCCATGGCTGGGCTTGGCGGCGGCCTGCTGGCCGGCTTCCTGGGCTCGATCGACCCGAAGATGTTCAACTTCCTCTACACGTTCAACATCGTCTTGATCATCGTCCTCGGCGGCCTGGGCTCGATCTCGGGCAGCGTCATCGCGGCCGTCGTGATCACGTTCGGCATGGAGTGGCTGCGCTTCCTCGACGGTTCCATGGAGGCCTTCGGCTACCGCATCAGCGGCGTCCCTGGCCTGCGCATGGTCGTCTTCTCGGCCCTCCTGCTCGCCGTCGTGCTGTTCTGGCGAGAAGGGCTGATGGGCAAGAACGAGCTCACTCCGGAGTACCTATCCAAGCGGTTTGGTCGGAGGAAGAAGGTGGCCGTCGCCTCGGCGTCCACCACGGACGCCGTCGCGGAGACTCCCACCCCGTCCCGGTCCGACGAAGAGCTGGACGAGGAGGCCAACCATGCTTAGCACCGACAACCTGTCGATCTTCTTCGGCGGCCTGAAGGCCCTCAAAGACCTCACCATCGAGGTCGGCGACGGCGAGGTCATCGGCCTGATCGGCCCGAACGGCGCCGGAAAGACGACGGCCTTCAACGGCATCACCGGCGTCTACAAGCCCACGTCCGGCAAGGTCACCTTCCTCGGCCAGGACATCACCGGGCTCAAGCCGCACGAGATCACCCGCAAGGGCATCGCCCGGACCTTCCAGAACATCCGGCTCTTCAAGGAGCTGTCGGTGCTGGAGAACGTCCTGATCTCTCAGCACATGCTGGTGAAGTCGTCGCTGTTCGGCCAGACCGTGGGGCTCCCCCGCTACCGCGGCGAGGACAAGGCGCAGTACGACAACGCCCACGCGCTGCTCGAGGAGCTCGGCCTGCTGCAGTTCCGCGACGACAAGTCGTCCTCGCTCCCCTACGGCCTCCAGCGCAAGCTCGAGATCGCGCGGGCGCTGGCGACGAAGCCCCGGCTGCTGCTGCTGGACGAGCCAGCCGCGGGCATGAACCCGGCCGAGACCATGGCCTTCATCGGCCTGATCAAGCAGCTCCAGCAAGCGCACGACATCTCGGTGTTGATGATCGAGCACCACATGCAGCTCGTCATGGGCATCTGCGACAAGCTCTGGGTCCTGGTCTACGGCGAGGAGATCGCCCAGGGCACGCCCAAGGAGGTCCAGAACAATCCGGCGGTCGTCGAGGCCTATCTGGGCGTCGACGACGACGGCGACATCGATCCGGAACTGGCGCGGGTCGGGGCGGACGAACCGGCGGTCGCCGAGGCGGCCGAGCACCTCGGCGTGCTGCCGCACACGGACGCGTCGGCGTCCGAGATCGGAGGGGACAAGTAATGCTCACGGTCAAGGATCTGAACGTCCACTACGGCGGCATCCACGCCCTCAAGGGCATCGACCTCAACGTCGAACAAGGGCAGATCGTCTCGCTGATCGGCGCCAACGGCGCCGGCAAGTCGACGTCCCTCAACGCGATCATGAACCTGATCAAGTACACCGGATCGGTCTCTTACAAGGGCAAGGACGTCAAGTCGACCAAGACGATGGACCTGGTCAAGGCCGGCTTGACGCTCGCCCCCGAGGGACGCCGCATCTTCCCGAACCTGACGGTGACCGAGAACCTGACGTTGGGCGCCTACGCCCGCAAGGGTCCCGAAGTCGCCAAGGACATGGACTGGGTGTTCGAGCTCTTCCCGCGCATGGAGGAGCGCCGCACCCAGAAGGGCGGGACGCTCTCGGGCGGCGAGCAGCAGATGCTCGCCATCGGACGCGCCCTCATGAGCCGTCCGGAGTTGATGATGCTGGACGAGCCGTCCCTCGGGCTGGCGCCGCTGGTGGTCAAGGACATCTTCAAGATCATCCGGACCATCCACGACTCGGGCGTGACCGTGCTGCTGATCGAGCAGAACGCCAAGGCCGCGCTCGAGGTCGCCGATCATGCGTACGTCCTCGAGGTGGGCAAGGTCGTCCTGGAAGGTCCCGGACGCGACCTGCTGAAGGATCCCCGCGTCCAGTCGGCGTACCTGGGCGAGTAGTCCTTCGACAAGCTCAGGAACCACCCTTCGACAAGCGCAGGAACCGAACTGAGCAACGGCGGCCGTCCCTCGGGACGGTCGCCGTTCGGCGTCCAGTGGCGGACTGCATTGGTCCTAGAAGGGCGTCAAGGCTGCGTTTGACCGACCGGAACCGGCCAAACGTCACCACGACGCCAACATGACGACGCGCGACTCACAGGTGGCGGGCGAGGGTGGCCGCCAGGGTGCCCACCGATGTCACCGCGACCTCGGTCAGCCCCAGCCAGGACGCCATGGCGCGCAGTTCCTCGGCGAGGCGCGGTGCGACGGCGTCCGGACGTTGCCCGTCCTCGACCCAGGACGCCTGCACCACCAGCACGCCCCGGCCGCGGTCGGCCTTGAGGTCGACCCGCGCGGCGATTGCGTCGTCGCAGACGAACAGGTAGACGTAGTAGCCGTACTGTCGTTTCGCGGCCGGGGTGTAGACCTCGATGCGGTAGTGCACGCCGAACAGGTCCAGCACGCGTTGCCGATCGAAGACCAGCGAGTCGAAGGGGCTGACCAGCGCCTGGGTGGTGATGGTGCGCGGCACCGCCGCCTCGTGCCAGAGCCAGTGCTCCCCCAGCCCATCGACCTCGACCGGACGGAGCAGGCCGGACGCCTCCAGCCGCCGCACGGACGCCAGCCCCGCGGCCTTCTTGAGGTAGAAGTACGAGGTAAGAGCACCCAGATCGGCCACCCCGAGCGCCCGCGCGGCCCTGCCGATCAGCACGTCGTAGGACGCCTCGTTGCTCGGGTCCGCGACCTCCAGCACGCGGCCCGGCAGCACCCGCTCCGCGAGGTCGTAGCGGCGCTCGAACTGGCTGTTCCTGGACGCCACCGCCACCGTGCCGCAGTCGAACAGGTCTTCGAGGATGAACTTCGCCTCGGACCAGTTCCAGCCCCACGACACCTTCTTGCGCTCTTCGACGTTGTCGATCTCGCGCGCGGTCAGCGGCCCGGACGCCGCCAGGTCGGCGAGGATGCGCTCCCGCAGGTCCGGCTTCGCGGCCAGGATCTGCTGGACGCGTCCCGGCGTCCAGGTGCGTTCCGACCTCATCCGCATCCGCAGTGCTGGCTGCAGGTCGACGTCGATCAGCGACGCGGCGTGGCCCCAGTACTCGAACAGCCGTCGCTGGGCGGGGCCCGCGGCGGCGTCCAGCAGCGAGCGGTCGTACGGCCCGAGCCGCGCGAACAGCGGCATGTACTGGGCGCGGACGGCGACGTTGATCGAGTCGATCTGGAACTGGGCCACCTGGTCAATGACCCGCTGGACGTGCCGGCCGCTCACGACCGCCGGGCGCGGGCGTCCGAAACCCTGGGCCGCGAGGGCGACGCGACGCGCGGCGTCCAACGACAGCCGGCGGCCGGGCGTCATGCCCGGCCGCCGCTCGAAGCGATGCTCAGCACCGTCGCAGGATCGCCTAGGCGCCCATCTCCAGGTGAATCACGCCGTAGTCGTAGGCGCGGCGGTGGTAGACGACGCTCGGCGCCCCCGTCTCGGCATCGACGTAGAGGAAGAAGTCGTGGCCGACCAGTTCCATCTCGTCGAGCGCCTGGGCGAGGGTGAGCGGCGTCGCGGGGAAGAACTTCTCACGCACCACCAACGGCCCGTCACCCGTGACCTCGACACCCGCGACCACGTGCTTCTCGGGGACGTCGACGTGCGGCGGCTCCACCAGCACCGACGGGACGGGCGCGCCCTCGGTGACCTGCTGCTCCACGCGCAGGCCACGGTGCGTCTTGCGGCGATCAGCCGCGCGGCGGAGTTGGGTCTTCAGCTTCTCCAACGCCCGCTCGAAGGCGATCGACTTCTCGTCGGCCGAGCCCTCGGCGCGCACGACCGGCCCCTTGCTGTGGAGCGTGATCTCGCAGCGGGTCGCCTGATCGGGCTGCTTCGCGTGCGGCTCGGCAGACACCTGGACCTCGACCCTGATCACCCGATCGCGCAGCCGTTCGATGGAACGGATGCGTTCAGTGACCTTCTCGCGAAAGTCATCGGAGATGGTGCAGCGCCGACCGCTGACGAGGACGTCCATGGTGTACCTCCTAGTGAGACGACAAAAGGCACCCGGCCCGGCTATCCCCGCGAGTGCGGGTCGGCCGGCTGGAGTGCCATGGCCCCAACGTAGCGCAACCCACAAGTTTTGGTCAGGGGGCGACCGGGCATGTTGGGCGGACGGCCTCAGTTTCAGTCCGAAACAGCCGGACGCCTGCAGTCGCGGCCGTAACAGACCCGTAACAGGGGGTAACGCCCCGCTAACGCTGCGCGTCATCGACCGAAACCTGGGCCCTGCAGAGTCTCGGTCATGATCCACGAAATCAACACCGGAGACACCGCCTGGGTGCTCGCCAGCGCAGGCCTCGTGCTTCTCATGACGCCGGGACTGGCCTTCTTCTACGGCGGAATGGTCCGCGCCAAGGGCGCCCTCAACATGATCATGATGTCGTTCATCTCCATGGGAACCGTCGGCGTTCTCTGGGTGCTGTTCGGCTACTCGATGAGCTTCGGCGACAGCCTGGGCGGCGTCATCGGCAATCCGCTCCAGTTCGCCGGACTGACGTCGTTGATGAGCCCGGACGCCGTCGTCGCCACCGTGCCGGCTCTTGCGTTCGTCGCCTTCCAGGCGGCGTTCGCCATCATCGCGGTGGCGCTCGTCTCAGGCTCTGTCGCCGATCGCACGTCCTTCAAGGCCTGGACTCTGTTCACCGTCCTATGGTCAGTGTTCGTCTACTTCCCCGCCGCCCACTGGGTCTTCGCCTTCGACGGCCTGGGCGCGGAGCACGGTGGCTGGATCGCGAACACGGTCAAGGCCATCGACTTCGCGGGTGGGACCGCGATCCACATCAACGCCGGGGCGGCCGGCCTCGCCCTCGCGATCGTGCTGGGACGCCGCATCGACTTTCTCGCCAAGCCCATGCGCCCCCACAACATGACCCTGGTCATGCTCGGTGCCGGGCTGCTGTGGTTCGGCTGGTTCGGATTCAACGCGGGCTCGGCCCTTGGCGCTGGCACGACCGCCGCCGTGGCCTGGGTCAACACGCTCGCGGCTCCGGCTGCGGCCATGCTCGCCTGGCTCGTGGTCGAACAAGTTCGGGACGGACACCCCACGTCCTTGGGGGCCGCCTCCGGTCTCGTCGCGGGGCTCGTCGCCGTCACACCCGCCGCCGGGTCCGTCAGCCCCTTGGGGGCACTCGCGATCGGCGCCCTGGCGGGAGTCGGCTGCGCCTTTGCCATCGGCATCAAGACCCGGCTCCGGCTCGACGACTCGCTGGATGTGGTGGGCGTCCACCTTGTCGGCGGCCTGTTGGGCACCCTGGCCATCGGCCTGTTTGCCGATCCCGGTACGCCCGCGAAAACGGCTGGGCTGTTCTACGGTGGCGGTCTGGATCAGCTGGGACGTCAGGCCTTGGGGGCGCTGAGCGTGCTCGCGTACTCGTTCGTGGTCACCCTGCTGCTGGGAGTGATCATCAAGGTGACCGTTGGCTTCCGGGTGAGCAAGGCGGACGAGAACAGCGGCATCGACTTGGCCGAGCACAGCGAGATTGGCTATGACCTGAGCCCGGTCTACTACTCGTCGTTCGACGGCGTCCGCAGAACCCTCCTGGTGGAACCCGGCTCGCTGCCCAGCCATGTGCTGGCCCACGTCGAGGCGATTCGTGCCGCGTCCCCGTCCTCCCCAACCGACCTCGACCACGCCTCAGCCACGAAGGAGCGTTCCGCATGAAGCTCATCACCGCCATCATCCAGCCGTCGATGCTCGACCAGGTCCAGACCGCGCTGGTGCATCTGGGCGCCAAAGGAATGACCGTGTCGGAGGTGACGGGGTACGCCAGACAGCAGGGCCACAAGGAGGTCTACCGCGGCGAGACGATGTCCATCGACTTCATCTTGAAGGTGCGCCTGGAGTTGCTGACAGCGGACGTCGACGTCGAGGCGGTGGTGGGCACCATCATCAAAGCGGCCCACACCGGCCAAGTCGGAGACGGCAAGGTCTGGGTCACGCCGGTGGAGAGCGCGGTCCGCATCCGGACGGGTGAGACCGGCGATCAAGCGATCTAGTCATCTCGACCGTGGGCGGGAGTGGACCTGAGTCCGCTCCCGCCCATCCACGCCTGAGGGCGGCCGTCGCGTCGACGGGTGGCAGCGACCACCGCGGTACCGATGACGTGACGTCCGCCCGCGACCATGGCCCTGACACCTTCTTCGAGGGTCGCCCCCGTGGTCGAGATGTCGTCCACGACGACCACGGGGACGGACCGTCCGGAGAGGGCGACCATCGAGCCCGCGAGGTTGCGCCGCCGGCCCGCAACGTCCAGTCCCGCCTGATCCTGGACGCCTCGCGTTTGCCGGAGCGCCCGCTCGACCGTCGCGTCGCAGCCGACCCGCACCAGGGCCGCGGACGCCTCGCGCGCCAGCCGCAGCGTCACGTCCTCTCCGCGTTGCCGGACGACGGCGGGCGCGGACGGGACAGGGACCAGCGCGATCCGGCTCTCCCTACCCAGAAGCCCTGCGACCGACCAGGCCAGGGCGCGTCCCAGCGGACGCGCCAGGGTCCACGCCCGCCGCTCCTTGTAGGCGACCAGGCAGTGGCTCCAGGCGCCCTCGTACTCGGCGGCCGCGCACCAGGGGACGCCGGCGATCACGCCGCCCAGGACCGAGCGCTCCGCCAGCACTCTGCGGCACTCGGCACAAAGGCCGAGCCCCGCCGCCCGGCAGCCGGGGCACTCGGCGCCCAGAAGCAACTCCCCCGCCGTCGACCAGAAGCTACACGCCTACACATTAGGCGCGGGCTTTCACGCCACGCCGGAGGCCTCCGCGTCCGGCGGGACGAAGGGCCACGGCTCGGCCCCGAGGTCGCCGCCGGGAGCGAGGGGCAGGAGCAGCCTGAACTGGGCACCCTGCCCGGGGCGTCCCCACACGTCGAGGCGACCGCCGTGCAACTCGGCGTTCTCCAGGGCGATCGCCAGGCCAAGCCCGGTGCCTCCGACCGTTCGGAAGCGAGACGGGTCCGCGCGCCAGAACCGCGTGAAGACGTGCTCGCGTTCGTCCGCGGTGAGCCCCACCCCGTGATCGCGGACCACGATCGCCACCGCCGTCTCGCCCGCCCGGACCACCACGTCGATGGGCCGTCCCTCGCCGTGCTCGATGGCGTTGGTCAGCAGGTTGACCACGATCCGGCGCAGGCGCATGGCGTCCACGCGAGCGATGACGCCAGCGTCGGCGTCCAGCCGGAGCTCGCTGCCGAACGTGACGCTCAGGGGGATCTGCGAACCGACCTCGTCCTTGACGAGCTGGGTGACGTCGGTCTCTTCGGCGGCGAGAACGGCCGCGCCGGCGTCGATCCGGGACAGGTCCAGCAGGTCGGTCAGCAGGGTCTCGAACCGGTCGACCTCGCGGGCCAGCAACTCGGCCGACCGCGCCATCACCGGAGACAACTCGGCCCTCGACTCGTGGATGACCTCGGCGGCCATCCGGACGGTGGTCATCGGCGTCCGCAACTCATGCGAGACGTCCGACACGAACTGGTGTTGCTGCTGCGCCATCGCCCGCAGGTCGGCGAGCCGGCGGCTGAGTTCGGCTGCCATGTCGTTGATCGAGCGGGCCAGCGAGGACGAGTCCTCCGGCCCCTCGACGACCATCCGGCGCGCGAGGTCGCCCGCGGCGAGGCCCTCGGCGGCCACCCGGGCTGCGCGCAGCGGCCTGACAACCTGCAGCGAGATCCAGTAGATCGCCCCGCCCAGGACGGGGAGCAGGACGAGCGCGCTCACCAGCTCCGCGCGGATCACCGCATCACGCACGATGTCGCGCTCCCCCGGCCCGATGACCGGGCTGAGGCTCACCGACAGTTGGGCCACCAACAGGCCCGCCGCCAGCAGCCAGGCGACCACGGTGACCACCAGCGCGCTGACGACCGCGCGGTACGGGAGCGAGCGCTCCCAGCGCTGCACCGGCTCGCTCACCAGGCGCCTCAGGGCGCCCCTCATGAGGCTGCCGGCGTGCCCGCCCGGTAGCCGATCCCGCGGACCGTCACGATGATCTCGGGACGCTCGGGATCCTTCTCGATTTTGGAGCGCAGCCGCTGCACGTGCACGTTGACCAAACGGGTGTCACCCGGATGCCGGTAGCCCCAGACTTCTTGCAGCAACAGCTCGCGGCTGAACGCCTGCCGGGGCTTGCGGGCCAGGGCCAGCAGCAGGTCGAACTCCAGCGGCGTGAGCGCGACGGCCTGGTCGCCACGGTGGACGGTGTGGGCCTCGACGTCGATGACGACGTCGCCGATCCGGAGCACGGAGGGATCGTTCTCCTCGACCACGGAACGGCGCAGGCGCGTCTTCACGCGGGCAAGCAGTTCCTGGGCCTTGAATGGCTTCGGTACGTAGTCATCGGCGCCCGCCTCTAGGCCAGAGACGACGTCGGTCGTGTCCGACTTGGCGGTGAGCATCACGATGGCCACGTCCGAGCTGGCTCGCAGCTCACGGCAGACGTCGACGCCGTCGCGTCCGGGGAGCATCAGGTCGAGCAGGACGAGGTCGGGCTTGAAGCGACCGAACTCGGCCATGACCTCATCCCCGCGGCCGACCCAAGACGTGTCGAAGCCCGAGGCGCGCAACACGATCTGCAGCATCTCGGCCAGGGCGGCATCGTCATCGACGACCAGAACGCGACTCCCCGTCAGCGCCTTCGAAGATTCAGCCACGTTGCCCCACCTCCATCGAACGGTTCCCTCGACAAACGTTGCACAGTCCGGGTAACCGCGCTGCCGCGGGAGCTACTCCGCGGCGTCAATTCAACTCTGGCGTCGGTGTCCACGTCGACAACAGCCCAAGTTCGCCACGCTGACGACGCAGCACCCGACGCCACAGAGTACTCGGATCTGCGTCGAAGACGGCCGAGACCGGCGAGGTCACGACGTGCCAGTAGTGGTCCTCCAGCTCGCGTTCGAGCTGGCCCGGACCCCAGCCGGCATACCCCGCGTAGATGCGCAGGCTGCGGTAGGCGCCGGCCACGATCTCCAGAGGGGTGTCGAGGTGCAGCAGTCCGATGCCGTCGAACAGCGGACGCCAGCCCGGCGGCTCCTCGTCCGCGCGGGCCGGCTCGGCCAGGCAGATCGCCCCCTCCGGCGACACCGGTCCGCCGTCGAAGAGCAGCTCCGGGAACGTGACCAGGGGCCCCCACCCGGGCAGGACGGCCTCCAGGTCGTACGCGGAGAGTCGGTTGAGAACGACGCCGAGGGCACCGTTCGCGTCGGCGTCCAGAATGAGGCAGACGGTCTGGTCGAACACGCCGTCGCTGACGCCCACGCCGGCGGCCAGCAGCAGTCCCGGCCTGATGACAGCGCTCATCCCCACCTCCTGAGGTCATCCTGCCACCGCCAGCGGACGCCTCGCAGAAACAACGATCGTCCGGCCCCGAAGGCCGAGCGATCACACAATTCCTGTCGATCGAGGGCACCTGTCGAACTCGTGGCATTCGGAGCGCAGCTACAGTTGCTCGCCAGCCCCCGGCCTGTGGACACCACTTCATGTTCGAACGTACAGTTTTACGTACAGGGGGTTCGCCATGAAGACGCTCAGCTACACCGAGTCGCGCGCCAACTACGCGCAGGTGCTCGACGACGTGGTCAACAACCGTGAGGAGACGATCATCACGCGCGCCGGGCACGAACCCGTCGTCATCGTCTCCCTTGCCGACTACGAGTCTCTGCGCGAGACCGCGTACCTCATGCGCTCGCCCGCCAACGCCCGACGACTCCTGGACTCCATCGACCGACTGGAGAGCGGCGGCGGCACTCGCCACCATCTCACCGAGGACTGAATCTGTGCTCCTCATCTGGGATGAGACTGCTTGGGACGACTACCGGTGGTGGCAGACCGAAGACCGCCGGACGCTCAAGCGCATCAACCTGCTCATCCAGGACGTAGCACGTCACGGCAATGAGGGAATCGGCAAGCCCGAGGACCTCAAGCATGGGCTGTCTGGCTACTGGTCCAGACGCATCACCGACGAGCATCGCCTGGTGTACAAGGTCGTCAACAACGAGGTGCGCATCGCCAGTTGTCGCTACCACTACGGCCGCTGACGCTCATCGTTCCCGATCGCCTTGGAGGACGACGTCACGAGCGACGATCCCTGACGAGTCGAGTGGATTGCCCAAAGGCACACTCCCTGACCACAACTGCCCAGGCAGATCTGGGGGCCAGCGAGTGACCCACATCGCCATGGGGGGGGGTGCCTACAGTGGCGATCGTGAGCTCGCAGCAAACCTTGAGCCTGTCGGACAGGCGGGTGCTCTCGGAGTGGGCAGCCGACTGCGCCGAACACGTACTGCCGCTGTTCGAAGCCGAAGCCCCGGTCGATGCGCGACCCCGTACTGTCAACGACGGGTGAATTTGGACCCCCTGGGGTCGGGGCGGGTTCGAGTACTCGTCGCAACACCTCGACCAGGAGGCCTTGACCTGGACCTGAAGGACACAAAGAACCCGGGACACACAACTGCATGTCCCGGGACCTTGTCAGGGGTGGAGGTGGCGGGAATCGAACCCGCGTCCTCAAGAGGCGAACCAGGTCTTCTCCGGGCGCAGCTGGCAAAACGTTCTACTCGGCTCCCACCCTCACGCCAGCGAGTGGTGGACAAGCCCAGCCCCAGTAAAGTCCCCCGACGCCGCTGGAACACCAGCGCCGGAGCAAGCCTTCTAGATGAGGCCGATGACCGGGCTGAAGGCTAAGCCCGGGTCGACCCTTCGATCACTGATCAGGCAGCGAGAGCGAAGTCAGTGCGCTCAGAGTTGGCACTTATTGGTTTCCGGCGATCGTTAACGAGATGTCGTCGGCTCCTCGGCCCGCTTCTCCTGGGACTACCGTCCCAAGTCGAAACCAGTCACCCCCTGTTGAGTTGTCCCGCCCGCTACTGACCGGGCGAGTTCCCCGTCGCCGGGAACTACCAGCTTAGCAACCTCCGGCTGCGCCGAATTCTTCCCGGACGCCGCAGCGTCAGCGGACGCCGACGAGGTCGCAGACGAAGACGAGCGTCTCGTTCGGCTTGATGACGCCGCCAGCGCCGCGGGCCCCGTATCCCAGGTGCGGGGGGATCGTGATGCGGCGGCGTCCGCCCACCTTCATCCCGACGATGCCGTCGTCCCAGCCGCGGATGACCTGCCCCGCGCCCAAGTTGAACACCAGCGGGTCGCCGCGGTCGTAGCTGTTGTCGAACTCGGCGCCGTCGCTGTGCGCGACCCCGACGTAGTGCACCGCGACGCGCTTGCCGCGCTCGGCCTCGGGCCCGGTGCCCACCTCAAGGTCTTCGAGAACCAGTTCTGCCGACGCGGGGCCGTCGATCGTCACCTGTGGCTTGTCCATGGCGATGAGCGTAGTTGGCTTGGGGCCGCGGTTACCAACCGCTCGCACCGCCGCCGCCGGACCCGCCACCGGAGAACCCACCGCCGCCACCGAAGCCAGAGCCACCCCCGAACCCTGTCCCGCCGAAGGACGAGTCGCTCACCTGCGGGACGCTCGACGTCGACAGGGAGTCGTCCCAGGAGTTCACGTTCCACAGCACCACGTTGGGGTTCCAGGGACCGCCGCCGTACCAGTAGGTGTCCGGCGTGGCCATGCGACCCAGCGCGACCGCCTGCTCACAGACCTTCGTCCAGCGCTCGGCCAGCCCGAACAGCACCGCCCACGGCAGGTACTTGGTGAAGATGTCCTCGCCCTCTTCGAACCGGAGTTGCTCGGCCTCGGCCGTCGCGATGTAGGTGCGGAAGCCCTCGATCTGGTCGGTCCAGGCGCGGCCCACGGCCGTCCGCTGACCTCGGACGAGCTTGGTGGCCACGATCGCGATCGTGATCGCGGCGGAGGTCACGATCGGAATGATCGCCCACAGCCACGAGCCGCCGGTGCCGATGAAGCTGACCAGCATGAAGCCAGCGAAGAGCAGACCCCCGAGCCTCGGTGCGGCGCGTCCGCGCAGCGATACCCCGCTCAAGCCGCGCTTGAACCAGCCCTGGGCGCGAGCTGCTTCGATCGTGTCGTCCTCCAGCGCCTGGCGGACGCTCTCCAGGCTGCCCGCTTCATCCAGCGCCACCGGCGAGGGGTCGTTGCCGAACAGGCCGTCGAACAACAGGCGGCTGGGCTTGTCCGGACTGCGTTTCGGATCCCTCGGCACTGCCGTCGGCGGACGGTCGTCGCCGGGCGCCGAGCCGAACAGCTGGATCGCGCCGGCGGTGGCGAGCCCGATGAGCGTGGCGGTGAGGTGCTGGACCTTGGACGTACCTTCAAGCAGGTAGCCCGCGTACATCAGCGGCAGCCGCGGCGCGGCGAACGAGACCGGCACGTCCTTGAGTTGGTTCGGCTCGACGCCCACCTTGGCCCCCTTGGGCGGGAACGTGCCGGGTGGGGCGCCCGCGAAGCGGTCATCGCGCGACCTCGGGCGGTAGTAAAGCCACCCGAAGATGGGCATCAGGACGGCACCGATGCCTCCCGCGATCAGCGCCCAGATCGTCTGCCTCTGCTCGGCGGCCACCGTCGAGTCGACGTAGATCCGGGACGCCGTCCCGGCAGCCCCCTTCACGATCTTCGCGTCGACAGACAGGACGTAGTTGGTTTGGAGCGGTTGTGCGGTGAAGACCGCCAAGCCGTCGGTGATGGTCGCCGACGTGCAGTCCGCCTTCTGCCCCGACGGGGCCGCGGAACACACCACGTCCTGGGCGCCCTGGGGCACGGTGACCGTCACGGTGGCCGACCTGACCAGCCCGACGCCCGGACCGATGGCGTCCACGTGGAACTCGTCGAACGCCGCCTGCGGGCCGCGCAGCAGACCGCGCTGGTCGTAGGTGATCACGTAGGTGACCGTGTCGCTGGTGATTGTCCGGTTGGCCGAGCCGATCCGAATCCTGGTGAGGAGCGAGCGCGGGTTGGACTGATCGGCGAACTCTTCGATCTGGGTCTGGGTCGAGACCGGGTCCGGCGAGGTGACCTTCACGTTGCTGACGGGGAAGACGACGTCCTTGTCGGCCTGGTCCCCGGACGGCTCACGCGTCACCAACTTGCGATCGAGCCCGTGGCGTCCGGCGTCGCTGCCGAAGCGATAGACGATCGTCTCGGTCACGTGGGCAACGCCATCCGTGCCCACCACATAGTCGACGTCGAAGCGATCGAAGGTGTCGGGAGTCGCGGCCAACGCGGGCAGAGCCGGTCCAAGCGCCACCATGGACAGAGCCAGCACCAGCGCCCCCAGCCAGGACGCGGGCCGCGCGAACCGCGTCCGGATGGCCCTCATCGGGACACCCGACGGTTCCTGGACGCCATGGCCCGCTGTGCCTCGCGGTCGGCGTCGCGCTTGGCGAGGGTCTGCCGCTTGTCCCAGTCCCGCTTGCCGGTGGCCACGGCGATCTCGACCTTGGCGTAGCCGTCGGAGAAGTAGATCGACAACGGCACGATGGTGCGTCCGGAGTTCTCGGTCTCGCGGAAGAGCTTCGCGATCTCCTTGCTGTGCAGCAGGAGCTTGCGATTGCGCTTGGGGGCGTGGTTGGTCCAGGTGCCGAAGCGGTACTCGGGAATGTTCACGTTGCGCAGCCACACCTCACCGTCGTCCACGGTGGCGAACCCGTCCACGAGCGACGCGCGGCCGCCCCGCAACGACTTGACCTCGGTGCCGGTCAGGACGAGGCCAGCCTCGAAGCGCTCACCGATCTCGTAGTCGTGGCGCGCCTTTTTGTTCTGGGCAACAAGCACGCGTCCGGTGGGACGGGGCATAGCGGCCTCCTTCTAGGTGGGCGTGCCGCCAGACTACCAATCGCCGCGAACAGCGCCCTACGGGATGTAGTTCATCGGGTTGACGGGCGTCCCGTCGTGGCGAACCTCCAGGTGCAGGTGGCAGCCGGTGGACAGGCCCGTCGTGCCGACGTACCCGATCAGCTGGCCCCGGCTGACCTGCTGGCCGACGCTGACGGCGAACTTCGACTGGTGGAAGTAGCTCGTCGTGACGTAGCTGCCGTTGATCGTGCCGTGCCCGAGGACGATGCGGTTGCCGGCGCCCCCGCTGAACCCGGCCGACAGGACGACCCCTGCGCGGGCGGCGTAGATCGGCGTCCCGCAGGCGGCGCCGAAGTCGGTGCCGGCGTGAAGGCGCCAGTAATGCAGGATCGGGTGAAACCGCATTCCGAAGGGCGACCCGGGGTTGGCGTCCACTGGACGGATGAAGCCGGACGACGACACGCTGCCGGATGCTCCGGACGACGAACCGGACGCCGGCGCCGAGCCTGAGGAGGCGGAGGCGGCCGCCGCGGCCTTCTGCGCCGCGATGAGCGCCTGGATCTCCTTCTGGGTCTGAGCAGCCTCAGCCTCGGCTTCGGCGATGGCAGCCTGGGACGCCGCCAGTTGGCTCTGCGCGGCGCTGAGTTGCTGCTGAGCCGCAGACTGAGCGCCTTGCGCCGAGCCCAACGCCCCCTGGTTGGCCGACAGCACGGCTTGCGCCTGCTGAAGCGCCTGCTGGTTCTGCGCCACCAGCGATTGGAACGCCGCCTGGGCCTCGGTGGCCTTGCGCTCGAGGTCGGCGACGATCCTCACCTGCGCCGCGGACGCGTCCTTGGCGGCGGAGACGCGGGCCTCGATCTGGATCTGGAGGTCCCGGGAGGCCTGCAGTTGGGTCTGGTACAGGTCGAGGCGGGCCTTTTCGGCCGCCTGGGTGTCGAAGATCGTGTCGCTCCACTGCAGGCGCTGCGACAGGTCGGAGGGGGTCTGTGAGCCGAAGATGGTCGCGAGTCCCTCGATGGAGGACTGCTGCTGGAACGCCTCCCGCGCCGCCGAACCCATCAGGCTCTGTTGGGTCTCGAGCTGGGCCTGGCCGGCGGCGACCGCGCCCTTGGCGTCGGCGAGAGCGTCCTGTGCGGCCGCCAACTCCGAGGCGAGCTGGGCATCGTAGTCGCGGGCCTGCTGGAGCTGCTGGCGGGTTTCCAGCACGGCGCGTTGGGCGTTGGCAAGCTTCTGCTCGGACGCCGACAGCTCAACCCCGGCCGAGCTGACCTGTCCCTGCGCGGCGTCTACCTGGGACGCTGCGGCAGCGACCCGGCTCGCCGACTGGGCGCTGGCGGCCTTCGCCGCTGCCACCTGCTGCGCGGCGGCGTCCGCCTTGGCCCGCGCGGCGGCGGCCTGAGCGGACGCCGCAGCAGCTTGTTTCTGCAGGGTCGAGAGGCTGGCCGCTTGGGCGGGCAGGGCGGACACACCGCATGAGGTCGCGATGACCGCGGTGGCCAACCCGAGCCGGAGGCTCAGCTTGCTCAACGTGTTTCGGGGGGAAGAATCCTCAACCACGTGCATCTCCGATGTGAGTCCGGCCGGGGCCGGATGTCGTCACACGCGCAGGTAGCGTCGTGTGGCTATCAACGTTGGAATAGTAGAGAGCACGATGGCCACCGCCACAACAGCGAGCACGGTGAGTCCGATATTGTCCCAGCCGATCCAGCGGACGGTCTGGATGGCAGGTTGAGCCTTGCCGATGATCACGAACTGCTCCAGGCCCGCCAACGTGAGGCACGCCAGGACGGCTCCGGCGAGGGCCGCGACCAGCGATTCGAGCAGGAACGGCAGCACGATGAACCAGTTGCTGGCGCCGACGAGCCTCATGATGCCGAGCTCGCGTCGCCGCGAGAACGCGGCCATGCGGATGGTGTTGCCGATCTGCAGAGCGGCGGCGAGCAGCAACAGCAGGGACGCCCCGACGGTCGCCACGCGGGCGAGATTGAGCCACGCGAAAACGGGCTCCAGAATGCCGCGAAGGTCTTGCACCTTCTGCACGCCGGGCAGGCCCTGCACCGCCGAGACCACGCCCTGGTAGTCCTCGGGGTTCTTCAGCTTGACCCGGAAGTTGTCCTGCATGTCGGCCGCCGTCATGGTGCCGAGGATGGACGAGTCCTTGTAGACCTCTTTGAACTGGACGAAGACCTCGTCCTTGGTCTCGTAGGTGACCGCGGCCACTTCGGCGTTCGACTCGAGGGTCTTGCGGATCACGTCGCGCTGGGCGTCCGTGGCATCGTGCCCGGCGTCGCAGTTGGTGCCCTGGGTCGCCGCGGTGCACAGGAAGACCGTGACTTCGATCTTGTCGTACCAGCGGCCCTTGATCAGGTCGACCTGCTGGGCGGACAGCAGCCCCACCCCGAACAGCGACAGGGACACCCACATGGTGACGACCACGGCGATCGTCATCGTGATGTTCCGGCGCAGACCCGACAGGGCCTCGCTCAGCGTGTGGCGCATGCCAGGCCTCCTCGCTGGTTGGTCGTCAACTCAAGCTCAGTAGCCATAAACGCCCTTGCTCTGGTCACGGACGAGCTCGCCGTCCGAGAGTTCGATCACGCGCTTGCGCATCTGGTCGACGATCGTCGAATCGTGCGTCGCCATGATCACAGTGGTTCCGGTCTTGTTGATGCGGTCGAGCAGCTTCATGATGCCGACCGAGGTCGTCGGGTCCAGGTTGCCCGTGGGCTCGTCCGCGATCAGGATCGGCGGCCGGTTCACGAAGGCACGGGCCAACGCGACCCGCTGCTGCTCGCCACCCGACAGTTCGTCGGTCAGCCGCTCGCTCTTGTCGCCCAGCCCGACGAGATCGAGCGTCTCGGGCACGATCGTGCGGATCTCGCGGCTCGACTTGCCGATGACCTGCAGCGCGAAGGCAACGTTCTCGTAGACGGTCTTCCCGGGCAGGAGGCGGAAGTCCTGGAACACGGTGCCCACCTGGCGGCGAAGGCGCGGGATGCGCCAGGCCGGGAGGCGTCCGAGATCGTGGCCGGCGACGTAGATCGAGCCCTTGGTCGGCTTGTACTCGCGCAGGATGAGGCGGAGGAACGTCGACTTGCCCGAGCCGGAGGAGCCGACGAGGAACACGAACTCGCCCTTGTCGATGTCCAAGCTGACGTCGCGCAACGCCGGACGGGTCTGCCCGGCGTAGGTCTTGCTGACGTTGTCGAAAGTGATCACAGGTGCTTCCAGAGACGATCGGATTCCTGAGAAAAGTTCAGGAACGGGTACGAGAATGCCAGACGAGGCCAGCGGCGTCCCAATCGGCGCGCCGCCGCGCGGCTACGAAGCGGCCTGCTCGGCCTGGCGACGCCAGCGGATTCCGGCGTCCAGGAAGCCGTCGATGTCGCCGTCGAACACGGCGTCGGGGTTGCCGACCTCGTACTCGGTGCGCAGGTCCTTGACCATCTGGTACGGGTTCAGCACGTACGAGCGCATCTGGTCGCCCCAGGACGCCTTGACGTCGCCGGCCAACTCCTTCTTCTTGGCGTCCTCCTCCTGCTTCTTGAGCAGCAGGAGGCGCGACTGCAGGACGCGGAGCGCGGCGGCACGGTTCTGGATTTGGCTCTTCTCGTCCTGCATGGACACCACCAGGCCAGTCGGCAGGTGGGTGATGCGGACCGCGGAGTCCGTCGTGTTGACCGACTGGCCACCCGGGCCCGAGCTGCGGAAGACGTCGACGCGGATGTCGGACTCGGGCACGTCGATGTGGTCGGTCGACTCGATCAGCGGGATGACCTCGACCGCGGCGAAGCTGGTCTGACGGCGTCCCTGATTGTCGAACGGCGAGATCCGGACCAGGCGGTGGGTGCCGCCCTCGACGCTGAGCGTCCCGTAGGCGAAAGGCGCGCTGACTTCGAACGTCACCGACTTCAGGCCCGCCTCCTCGGCGTAGCTCGTGTCGAGGATCTTGACCGCGTAGCCGTGGCGCTCGGCCCAGCGCAGGTACATGCGCAGCAGCATCTCGGCGAAGTCGGCGGCGTCCACTCCCCCGGCGCCGGAGCGGATCGACACGACCGCGTCGCGCTCGTCGTATTCGCCGTTCAGGAGCGTCCGGATCTCCAGGACCTCCAGATCGTCGCGCAGCACCTTGTATTCACCGGACGCCTCCGCGAGCGTCGCGCTGTCGGACTCTTCTTGGGCCAGCTCGACCAGGACGCTCAGGTCATCGAGGCGCTGACGGAGCTTGGTGACCTTCTCGACCTCGGCCTGCAACCGCGACAGCCGCGACGTGACGCGCTGGGCGTTGGCCTGGTCGTCCCAAAGATCGGGGGCCGCGACCTCCTCGCCGAGCTTCGCGATCTCGGCCCGCATCGACGGCACGTCGAGCACCGCCTCGATGGAGGTCAGGGTGCGATCGAGCGTCTCGATGTCGTTGTCAATGTCGGCGGCCACGAGGGTGGAGTCTACCCCGGACGCCGTCCGCCGAGGTCATCGCGGGTGGGCGCAGAGGGACTCGAACCCCCGACCACCTCCTTGTAAGGGAGGGGCTCTACCAGCTGAGCTATGCGCCCCGGCGGACCATGCTAGCTGGCGCGCGCGGCGCTTGGTTATGGGGCGTCTGGGGTGAATATCTGCTCGATGGGGAGGACGAACGCGCTCGCGATCTTGAACGCGAGCGGGAGGCTGGGGTCGTACTTGCCGTTCTCGATCGCGATGATGGTCTGCCGTGAGACGTCGAGGCGCTCGGCCAGGTCGCTCTGGGTGAGGCCGTCGCGGGCCCGCAGTTCCTTCAGCCGGTTCTTCACGACCGTGCGCGCTTCACCCACGCGGACGCCGCCAGCCAACACACCCCGTACACCGTCCAGACGAACATCCAGTTGAGCGGCGGCGCGCCGACGACCTGCATGATCCCGTAGGTGAAGGTCAGCGCCGACCCCGCGCCGAACGCGATCGCCAGGGACCGGGTGAGGTCGGCCGACTGCATCTCGTCGGCCTCGATCGCGTACCGGGCCACGGCCCACACGACGCCGACGATCGCGGGCACCGGCAGCGCCATCGCGGCGAACCGCCACGGGGAGTCCCCCAGCGCCTGGGCGATCCCGATCCCGGCGAACAGCAGGACGAGGTAGGCCCCCATCGCGAGGCCGAGACGGCGGTTGTAGGCGCTCTTCGCCTTGGTCATGGCGCTCATCCTCCCAGCGACACGAGGAAGACCGGCAGGCCGAGCCCGAGCACGTCGACGAACCAGTGGCCGACGACCAGGGGCCAGAGGCGTCCGATCTTGCGGTAGAGCAGCGCGAACACGACCCCGCCGAGCACCATCGCCAGGACCCGGGCGATGGCCGCCTGGGGGGTGGTGAGCGCGAACGCCAGGTGCTGAAGGCCGAAGAAGGACGCGACCGCGAGCATCCCGGGCCAGCGGCCAAGACGCCCGATCCAGCGCGGCTGGAGGTAGCCCCGATAGAGGACCTCCTCGGCGAGCGCGATCGTGACGGGCATCACCAGAAGGCACCAGAGGCCGAACCAGAGCGGCAGCCGGAACCCGGGATCGACGGGCGCCGCCGGCGGCGGCCCCTGATACACGGCCAGGTTGGCCAGGTAGGTGGACGCCAGTAGCGCGACGAGCAGGCCGACGCCCACCAGCAGGCCGACGGCGGCGTCCCGGGGCCGGAACCGCCCGAGCAGCGTTCGGACCGACGAGCCCTCGCGGGCCAGGAGCCGGGCGACGAGCCCCAGGGTGGCCAGGTCCACGGCGACCACGATCAGGTTGGCCGACCAGCCACGCCACTCGCGGGCGAACGGCGTCCCGAGGGCCGCGAGGAGGCCGAGCAACAGGAGCCCCAGACGGAGAAGGGACAGCCCCAGGAGCGGGGCGAGGGGGGTGCGCGACGGCACCGCGACGGGGCGGGGTGCCTTGCTGAAGAGTGTCATGCCATCAACGTAAAGTGACCTTGCCTTTGAGTCAAGAGTCCTTTACCAAATGTCAAGGTTGCTTTACTTCCGGCTCGCCTTCGGGCGGACCACCTTCTGCGCGTGCCAGTCGTGCGAGACCTTGACCACGTTGGCCAACGCCAGGCCCGCCGTGATGGCGCCCTCGGCGATGTCGGCCGGGTCCACGTAGCCCGGACGCCCCACCTTCGGCGTCATCAGCCAGATGTGGCCGGTGTCGGAGAGATCGCGCAGCGAGTCCACGAGGCCATCGACCAGGTCACCGTCCTCGTCGCGCCACCACAGCAGCACGGCGTCCACGGCCTCCAGCGCGTCCTCGACCAGGTCACCGTCGACGGCGTCCATGATGGCGTCGCGCAGGGACTCGTCAACGTCGGAGTCCCAGCCCAGTTCCTGAATGGCCAGGCCGGTGCGCAATTCCATCGCAACGACCGCCCGGGTGTCCTGCTTACCCGGCCCTGCCGTGGTTCCCACTGGTTCCTCCGCTTTCTCACGCACGTCGATCGGTGGCATCTACAGTGCCAGAAACTCGGCGCGCCCGACAGCGCTGCGCGAACCCACGGTCAGCTGTCGCCTCCCGCGTTCCCGGACGCCCCCGCCGTGACGTCGAGCAGCTGGTAGCGCTCGGCAGCCTCGCGAGGCACCGACGGATCGAGCTCGCCGGCGTCCACCAACAGCTGCAACGCCCGGACCGCCATCGACGGACCGTCGATGTGGAAGAAGCGACGAGCCGCGGCGCGCGTCTCGGAGAAGCCGAAGCCGTCCGCACCCAGGGACGCGAAGCGAGCCGGCACCCATTGAGCGATCTGGTCCTGGACCTGCTTCATGTAGTCCGAGGTCGCGATCACGGGCCCGGGGCGTCCGGACAAGCGCTGCGTCACGTACGGGACGCGACGCTCGGCGTCCGGGTACAAGAAGTTGTGCTCGTCACAGTCCATGGCCTCGCGGCGCAGTTCGGTCCAGCTCGTGACGCTCCAGACGTCCGCGACCACGCCGTAGTCGCGCTTGAGCAGCTCTTGGGCCTCCAGCGCCCACGGGACTCCGACGCCGGACGCCAGCAGCTGGCAGCGGCGCGCGTCCGGGTTGACGCCCTCGAACGAGCCCTCCTTGAGCAGGTACATGCCCTTGAGGATGCCCTCGACATCGACGTTCTCCGGCTCGGCCGGCTGCACCATCGGCTCGTTGTAGACCGTGAGGTAGTAGATGACGTCCTCGGGCTTGTCGCCGTACATGCGCTCGAGACCCGCGCGCATGATGTGCGCGATCTCGTAGCCGTACGCCGGGTCGTACGTGACCACGGCCGGGTTCGTCGCGGCGAGCATCGGGCTGTGCCCGTCCATGTGCTGGGTTCCCTCGCCGGTCAGCGTGGTGCGTCCGGCGGTGGCGCCGATCATGAAGCCGCGCGACAGCTGGTCGGCGGCCGCCCAGATGGCGTCCCCGGTGCGCTGGAAGCCGAACATCGAATAGAAGATGTAGAACGGCACCATCGGCAGGTCGTGCGTCGCGTAGCTGCTGCCCACGGCCGTGAAGGACGCCAGCGAGCCGGCCTCGTTGATGCCCAGGTGCAGGATCTGACCGTTCTTGGCCTCGCGGTAGGACAGCATCAGCTCGTGGTCCACCGGCGTGTAGTTCTGGCCGTGCGGGTTGTAGATCTTGACCGTCGGGAAGAACGAGTCCATGCCGAACGTGCGCGCCTCGTCCGGGATGATCGGGACGAAGTGCGGGGCGAAGTCCTTCTCGCGCAGGAGATCCTTGACCAGGCGGACGAGCGCCATCGTCGTCGCGACGGGCTGGTTGCCGGAGCCCTTCCTGACCGACGCGTACGCCTTGTCGCTCGGCAGCGCGATCGGCTTCGGCTGATTGCGGCGCTGCGGGACGCCTCCGCCGAGGGCCTTACGGCGCTCGAGGGCGTACTGGATGCGCTCGTCGTCCGCCTCGGGACGCACGTACGGCGGCTGGTAGAGGTTCTCCTCCAGCTGCGCGTCCGTGATCGGCATGTCGAGGCGATCGCGGAACTGCTTGAGGTCGTCGAGCGCGAACTTCTTCATCTGGTGCGTGGCGTTGCGGCCCGCGAAGTGCTGCCCGAGGAAGTAGCCCTTGATGGTGTGCGCCAGGATCACGGTGGGCGCGCCCTGGAACTTCACGGCCGAGTCGAAGGCCGAGTAGACCTTGTGGTAGTCATGGCCGCCGCGAGAGAGGCGCCAGATCTGGTCGTCGGTCCAGCCCTCGACCATCTTCGCGGTGCGCGGGTCGCGGTTGAAGAAGTGCTCGCGCACGTAGGCGCCGTCGTTCGCCTTGAAGGTCTGGTAGTCGCCGTCCGAGGTGGCGTTCATCAGGTTGACGAGGGCGCCGTCCTTGTCCTGGGCGAGCAGCGGATCCCAGCCGCGTCCCCAGACGACCTTGATGACGTTCCAGCCGGCGCCGCGGAAGAAGGCCTCCAGCTCCTGCATGATCTTGCCGTTGCCGCGGACGGGACCGTCGAGGCGCTGCAGGTTGCAGTTGATGACGAAGTTCAGGTTGTCGAGACCCTCGTACGCCGCGAGCTGCAGCGCACCGCGGCTCTCGACCTCATCCATCTCGCCGTCGCCGAGGAACGCCCAGACGTTCTGGTCGGAGGTGTCCTTCAGGCCACGGTTGTGCAGGTACTTGTTGAACTGCGCCTGGTAGATCGCGTTGATCGGACCAAGGCCCATCGACACCGTCGGGAACTCCCAGAAGTCGGGCATCTGCCGCGGGTGCGGGTAGGACGGCAGCGCGCGGACGCGTCCGTCGACGATGTGGCTCTTCTCCTGGCGGAAGCCGTCCAGATCGGCCTCGTCGAGGCGTCCCTCGAGGAACGCGCGGGCATACATGCCGGGCGACGCGTGGCCCTGGAAGAAGATCTGATCGCCGCCGCCTGCGTGGTCCTTGCCGCGGAAGAAGTGGTTGAAGCCCACCTCGTACAGCGTCGCCGAGGACGCGTACGTGGAGATGTGGCCACCGACGCCCACGCCCGGACGCTGCGCCCGGTGCACCATCACGGCCGCGTTCCACCGGACCAGGCGACGGAACTTGCGCTCCAGGTCGACGTCGCCCGGGTACCAGGGCTCGCGCTCGGCGGGGATCGTGTTGACGAAGTCCGTGGCGGTCAGCGACGGGATGCCCACGTGCCGATCACGCGCGCGTTCCATCATCTTCAGCATCACGTAGCGCGCGCGGTTGCGTCCGCCCGCCTCGATCATGCCGTCCAGCGACTCCAACCACTCGGCGGTCTCCGCCGGGTCGGTGTCGGGCAGGTTGGCGGGGATCCCGTTCAAGATGGGTCCGGAGTCACGAGCGGCCACGTCTCGTCCTTTCGCGATGCGTTGCGTTCGGTGTCCATCCTGCCTCGTTCCACGCCCGAAAGCACACCACGACTGGCCCTCGGGACCGTCCGGGCCCCATCGGGCAGCCCGGACGCGTCAGTTCTGGTGGGAGGCGGTCCAGTCCAGGAGCCGCTCGACCGGCCAGGTGTTGACGATGCGGTCGGCGTCGATTCCGGTGGCCATCGCCTTGCGGACCCCGTGCACCGTCCACTCGAGCTGGCCGGGAGCGTGGGCGTCCGTGTCGATCGCGAACAGACATCCCATCTCGGACGCCAGCGCCAAGAGATCGTCCGGCGGGTCCAGTCGCTCGGGTCGAGAGTTGATCTCGACGGCCTTGCCGAAGTGCCGGCACGCCTCGAAGACCACCTCGGCATCGAAAGCGCTCTGTGGCCGGGTGCCGCGTCCGCCGGCGATGAGGCGTCCGGTGACGTGGCCCAGGATGTCCGAGCGCGGGTTGGCGATGGCGGCGACCATCCGGCTCGTCATCGCGTCGGCGTCCATGCGGAGCTTGGAGTGCACGGACGCGACCACGACGTCGAGGGCGTCCAGCAGGCCGGGCTCCTGGTCGAGCGCGCCGTCATTGAGGATGTCGGCCTCGATGCCGGTGAGGATCCGGAAGGGCGCCACCTCGCGGTTGAGGGCGGCGATGTCGTCGAGTTGGGCTCGCAGGCGGGACGCGTCCAGGCCGCGGGCCACCCGCAGGTTCGGGGAGTGATCCGTCACCGCCAGGTACTCGCGGCCGAGGGCGCGGGCGGCGTCCACCATGTCGGGCAGCGGCGAGTAGCCGTCGGAGGCGTCCGTGTGGGAGTGCAGTTCGCCGCGGATCGCGCCGAGCAGCGGCCCGGCTTGGCTATCGAAGGACGCCGTCTCGTCGCGGACGCTCGCCAGATACTCGGGAAGGATGCCGTCGGACGCCTGCGCGATGACCTTGGCCGTGGACTCGCCGATGCCGGGGAGCGACGTCCAGGAGCGCGCGGCGTCCACGACGGCGCGGTCGGCGGGGGTCAGCGCCGTCAGGACGTCGGCCGCCTTGCGGAACGCGGTGGCCTTGCGGGTCTGGCCGCCGGCTCGCTCCAGGAGGTAGGCGATCTCGCGCAGGGCCTCCACGGGGTCGATCTGGGTCACCCGCCCACTCCTACGCGATCGACGGGCGAGAGGCAAGCCTCAGGCCCACGTCCAGGACGTCAGGACGGCTTCGATCGAGGGTGCAGGGTCGGTCGAGGCGCCGGCGAAGGCCGTCACAACGTACGTCTGATCGTGGTGGGTGAAGCAGGTGAGGTGCCCGTTGCGGACCGAGTCTGAGAGGGCCACGTCGACCCTGGACTCTGCTGGCCCACCCGTCGACGTCACGGGGATCGGCTCGGGGTCCGGCCTGGGATCCACCAGCCACTGGGTGCGGGACGACTGGGCCTCGCAGGCCTCCTCGGGCGTGGACTCCCCCGCCACGTCCACGAGGATCGTTGCTGACCCGCGGCTGAACCGCGGGGCGTTGAAGAGGCTCCCATCCTCGGTCGGCCCCCAGCCGCTCGGCGGCTGGAGCCACACTCCGGGGACGCCGATCCTGCCGGCGCCCGAGGCAGGCACCGGTGGCGCTGCCGAGGGAGGCGTCCCGATCTGCGGCGTGGGCTCACTGGGCCGAGCCGAGGGACCCGTCGGGCCCTCCCAGCGCCAGGATCCCAGCACCTCCCGATACGCAGCCATGGCGGCAGGACCGGACGGACCGCGCGAGGCGTCCAGGATGACTTCGTAGAGCCGCTCGGCCCTCGGGTCCGGCTTGGCGCACCCGCCCGCCTGGAACCTGCTCACGGACGTCAGCGTGAGCCCCCTCCGCCGGAACACCCGCCAGCGACAGCACGGGGAGCGGGGCCGGAACGGCTTCCTGGCCCGCGACTTTGGCGGCCAGCATGGTGTCGACGGCGCAGGCCTTACGGCACGAAGTCGAACAGGAAGACCGATCGCGGACTCTTGGACGCCGCCCGCCGCGTCCGGCGATGAGGCGGCGGCGGGAGCGGCTCTGGCGGCGAAAGCGGCTGGGGCCGTTGGTCAGCGGTGGTCGGCTGCGCTGGTGCCGTCAGTGGGACGGCTGGGACAGGTTGGTCTTCGGCGAGCGTCCGAGCGAACGAGGGCAGCGCGTCGCTTGGTCGAGCTCGGACGCCGGACCTGAGGACGCGTCGGCGGACGCCAGCGGGAGTTGGTGACGACCCCGTCGCCGATGGTCTCGAGGGGTTCCTGCCAGGCGGGTGGGGAGAAGTCGGGTCCAGGCTGGCCTGGAGGCGCCGGTGTCGCGCCGGGCTCGCCAGCTTTGCCGAGGTGGCGACGTCGCCTTCCGATGCGGACCGCCCAGCCCATGGCCCCGCAGCGTACCCACCAGCGCCGCCACTAGGCTGGCCGGGATCCGAGGGGAGGGTGGCGGTGGCGTCCAACGAAGCTGACTGGGTTCCGTCGCCTCGCGTCCGGGCGGCCATCTCCAAACGACTGGCGGCCGCCGCGCCGGCCATGACCGCGACGGCGCTCGCCGACATGGCGACGAAGTACGCCTGGATCAAGGCCCTCGACCCCGACTACCGATCCTGGATCAACGTGATCGTCCGGACCGGTGTCGACGGCTTCGTGGCGTGGTTCGAACGAGGGGCGTCCGGCCCGGGCGCGGGCAACATCTTCGACTCGGCGCCGCGTCCGCTGCAGCGCCAGGTCTCGCTGCAGCAGACCCTCGATCTGATTCGCTCAACGATTGCCAGCGTCGAACTGCACGTCTCCACGCAGATGCCGCGCGGTGATCGGGCTGTGTGCAAGACGGCGATCCTGCACTACGCACGCGAGGTCGCCTTCGACGCGGCCGAGGTGTACGCGCACGCGGCCGAGACCCGCGGCGCCTGGGACGCCCGCGTCGAGGCCATGGTCATCGACGCGGTGATCCGGGGCGACGCGTCCGAGACGGTGCTCTCGCGCGCGTCGGCGCTGGGCTGGAGCGCACCGGCCGGCATCACTGTCGTCATCGGCGACCTCAACGGCGCCAAGGACGCCTCCCTGCGTCGGATCGCCGCCCGCGCCGGCATCGACGCCCTCCTGGCGCCCCAAGGAGAACGCCTCGTCGTCTTGTTGGGCGGTTCCTTCAGCACCGACACGGACGCCGTCGCTGCCACCGCCGGGCTTTCGGACGCCTTCGGTCCAGGTCCCATCGTGGTCGGCCCGGTGGTGCACGACCTCGCCTCGACCGTGACCAGCGCGCGAGCGGCCCTGGCCGGCCGACGAGCAGTTGCGGCTTGGCCGGCCGCCCCGCGTCCGGTGCTGGCGTCCGATTTACTCCCCGAACGGGCGCTCATGGGCGACGGTCACGCGCGGCGCGCGCTCGCGGATCACGTCTTCAAGGCGCTCGAGGGACACGGCGGCGACCTGCTGGAAACGCTCGAAGTCTTCTTCGAGACCGGCAGCATCGAGGGCACGTCGCGGCGCCTGTTCATCCATGCCAACACGGCGCGTTATCGCCTCGGACGCGTCGAGGACGTGACCGGGTTCTCACCCCTCGATCAGCGCGACGCCTACGCCCTACGGCTCGGCCTGAGCCTTGGACGCATCCTGTCCTGAGCCCGAAGCGAGGTTCCGGCTCTTGTAGGAAACCTACAAAGACAGACCTGAATTTTGGTTGGCGCCACGCCCGGCGTTGTACGGACGCGCCCGCAAGGATTACTGCGTGCTTGCAATCGTTGCGCCGGGTCAAGGCGCTCAGACCCCCGGATTCCTCACGCCCTGGCTTGAACTGCCGACTTTCGCCACGCGGCTCGCCTGGCTGTCGACGGTCGCCGGCATCGACCTCGTCCACTACGGAACCGAGGCGGACGCCGAGACGATCAGGGACACCGCGATCGCCCAGCCCCTGCTGGTCGCTGCCGGGATGCTGGCCGCCTTGGAATTGTTCCCAAGCCCCGCCGACGGCTTCCGCCGCACCGGCGTCGCGGCTGGCCACTCGGTCGGCGAGATCACCGCAGCAGGCGCCGCCGGGGTCCTGTCGGGCGAGCAAGCGATGGTCTTCGTCCGGGAGCGCGGGCTCGGCATGGCCGAGGCGGCCGCATTGACCCCCACCACGATGGCCGCGGTCGTCCGTGGCGACGCCGACGAGGTGCTGGCCGCGATCGAGGCGGCGGGCTGCGTGGCCGCCAACAACAACGGCGCGGGTCAGCTCGTGGCCGCGGGCACGGTCGAGCAGATCGCGAACCTGGCCGCCCACCAGCCCAAGGGTGCCCGCGTGGTCCCGCTCTCGGTCGCCGGCGCCTTCCACACCCACCACATGCAGCCGGGCCAGGATCGCCTGGCACGCCTCGCCCCGGCCATCTCCACCCACGACCCGCGCGTGCCCCTGCTGTCCAACGCCAACGGCGACGCCGTCGCCAGCGGGCGCGACTACCTCAAGCGCCTGGTCGGCCAGATCACCAGCCCTGTCCGCTGGGACCTGTGCATGGAGACGATGATCCAGATGGGCGTCACCGGGCTCCTCGAGTTGCCTCCCGCCGGCACGCTCACGGGGATCGCCAAGCGCAACATGCCTGGCGTCGAGGTCTTCGCCCTCAACGCTCCTGACCAACTGGCCGAGGCGCGCTCCTTCGTCGAGCGGCACAGCGACACCGAAGCCCATCACAACCGCTCCGCGAACGTCGCCTGGATGATGGCCACGTCGCCCGCCAAGGGCGAGCTGGCCATCTCCGAGGGCGCCGGCGTGGACGCCGACGTCCCGAGCGGCGCCGTGATTGGCACCGTGACCAACACCCTCGGCGACCACGAGATCGTCGCCCAACACGGTGGACGCATCCTCGAATGGCTCGTCGAATCCGACGACATTGTTCGTCCCGGACAGCCCGTAGCCCGCCTCTACCCCCGGACGGAATCCCTGTGACGATCAACGCCAGCAGCGGCGGGCCCTTCGCCCGCATCCTCTCCATCGCCTCCGCCGTGCCGAGCCGGGTCGTCGACAACGCCGAGATGTGCACCTACATCGACAGCTCCGACGAGTGGATCCAGCAGCGCACCGGCATCGTCGAGCGCCGTTGGGTCGCCGAGGGCGAGGACGCCGAATCCCTCGCCATGGACGCCGCCACGAAGGCGATCGAGCGGGCCGGACTGACGGCGTCCGACATCGATGCCGTCATCGTCTCGACCGTCTCGCACTTCAAGCAGACCCCCGGCCTGGCTCCGAAGCTGGCCGCGAAGCTCGGCACCGACGGTGCCGCCGCCTTCGACATCTCCGCCGCCTGCGCGGGCTTCTGCTACGGGATCGCGATGGGTGAGTCCCTCGTCCGCTCCGGAGCGGCCAAGAAGGCCCTCGTCATCGGTGTCGAGACCCTGTCGAAGCTCACCGACCTCCACGATCGCACCACCGCGTTCCTGTTCGCCGACGGCGCCGGGGCCGCGGTGATCGGGGCGTCCGACACCAACGGCATCGGACCGGTCGTCTGGGGCTCCGACGGCGAGCAGTCGGGTGTGATCGACCAGAACGTCGACCTGCTCGAGTCCGGACGCACCGGCGTCCCGGCCGTGCTCACCATGGAAGGCCAGGCCGTCTTCCGCTGGGCGACCGGCTTCATCGCGGACGCCGCACGGCGCACGTTGGCCGTCTCCGGCGTGGACGCCACCGAACTGGACGTCTTTGCGCCCCACCAGGCGAACAACCGCATCACGGACTCGATGCTGCGTCACCTCAAGCTGCCGAGCACCGTCAAGGTGGCCCGCACCATCAAGACGATGGGCAACAACTCGGCCGCGTCCATCCCGATCGCCCTCGACTCGATGTTGGCGTCGGGCGAGGCCAAGTCGGGCGACAAGGCCCTCATCATCGGCTTCGGAGCCGGGCTCGTGTACGCGGGCCAGGTCATCGAGCTGCCCTGATAGACGTACCGGCGCCGACGGCGTCCGGTGAAGACAACAAACCCAACCCAAAGAAACAAGGAGAAGGCCATGGCCACCACCGAAGAGATCCGCACCTCGCTCGCCGAGCTGGTCAACGACGTCGCCGGCGTGCCCGTCGAGGACGTTCAGCTCGACAAGTCGTTCACCGAGGACCTCGACGTCGACTCCCTGGCGATGGTCGAGATCATCGTCGGCTGCGAGGAGAAGTTCGGCGTCACCATCCCCGATGAGGACTCCAAGAAGCTCAAGACCGTGGGCGACGCCGTCGCCTACATCGAGAGCCACCAGTAATCCGACGCCCCGCGGCCCGGCGCTGTCACCCGGCCGCGGGGTCACCCTCCGCCCAGCTCGAACGAAGGACTTCTCATGACCGACGTCGTCATCACCGGCATGGGGGCAACGACCCCCTTGGGCGGCGATCTCGCCTCGACCTGGGCGGGCATGCTCGCCGGCCGCTCCGGGGTCGTGACCATCACCGAAGACTGGGCGGAACCGCTCGCCGTCCGGATCGCCGGCCGCTGCGCCGTCGACCCGGCCGAGAAGATCGACCGCGTGAAGGCTCGCCGGCTCGACCGCTCGACGCAGGTCGGGCTGGTCGCCGCGGAGGAGGCCTGGCTGGACGCGGGCTTCGGCCTCGGCGAGGACAACCCCGTCGACCGAGATCGGCTCGCCGTCTGTTTCGGCAGCGGCATCGGCGGACTGCATTCCACCTTGTCGAACTGGGACGCCCTGGTCGACAAGGGCGCGCGCCGGGTCAGCCCCTACACGATCCCCATGCTCATGACCAACGCCCCGGCGGCCAACATCGGCCTGCTGCTGGGCGCCCGCGCCTCGGTCCGGACGATGGTCTCGGCCTGCGCGTCCGCCAATGACTCGATCGCGCTGGCCATCGACGAGATCCGCCTCGGCCGCGCCGACGTGGTGCTGACGGGCGGCTCCGAGGCCACGATCCTGCCGCTGCCGATCGCCGCGTTCTCGCAGATGCAGGCGCTCAGCAAGCGCAACGACGATCCCGCCGCGGCGTCCCGGCCGTGGGACAAGGGCCGCGACGGATTCGTCCTGGCCGAGGGTGCGGCGGCGCTGGTGCTCGAGTCGCTCGAGCACGCGCTGGCCCGCGGTGCCCGCATCTACGGCACCGTGGCGGGCGCCGGCGTGAGCGCCGACAGCCACGACATCGTGCAGCCGGACCCCGCCGGCGGTGGGCAGTCCTCGGCGATGCTCAAGGCCATCCGCGATGCCGGACTCACGGCGTCCGATATCAAGCATGTGAACGCCCACGGCACGTCGACGCCGCAGGGCGACGTGACCGAGGCCCACTCGGTCGGACGCGCGCTCGGGTCGGCTGTCGACGGCTGCGTGGTCACCTCGACCAAGTCGATGACGGGCCACCTGCTGGGCGCGGCTGGCGCGGTCGAGTCGATCGCGACCGTGCTGGCGCTCTACCACCGTCAGGTGCCCCCGACGATCAACCTCGACGATCCCGAGGACGGCCTCGGCATCGACATCGCGACCGCGGTGCGTCCGCTGCCCGGAGGCGACCTCGCCGCCCTGAACAACAGCTTCGGCTTCGGCGGCCACAACGTGGCCATCGCGTTCAGCAACGCCAACATTCGCTGAGCGTCCGGACGCCGCCGGCGTCCGCATGCCCGCACGACTTTCGATCCCAGGAGTAGCCGATGACCACCGAAGCCCCCGCCAAGCCCCCGCGCGTGCCGCGCGAGGAGGATCCGCGCAACCCCAACGTCCGGCTCGCCGCCCTGTTCGACGAGGGCTCGCTGCAGCTCATCACCGAGGACGACGGGTCCGGCATGCTGGCCGGGCACGGCACCATCAAGGGCTCCCCCGCCGTCGCCTTCTGCTCGGACGCGACGGTCATGGGCGGAGCGATGGGCACGGTCGGCTGCAAGGTCGTCGTCGAGGCCTACCGCCGCGCCATGGTCGACCGGGTCCCGGTGATCGGCATCTGGCACTCGGGCGGCGCGCGGCTGGGCGACGGCGTCTTGTCGTTGCACGGCGTGGGCGAGATCTTCCACGCGATGACGCAGGCGTCCGGCAAGATCCCGCAGATCTCTGTGGTCCTGGGCGCCGCTGCCGGCGGCGCCGCCTACGGGCCGGCGCTGACCGACGTGGTCATCATGGCCGCCACCGGACGCATCTTCGTGACCGGACCCGACGTCGTCCGCTCCGTCACCGGCGAAAACGTCGACATGGAGCGGCTCGGCGGCGTCGACACCCACGCCCGTCGTTCGGGAGTCGTCCACATCACGGCCGAGAACGAGGCGGACGCCTTCGCCTCGGCCCGCAAGGTCGTCGACCTGCTCGCCGCCCAGGGTGGCGTCGCGCGTCAGGTCGAGGACGTCGACCTCGCCGCGCTGCTGCCGGAGTCGCCGAAGCGCGCCTACGACGTGCATCCGCTGGTCAAGGGCCTGTTGGACGACGGCTCCTGGATCGAACTGCACGGACGCTGGGCGCCGAACATCACCACCGGCTGGGGACGCCTCGGCGGACGGACGGTCGGCATCATCGCCAACAACCCCCTGCGCCTGGGCGGCTGCCTCGATTCGCTGAGCGCCGAGAAGGCGTCCCGGTTCGTCCAGCTGTGCGACGCGTTCGGCGTCCCGCTGGTCGTGCTGGTGGACGTCCCCGGCTACCTGCCGGGCGTCGGCCAGGAGTGGGAGGGCGTGGTCCGCCGCGGCGCGAAGCTGCTGCATGCGTTCGCCCAGGCCGTCGTGCCGCGCGTCACGGTCGTCACCCGCAAGGCTTACGGCGGCGCCTACATCGCCATGAACTCGCGCTCGCTGGGCGCGACGAAGGTGTTCGCCTGGCCGGGTGCCGAGGTCGCGGTGATGGGTCCGGTCGCGGCCATCCGCATCCTGCACCGTCGCAAGCTGGCCGAAGTGGCGCCGGATCAACTGGCGGCTGTCGAGGCCCAGCTGGCCGACGAGCACTCCAAGGCCGCCGGCGGCGTCGACACCGCGATCGAGATCGGGGTCGTCGACGCGATGGTCGATCCCGGGCTCACGCGTTCGACGCTAGCCGCCGCGATCCGCGACGCCGACAACGGCGTCCGCGGAAGCCACACCAACATCCCGCTCTGATCCGGGTGGGCTAGCCTCCCTCGGTGTGACGAGCCGTTCCAGCCTGCTGCGCGGGCACAGCCTGGTGGTGGCGTCCGCGGTCGGGTTCGGCGTCATGCCGTACTTCGCGTTGGACGCCTACGCTGCCGGCCTGACGCCCACCGCGCTCCTGGCCTACCGGTTCGGGATCGCGGCGGTACTCATCTGGGGCTTCCTCGCCGTCACCGGACGCCTGGAGCTTCCGTCGCGGCGGCTGCTCGTGGCGGGCACCGTCCTGGGGCTGTCGTACGCGGCGATGTCGGAGATGTTCTTCAACTCGGTCCGATTCTTGCCGCCGGCGCTCACCGGCCTGCTGCTCTACGCCTATCCGGCGTTGGTGGCGCTGACGACCGGCGTGCTGGCACGACGCGC
>Ga0208564_1000374_pt1 | contig 41338 bp, 35 predicted proteins | sample AD_UKC073_MetaG_FD_184439 | JGI IMG/M metagenome (GOLD analysis project Ga0208564, IMG submission 184439) | Active sludge microbial communities of municipal wastewater-treating anaerobic digesters from USA - AD_UKC073_MetaG (SPAdes) (version 2) | ecosystem: Engineered > Bioreactor > Anaerobic >... | reverse complement strand
CGCCTGGACCACTCATCCGACGCGCTTCGACGGCGGCTACTTCGATATGCTGCTCGGCCACGAATGGGAACTGCGCAAGAGCCCGGCGGGCGCCTGGCAGTACGAGCCGGTCGCGATTGCCGAGGAGGACCGCCCGGTCGATGCGGAAAACCCGGCCCTGCGCCGCAACCCGATGATGACCGATGCCGACATGGCGCTGAAGGTCGACCCGGCCTACCGCGCGATTTCCGAGCGGTTCCACAAGGACCCGGCCTATTTCGCCGAGACCTTCGCCCGTGCCTGGTTCAAGCTGACCCACCGCGACCTTGGCCCCAGGGCGCGCTATATCGGCCCGTGGGTGCCCGCCGAGGATCTGATCTGGCAGGACCCGGTGCCCGCCGGACCGGCTGGCTACGATGTCGCCGCGCTCAAGGCGAGGATCGCCGCGAGCGGTCTGCCGGCGGCGGACCTGATCGCCACGGCCTGGGACAGCGCGCGCACCTTCCGTGCCTCGGACAAGCGCGGCGGCGCCAATGGCGCGCGCATCCGCCTGGCGCCGCAGAAGGACTGGTCGGGCAACGAGCCGGAGCGGCTGGCGCGGGTACTCGCGGTGCTGGAACCGCTCGCGGCGGAGGCCGGGGCGAGCCTGGCGGACACCATCGTGCTGGCGGGCAATATCGCGCTTGAGCAGGCGATCGCGGCGGCAGGCATGGATGTTGCGGTGCCCTTCGCGCCGGGACGCGGTGACGCCTCTGCCGAGCAGACCGATGCCGAATCCTTCGCGGTGCTCGAACCGCTGGCGGACGGCTTCCGCAACTGGGTGAAGCAGTCCTACGCGGTCCAGCCGGAAGAGCTGCTGCTCGACCGCGCCCAACTGATGGGCCTGACCGCGCCGGAAATGACCGTGCTGCTGGGCGGTCTGCGGGTGCTGGGCGCGAACCACGGCGGCACGGCGCACGGCGTGTTCACCAGCCGGCCCGGGGTGCTGACGAACGACTTCTTCGTCACCCTGACCGACATGGCCTACAAGTGGCTGCCCAAGGGCGCCAACCTGTACGAGCTGGTGGAACGCACGACCGGCAAGGCGGCCTATTCCGCAACGCGGGTCGACCTGGTGTTCGGGTCGAACTCGATCCTGCGGGCCCTCGCCGAGCTTTACGCCCAGGACGACAACGCCGAAAAGTTCGTCCGCGATTTTGTCGCGGCCTGGACAAAGGTGATGAACGCCGACCGCTTCGACCTGGTCTGAAGGTCGGGCACGGCGTCACGAACCCCGCTCCGGCACGCGCCGGGGCGGGGTTTCCTTATTGCGTCAGGCCGCGTCGGCGGCGTCGAGCCCGTAGGCGCTGTGCAGCACGCGCACGGCCAGTTCCGTCTCGTCCTCGTCGATCAGGACCGAAATCTTGATCTCGCTGGTGGAGATCGCCTGGACGTTGATGCCCCGGTCGGCCAGCGCGCGGAACATGGTGGCGGCAATCCCTGCGTGGCTGCGCATGCCGACGCCGACGACGCTGATCTTGGCAACCTTGGGGTCGGTGATGATCCGGTTGAAGCCGATCGCTTCCTTCTGCGCATCCAGCAGGGACTGGGCGCGCAGCAGGTCGGCGCTGGGCACGGTGAAGGTCACGTCGGTCTCGCCCTTGTCACGCCCGACGTTCTGGATGATCATGTCGACGTTGATGTTGGCGGCGGCCAGCGGGCCGAAGATCGTCGCCACCGCGCCCGGACGGTCTGGCACGCGGGTCAGGATGATCTTGGCCTCGTTCTTGTCGGCGGCGATGCCGGTGATCAGCTGGCTTTCCATTTCCTGGTCCTTTTGAATCGCGGCAAGTTCCTCGTCCGAGACGATCATGGTGCCGGGGATTTCGTCGGCGGGGGTCGCGTCGTCGTCGATGAAGCTGGAGAGCACCTGCACCCGCACGCCCTCCTTCATGGCCAGGCTGACCGAGCGGGTCTGCAGTACCTTGGAGCCGACGCTGGCAAGTTCCAGCATCTCTTCATAGGTGACGTGCTTCAGCTTGCGGGCCTTGGCGACGATCCGGGGATCGGTGGTGTAGACGCCGTCGACGTCGGTGTAGATGTCGCAGCGGTCCGCGCCGATCGCGGCGGCGACGGCAACGGCGGAGGTATCAGACCCGCCCCGGCCCAGCGTGGTCACGCGGCCATCGGGGGACAGGCCCTGGAAGCCCGGGATCACCGCGATCTCGCCCGCCGCCATGCTGGCGAGCAGGGCCTGGGAATCGATCGTCTCGATCCGCGCCCTGGCATGGGCATCGTCGGTGCGGACCGGCAGCTGCCAGCCCAGCCACGACCGCGCCTTGCAGCCCAGCGACTGGAGCGTCATCGCCAGCAAACCCGAAGTGATCTGTTCGCCAGCCGCCACGACCACATCGTATTCGGCCGGATCATACAGCGGGTCCGCCTCGCGGCAGAAGCCGACCAGCCGGTCGGTCTCGCCCGCCATGGCCGAGACGACCACCGCAACCTCATGGCCCGCTGCCTGCTGGCGGCGCACGATATTGGCGACGCGGCGGATCCGTTCCGATCCCGCCATCGAGGTGCCGCCGAATTTCATCACGATGCGACCCAAGGCCAATCGCTCCCGTTGCCAGTGCTCATCCAGCCCGTGCGCTGCTCAAGAAGCCTACCGCCCGGGCGGGCGCCCTGTTAGGGAGGGGGCATGGCTAATGCAACAATTCGTGGCGAGGAAGCGGCACATTTCGGCGCGCTGGCGGCTGATTGGTGGGACCCCAAGGGTGCTTCGGCCATGCTTCACCGCCTCAATCCGGTGCGGCTGGCCTTCCTGCGCGAGGCAGTCGACGCGCATTGGCGGGGCGATTCGCGGGCATTGAAGCCGCTGGCGGGCAAGCGCGCGCTGGACGTCGGCTGCGGCGCGGGGCTGCTGTGCGAACCGCTCGCGCGGCTGGGCGCGGCGGTAACCGGGGTCGATGCGGCGGCGGAGAACATCGCGGCGGCCAGCGCTCACGCTGCGGGCGGGGGCCTCACCATCGATTACCGCTGCGGCGAGATCGGCGCGCAGGACATCGGCCAGTTCGACCTCGTCTGCTCGATGGAAGTGATCGAGCACGTGGCGGACAAGGCGGCCTTCGTCGGCGCGCTGGCGGATCGGCTGGCGCCGGGCGGGCTGATGGTGCTGTCCACCCCGAACCGCACCGCAAGGTCGCGGCTGCTGATGGTCGAGGCGGCGGAGCGGATCGGCATGGTCCCGCGCGGCACCCATCACTGGGACGATTTCGTGACGCCGGAGGAACTGCGCGATCTGCTGGATGGCGCCGGTTTGATCATGGGCACTCCGCGCGGCATCGGCTTCGGCCTGGCGAAGGGCCTGCACCTCTCGGACGATCTGGCGCTCAATTACATCGTCACCGTCACGCGCGGGTGAAGCCTTCCACCCCAACCCTCCCCCTCAAGGGGGAGGGCTTGAAGGATCAGGCGCTCCATCGGCCCAGCAGCGCGCGGACCCGCGCCTCGCGCTCGACCCAAGTGCCGGACACGCGCTCATAAGGCACGCCCGCGCGGACCAGCATTTCTTCCGCCAGCGCGGCAAAGCGCGCGCGTGCCTCGTCGGTGCCGAAGAAGCGGGTGCCGTCCGCGACCCACGGCACGTCGGGATCGAACAGCAGGTAACGCTCGGCCTTGGGATAGGCGAACAGCTCGTCGGGCGCGTGGCCCAGCAGCATTTCCGCCCAGGCGGCGGTCATCAGCGGATCGGTGTCGAGCAGCAGCAGCGGCGGCTGCGCAAGGCTGGCGGCGCGCATCGCCGCGTCCTGCCCCGCCGCGATCGTCAGCAGGTCGGCCATGGTGAAGTCCGTGCCTTTCGTTTCGGCATATTCGCGGCCGTATTCGGGCACCCATGGAATGCCCAGTTCACGCTCCAGCTTGGCGGCCAGCACCGACTTGCCGGTGCTTTCCGCCCCGTGCAGGCAGACGCGGATCACGCGGGAAGGGGCTTGGCTTCAGGCGCGCGCCGCGCGGCCAGCACCCATTCGCGCAGGCCGAACAGGCTCATCACCAGCATCCCGCCATAGAGCCCCGCCGTGGGATAGAGCCCGCGGTTGATGTAGAGCGCCACCGCGGCAACGTCGATCGCCACCCACAGCACCCAGTTTTCCACCCGGCGATAGGCGAGCAGGATCTGCGCGGCGACGCTGGCCCCGGCGATGGCGCTGTCCGCATAGGGCATGGCGGCATTGGTGAAGCGGTGCATCACCCAGCCAAGGTTGAGGCTGAGCGCGGCGGTGACCGCCAGCCAGACCGCGCGGCTCTGCCAGTCAAGCCAGCGCACGGGGACGCGGGAATCCTCGTCCCCCACCTTGTGCCACAGGTACCAGCCCCAGACCTGGGCCAGCACGAAGAACACCTGGAGGCCGGATTCGGCATAGAGCCGGGTTTCGAAGAACACGAAGATGTAGATCGCGACCGAAGCGATCCCGAAGGCGTAGTTCCACACGCTGCGGAACACCAGCAGGGCAATGTTGATCAGGCCAAGCCCGGCCGCGACCCATTCAAGCGCGGCCATCCACTCGGCAAAGGTCATCCCTGCAAGGCCGTCCATTCACCCTCCCTGAACCCCAAGAGGAGCCCGCCGGGATATTCGACGATGGGGCGTTTGATGCAACTGGGATTTTCCACCATCAGCGCGATTGCCCGCGCCTGGTCCAGCCCTTCGCGACTTGCTTCCGGCAGCTTGCGGAAGGTGGTGCCGGCGCGGTTGAGCACTTTCTCCCAGCCCAGCGCATCGCACCATACGGCCAGCTTTTCAGGGTCTGCTCCAGCCCTCTTGTAATCGTGAAAGGCATAGGCGATCCCCCGCTCGTCCAGCCACTTGCGGGCCTTCTTGACGGTGTCGCAATTCGGTATCGCATACATGGTTAACGTCACTGATTTCTCCACCGGCAGAGGTCCACTCGGGATGTGCGCACATACTGAACGTCAAGGCCGTCGCTAGCGACCACGGAAAACCGCCCTCCGAAGTCATTAGGACTTCGAAGATCACGCGGCGCGTCAGAGGATGTTGACAAGAGCGGCCAGAAATATCCGATGCCGCGCTCAAGCCGGAATTGATACTGACCGTCTGATTGCCGGTTCAAGTTCATCGCAGGCGCAACCGTGAGACGATAACCCTCTTTGGCTGGTTCTACCACATAGGTGAAAGAGTGTCGCTCTGCGTCACCGACACGAATCAAGCCGGGTTCGACTTTGAGCCATGGTGCGTTCACAGCCGTATAGCACCCGTATACCTGTTCAGGATTTATTGGTTCAGGCCTCAGATAAATGCGTGCCAGCACTACCAGAATGACGAGGGGGCCCAGCAAGATACCCCAGCCGATCACTTTCGCACGGAGCGGCACGCCAGTGAAGAAAGCGTCAGCGCTCATTTCGCGTGGTATGCTTTCTCAACACAATCATACGGACTTGCTCGCAGTTGGGAATGCCGTAGAGCGTGATCGTCATGCGTCGGGTCCGTTGAACTGATGGGTGCGCGGGTTCTCGCAGGTGTAGAGGGTATAGTCGGCGTAATAGCCCTCGCGCCCGCGCCGCTGGACTTCGGCGTGTTCGGCTTGGGCACCCCAGGCGCGGGCAGCGGCGGCGTCGACCCATTCGGAGAGGGCGATCACCTCGCCATCCTCGGCCACGTAGCTCTTGAACGAGAGGAAGCCCGGCTGGGCGCGGGCAAGGTCTTCCATGCGCTGCGCGTCGATGGAATAGGCAGCGGCGTCGATGTCGGCGCGCTTGCGGTTGCGGAAGACGACGAGGAACATGGGGCCGGTCTAACGGCGGCGCGCTTGCGCCGTCCACTGTTTTTGGCCAAAGCGCATCCCATGTCGATCAACACCTTCGGGCGCCTGCTGCGCTTCACCACCTGGGGCGAAAGCCATGGGCCGGCGCTGGGCGCTGTGGTGGATGGTTGCCCGCCGGGGCTGGAGATCAGCGAGGCCGCGATCCAGCCGTTCCTCGATGCGCGCCGTCCGGGCCAGTCGAAGTTCACCACCCAGCGGCAGGAGCCGGACGCGGTGCGGATCCTCTCCGGCGTGTTCGAAGGCAAGACCACCGGCACTCCGATTTCGCTGATGATCGAGAATGTCGATCAGCGGTCCAAGGACTATTCCGAAGTCGCCAGGGCCTATCGCCCCGGCCATGCCGACTATGCCTATGACGCCAAGTACGGCTTCCGCGACTATCGCGGCGGCGGGCGCTCCTCGGCGCGCGAAACGGCGGCGCGGGTTGCGGCGGGGGCGGTGGCGCGGCTGGCGATCCCGGAAGTGGCGATCCTGGGCTATGTTTCCGAGATCGGCGGCGATGCCATCAATCCGGCCAATTTCGACGCGGCTGAAATCCGCAACAACCCGTTCTTCTGCCCCGATCCGGCGGCGGCCCAGCGCTGGGAAAAGATCGTCGACGATGCGCGGAAGTCCGGGTCCTCGGTCGGCGCGGTGGTCGAATGCGTCGCCACCGGCGTTCCCGCCGGGTGGGGCGCGCCGCTTTATGGCAAGCTCGATGCTGACCTTGCGGCGGGGATGATGGGGATCAACGCGGTCAAGGGCGTGGAAATCGGCGATGGCTTCGCCGCCGCGCGGTTGACCGGCGAGCAGAACGCCGATCCGATGCGCCCGGGTGCGGGCGTGCCCGAGTTTCTGGCCAACCACGCCGGCGGGATCGCGGGCGGGATTTCAACCGGCCAGCCGGTGGTGGTGCGCGTTGCCTTCAAGCCGACCAGCTCGATCCTCACCCCCCAGCCGACCATCACCCGTGACGGGGAGGCGACCGAGATGCTTACCAAGGGCCGCCACGACCCCTGCGTCGGCATTCGCGGCGTGCCGGTGGTCGAGGCGATGATGGCGCTGGTGCTGGCGGATCACAAGCTGCTGCACCGGGGGCAGTGCGGCTAGCCTTGGCCGCATCTTCCTGACGGTTGCCGACACTAACCCCGTCACCCCGGATCAGGTCCGGGGTGAAGGCTTTGCCGGCAGGGTGGCGGGAGCCTAACCCCGCAGCACCGCGCCCAGCTTGGCCGCCGCTGCCGTGATCTTCTCGGCAATCGCCTTCAGCTCGGCCTCGTCGTAGCTCTTCTCGCCCGGCTGAAGCGTGACCTCGATGGCCAGGCTCTTCTGTCCTTCCGGCACGCCCTGGCCGCGGAAGTCGTCGAACAGCCTCGCGGCGACCACATTGGCCTTGTCCGCGCCCTTGACCGTGCGGACGAGGTCGCCCGCAGGCAGCCCCGCATCCACCAGGAAGGCGAAGTCGCGCTTCACCGCCTGGAGCGGCGGCGGGGCATAGGCGGCGCGGGCGAAGGTCGCCGCGCCGCGCTTGGCGGGAATGGCATCGAGGAACAGCTCGACCGCCGCCACGGGCACGTCGATGTCGAACTGCTTGAGCAGCGCCGGGTGGAGCATGCCGAAGCGCGCCAGCACGGTCTTGGGGCCAAGCCGCAGCGTGGCCGACTGGCCGGGGTGGAACTGCGGCCCGGCTTCACCCATGACTTGCAGGTTGTCGACCGGCGCGCCGGCCTCGGCCAGCAGGGCGAGGGCCTCGGCCTTGGCGTCATAGGCGTCGAACGCCTGCGCCTTGCCGGTGGCCCAGCCGCGCGGGGTCTTTTCACCCGCCAGTACCGCGCCCAGCGTCAGCCGCTCGTCGCTGTGGCCCTTGTCCCCGCGCAGATAGCGGCGGCCGAGTTCGAACAGGCGCAGGCCCGCTGCGCCGCGATCGAGGTTGCGGCGGGTCGCGGCCAGCAGCCCCGGCAGCAGCGAGGGGCGCATGGCCTTCATGTCCTCGCTGATCGGGTTGGCCAGCACCCACAGCCCGCCGTTGCCATCAGCGAAGGCCTCGGCATCGGCTTCGGGCAGGAACGACCAGGTCACCGCCTCGTTCAGGCCGCGCGCGGCGGCGGCGCGGCGCAGGCGGCGCTCCAGCTTCTGCGCCGGGGTCGCGGTCGGCCGCGCCACGCCATCGGCGCGGGGCAGGGCCACGCTCTCGATATTGTCGAGCCCGTGGATGCGGACCACTTCCTCGACGATGTCGGCGGCGCCGTCGACATCCGGGCGCCAGCTCGGCACGATCACGTTCCAGCGCGCGTCCAGGCCAAAGCCCAGCGCGGCGAGCGTCGCCTTCTGCGCCTCGTCGGCAATCGCCACGCCGCCGAGTTGCAGCGCGAGGCTGGGATGATAGGCCACCACCTTGGTCCCGCTGGGCGGAGTGCCCGCGCGAACCACGCGCGAAGCCTCGCCGCCGCAGATTTCGAGGATCAGCTGGGTGAGGAGGTCCAGCCCCTTGTCGAGGAAGGCCGGGTCGACCCCGCGCTCGAAGCGCTGGCGGGCATCCGAGGTGAGGCCCAGCTTGCGCCCCGTGTCCCCGATCCGCGCCGGATCGAAATAAGCGACTTCCAGCAGCACGTCGGTGGTCGTTTCCGAGCAGCCCGAATGCTCGCCCCCCATGATCCCGGCGATGTCGTGCACTCCGGCCTCGTCCGCGATCACGGTCATCCCGGAATCGAGCGCATATTCCTTGCCGTTGAGCGCCAGCACGGTCTCCCCGTCCTTCGCGCGGCGGGCGAAGATCGCGCCGGTCAGCTTGGCGAGGTCATAGGCGTGGGCCGGTCGGCCAAAGCTGAGCATCACGTAGTTGGTGATGTCGACCAGTGCCGAGATTGGACGCTGCCCCGCGCTCTTGAGGCGGGCCTGCAGCCATTCGGGCGATGCGCCGTTGGTCACGCCGCGGATGACGCGGCCGAAGAAGGCCGGGCAGCCTTCGGGATCGTCGGTGCGGATTTCGGTCGGACAGTCGAAGCCGCCGTTCACCGACTGCACGGCGACCGGCTTCAGCGTGCCGAGGCCGGCGGCTGCAAGATCGCGGGCAATGCCGTAGACGCCCATGCAGTCGGGGCGGTTGGGGGTGATCGCCACGTCGAACACCGGGTCCGCGCCCTGGTAATCGGCAAAGGCCATGCCGACCGGCGCGTCGGCGGGCAGCTCGATGATCCCGGCGTGATCGTCGCCCAGGTCCAGCTCGCGGCTGGAGCACATCATGCCGTTCGATTCGACGCCGCGGATCGCGCTTTTCTTCAGCTCGAACCCGCCTGCGGGCACGACCGCGCCGGGCAGGCCGAGCACGCCGACCAGCCCCGCCCGGGCATTGGGCGCGCCGCAGACGACCTGCAGCGGCTGGCCATCGCCGGTGTCTACGCTCAGCACCTGCAGCTTGTCGGCATTGGGGTGCCGCTCGGCGGTCAGCACCCTGGCGATGCGGAAACCGGCGAGCTTTTCGGCGGGGTTCTCCACCCCTTCGACCTCAAGCCCGATGGCGTTGAGCTTGGCCGCGATCTCTTCCGCCGTGGCGGTGGTGTCGAGGTGGTCCTTGAGCCAGGAAAGCGAGAACTTCATGCCACGGCTCCCACGCCGGCGGAAAGGGTCGGAACGTCGAGCGGCGAGAAGCCATAGTGCTGCAGCCAGCGCACGTCGCCGTCGAAGAAGGCGCGCAGGTCGTCCATGCCGTATTTCAGCATGGCGATCCGGTCGACGCCGATGCCGAAGGCGAAGCCCTGCCATTCATCGGGATCGAGCCCGCCCGCCGCGATCACCTTGCGGTTTACCATGCCGCTGCCCAGCAGTTCCATCCAGCCGTGCCCCGGCGCATCGCCGCTGCCGCCCAGCACGCGCCGCGCCTTGCCGTCGGGGCCGTTCTGGATGGCAAAGCCGACGTCGACTTCCACCGAAGGCTCGGTGAAGGGGAAGTAGCTGGGGCGCAAGCGCAGGACGATGTCCTCGCGCTCGAAGAAGGCCTTGAGGAAGGTTTCCAGCGTCCACTTGAGGTGGCCGAGGTGAATGCCCTTGTCGATCACCAGTCCTTCGACCTGGTGGAACATCGGCGTGTGGGTGGCGTCGCTGTCGCTGCGGTAGACGCGGCCCGGGGCAATGATCCGGATCGGCGCGCCGTCCTTCAACATGGAGCGGATCTGCACCGGGCTGGTGTGCGTGCGCAGCAGCATGGCGCGCTCTTCCGCGTCCTTGTCCGGGAAATAGAAGGTGTCGTGCATCGCGCGGGCCGGGTGGCTTTCCGGGATGTTGAGCGCGGTGAAGTTGTGCCAGTCGTCCTCGATCTCGGGACCGGTGGCGACGGCGAAGCCCATGTCGGCGAAGATCTCCGCCAGTTCGTCCATCACCTGGCTGACCGGGTGGATCGTGCCGCGCGGCGCTTCGGGCGCGGGGAGCGAGAGGTCGATATTTTCCGCTGTCAGGCGGGCATCGAGCGCGGCCTGTTCCAGCGCGGCCTTGCGCGCGGCCAGCGCCTCGGTCACGCTTTCGCGCAGGGCGTGGATCTTCGGCCCGGTGGTCTGGCGTTCCTCGGGCGACATGGCGCCCAGCGTCTTCAAGAGGCCGGAGATCGAGCCCTGCTTGCCAAGAAATTCGACCCGCAGCTTTTCCAGCGTGTCGAGGTCCACGGCTCCGGCGATCCGCGCCAATGCCTGTTCACCTGTTGCTGCGTAGTCCACTGTCTGCCGTTCCGCCTGCTGCCCGGGATTGAGTGATGCGCCTTTAGCGGCGCGGCGCGCGCGGTCAAAGGGGTTTAGCTGGCTGTGGCCCCGTCTGGCCGGTCGAGCGTCTGCACTGCCGCGCCGCGCACCCGGGCGCGCTCGTGCATGAAGGTTTCGAGGATCGGGTGGGGCCGGTGCGCATAACCGCGCGGGGCCATGCCCATGAATTCGTGGAAATCGCGCACGAATTGGGCCTGGTCGTGATAGCTGCCGTCCAGCGCGCCGATCCACTTGAGCGAAGGATCGAGCATGAACTGGGTCAGGCTGCGCATGAACCGCTGGCGGCGCAGCAGCAGCTTGGGTGAAAAGCCGAACGCCTGCTGGCAGGTCCGCTCAATCGTGCGCTGGCTGGTGCCGACCCGCTCGACCAGCCCGGCGACGGTGCACAGCGCCGGGTCGATCACGGCCTGATGGATCGCGATGATCCGCTCCTCATCGATGCCGGCGGGGCAGGGCAGGGTGCGGAAATAGGCGGCGATCCGTGCGAATTCCACCTCCTCGTCGCCATCCTCGGTGAAGAGCTGTTCGGCAAGCGGCAGGAACCGCGCGAACGACGCGTGGCGGCGGCCGTCCGCCAGCAGATTGGCATGATCGGCGGCAGGCGCGCCGACGAACCGCGCCCAGCCGAGCGGGAGCAGGCCGATGCCCCAGAACCGGGTCTTGCCAATGGTGAAATGCGTACATCGCGAACTGGGCCCGGTGGCAACGAAGTGCGCACCGGCGATTGCCCCGTGGCCATCGATCGCGGCATCGGGCGCGTCACCGCTGAAGAACCGCAGGTTGGCCCATTCGGGGTGCAGGGCATCGTTGATCCGCGCGCCGCTGCCCGGATCGATCTCGGTCACGTAGAAGCTGGTGAAATAGGCGCGCAGGTCTTCCGGTGGCAGGCAGAACCGGACTCTCACTGCAACATCGAGCGCCACCGAAGGAATCCCTGAGACCGTTTTGTTATCTGCGCCGACTTTGCAGGTGCGGGCCCCGCTTGGCAAGCGCGATCAGGGACGGTGGAGCACCTGCACGGCTTGGCCGGTCGCCGCCGCGCGGGCGCGGGCGGCGGCGCGCAGCACCGGATGGTCAAGCGCCGCGTAGGCCGAGGGGCTCATGGTCATGAACCGCTTGAAGTCGCGCACGAAATGGGCCTGGTCGACATAGTGGCAATCCAGGGTGCGGATCCAGGCGAGTGAGGGGTCGAGCATGAACTGGGCGAGGCTGCGCATGAACCGCTGGCGCCGCAGCAGCAGCTTCGGGGCGAAGCCGAACGCCCGCAGGCTCAGCCGTTCGAGCGAACGCGGCGACATGGCCAGTTGTTCGGACATTTCGCCGACAGTGGCTACGTCCTTGTTCATCAGCATGGCGTGGGCCTGCTGGATGCGCTGCTCTGCCGGGGATTGGGGGCGCTGACCCAGCAGGTCGCAGAGGTAGGCATCGAACCGCGCGGCCTCTGCCGCAGCGTCCGGGCGGTTCGCGTCCACGCAGGCGGCGAGGCCCGTCAGTGCGGCAAAGTCTTTCGTGCTGAAGGCATCGCAGAAGCTGTCCGAATGCGCGTCCGCCGGGGCATCGATAAACCGGGCCCAGCCGGCGGGGAGGAGGCCAATTCCCCAGCACCGGCCATGTCCCATGGTGAAATGCGTGCAAAGGCTGGTCGGGCCGGAGGCGATCATGCGCGGCCCGTCGGTCAGCGGCGCGGCGCCGATCGCGGCCTGCCATTGCCCGCCTCCGGATATCCGCAGGTTGCCCCATTCCGGATGCAGCCAGTCCTCCACCATGCCGCCGCCGTAGGGCAGCCGGGCTTCGACCAGGTAGTAGGTGGTGATGTAGGGTGCGAGCGGCGGCGAGGGCATGAAGAACCGCACGCTGACTGCATCGCCAATGCTCGCTGCATTGCGTGGCCGACCCCTGATTGCCAGCCCTCCAGGGGGCTGATGCTAATGCCTTAAGAAATCTGCCAAAAAGGGGTGGTGGGGGCAAGCGGTTATTGCGAAGCCGTTGCAAAAAAAAGGCGCGGATGGCAGTGCCATCCGCGCCTTTTTGTGGCTGAACTGCTGGGCGATCAGGCCGGCAGCGCGGCCTTCGCCTGAGCGATCACGGCCGCGAACACGCCGCCTTCGTTCATCGCCAGATCGGCCATCGCCTTGCGGTCCAGCTCGATACCGGCCAGCTTGGTGCCGTGGATGAACTGCGAATAGGTCAGGCCTTCGGCGCGGACAGCCGCGTTAATACGCTGGATCCACAGGGCGCGGAAGGTCCGCTTCTTCACCTTGCGGTCGCGATAGGCGTACTGGCCGGCCTTTTCGACGGCCTGGCGCGCAACGCGGATGGTGTTCTTCCGGCGGCCGCGATAACCCTTGGCCTGTTCCAGAATGTTCTTGTGCTTGGCGCGGGTGGTTACACCCCTTTTGACACGTGCCATACTTCAGTACTCCTCAGTTCAGCCCGTAGGGCGCCCACTTCTTGATCGTCTTCGCATCGGCGTCAGAGATCGTGTCGGTCCGGCGGTGCTGGCGGATGTACTTGGCGTTGTGGCTGATCAGCCGGTGACGCTTGCCGACCGCGCCGTGCTTGATCTTGCCGGTTGCGGTGAGCTTGAAGCGCTTCTTGACGCCGCTCTTCGTCTTGAGCTTGGGCATTTTCGTCTCCTTGTCCGAAGACACGTCCGACCAGCCCTGGCAGCCCTAGATAGCCAGGCGGGCCATTGAATCCGTGTCAATGAAGGGCGCGCCCCTAACCGCGAATCGCGGCGAAGGCAAGCAAATCACGCCTCGCGCAGGCCGGTGAACTGGCTTTCGCCGGATTCCGCCAGCCAGCGGCGGAAGTCCCCATGGGGGATCGGGCGCGTTCCGGCCGGGAGCGGCTGGTTGAACAGATAGGCCTGCGCCGTCCCGCCAGCGGTCAGCTCCACCTCGCGCCGGACATAGAGCGAAGCGCCAGGCTGCGCGGGATCGAAGTCCTCATAGGCGTCCATCCGCGCGAGGTCGTCAGGGTGGAACCCGGCGCGCGCCGCGTAGAGCCTGCCATGAACCGGTCCGTCGCCTGCAAGCAGGGCCGGGAACCAGCCCGACGCATCGGGCACGGCGTGCAGGGAACCAAGCACCTCTGCGGCCCCCAGCGGCTCGAGCAACGCATGAATGGCGCGCGCCACAGGGTTGTCGCTGCCGTCCAGCAGGGTGCCGTAAAAGAAGAAGCGCATCGCCGACCTCAGATCTGGTGGCGGGCGTTGTAGTCCCTGATCCACTCGACGGTCCTTACCATGCCGCCGAAGGGATAGAAATGCAGCCGCACCCGGCCGTGCTCCTCGCCAAGTCCGGCGGCGAAAGCATCGACCAGCTTGTCCGGCCCGGCGGTGCCAAGCAGGTTGCCGATGCTCACCCCGTACTTCTTCATCACGCTGGCCGAGGCGCCGACCCCGCAGCGCGCGGCGAAGGCGAGCAGGCGCTTGATCCCCGCCGGTCCCGGCACGCCGATCCGCACGGGGCAATCGATCCCGCGCGCGCGCAGGTCCTTCAGCCAGCCGAGGAAGGCATCGGGATCGAAGCCGAACTGGGTGACGACCAGCGGGGCCATCCCCCGCGCCTCGATCGCGCGGACCTTGGTTTCCAGCACCTGCCAGCACTGGTCCGCGCTCATGTTGGGGTGGCCTTCGGGATGGCCGCCCACGCCGATGGCCTGGATCCCGGCGCGCTCGAAGGCGCCGGTTTCAATGAGGGCCATCGTGTCGAAATAGGGCCCCTGCGGCGCGGGCGGATCGCCCGCGACGATGAAGCAGCGGCGCACCCCGGCGCGCTCCACCACGGCCCTCAGGTAGCCCTCGAAATCAGCGGGAGAGGTGATCCGCCGTGCCGAGAAGTGCGGCATCGGTTCAAACCCCAGCTCGCGCACGGCGATGGTCGCGGCGACGCGCGCGGCCAGTTCCTCGCCTGGCAGGTAGGTGATCGCCACCGGCGTTTCGGGCGGGATCAGCGGCGCGGCATCGCGCAGCGAAGCCTCGTCCTTCGCCGTCATTTCCAGGCTGAAGCCGTCGGTAATGCCGGCGCGGGGCTTGTCCCAGTTGGGATGGATCAGCGGTATCGCCATCGGAACAGGACCGGCGGGGGCGGCGCCGGGGATCGCCCGGCGCCAGCCTGTCGCCTCAGAGGCCCTGCGAGCGCCAGGAGCCGTGATAGCCCTCGCGCGCCACGCGGCTGTAGGGCACGGGGCTGACGATCACGCGCACTTCCAGCTGCTTGTGCGGTTCGACCGTGGTCTTGGCGGTGCCGCCGTTCTCTTCGCCCCAGACGACCTTCAGCTCGGTGCCCACGGGGATCGACGGATCGATGGTCGCAAGGCTCAGCGCCTGCTTCTCGTTGTAGGAGTAGCCGGTGAACATCGACAGGCCCACGGTCTTGCCATCGGCGTCGATCACCCGGTCGTAGTTGGACGAGGCATAGTTCGCCAGCGGCACGTCGAAGAACTTGTACTGCTCGCCGTCCGGGTTGAACAGCGAAGCCATGATCTTGGCCATGTCCTCGGGATTCCAGGCGAGGGTTACCTTCTTGCGCTGCGCGGCAGGATCGATTGCTTCCAGCGCTTCGCGGCCATGGAAATCGTGGTCGAACTTGACGAAGTTGCCGTACCCCAGCTCCCACGGGTTGAGGTAGTAGTCCTCGATGTTGCCCGATACGAACGAGCCGCCGATCGAGCCGGTCGCTTCATAGCTGTCGGCGCCCAGCCACTCGCGGAAGCCCTTCAGCTTCTCGCCGGTGTAGATCGCGGGCAGGGGGCTGGGGATCCAGCCGGATTCAAGCGTGTTGGACGGATAGGCGCGGCTGCCGCAGGCGATCAGGCCAAACTCCTTGCCCGCTTCCAGGATCGCGACGCGGATTTCTTCCTGCTCTTCGTAGGGGCCCCAGATTTCCAGGCCCGGCGCGCCCGACATGCCATGGCGCAGCGTGCGCACGGGTCTCCCGGCGATGTTCATGGTGCTCATGTTGAAGAAGCCGAGCTTCTCCAGCGGGCCACCATGCAGCTTCTCGATCACGTTCCAGGCCAGCGGGCCCTGGATCTGGAAGCGCCATTCGCGGCGGGTGACGGGCTTGCCCATCGGGCGCATCGGCGAGCGGTCGTCAAGGATCACCTCGACGTCATAGCCGCCGGTCGCGGCCTGATAGCGCAGCCAGTTGCTTGCGGGGGCGCGGCCGACGTAGGTGAAGTGCTCTTCCTCCTCGCGGAAGATGATGCCATCGCCGATCACGTGGCCATAGGGAGTGGTCGGCACGTACTGCTTGGCCTTGTTGACCGACCAGCCCTTCGACGTGTTGACCATGGTGTCCGAAAGCAGCCGGGCCGCATCCTTCCCGCGCAGGTACAGGTTCACCATGTGGTGCGACTGGTCGAACAGCACTGCGCTGTGCTGCCAGGCCCACTGTTCGCTGCGCCAGTTGGAAAATTCCGGCGCGACCACCGGGTAGACATAGGCGCCCAGCTGCGAGTTGCGCAGCATTTCCACAATGTTGCCCGACTGGCTGAGAAGCTGTTCGAGATTGGCGGCCATGGCGGCTCTCTCCGTTTGTTGTTAAAATTCGTATGCACTGCTTACTATATTTTGCTATCGCTGCAACCGAAAAGCGGCAAAGGGCAGCCACGCTGCCAAAGCCGCGCCGCAAGGGAGACTGTTTGATGTCCGAGGCCCAGATCCTCACGCTTTCCTGCACCGACCAGCCCGGGATCACCGCCCGCGTGACCGGCTATCTGTATGAAAACGGCGGCAATATCCTTGAAGCGCAGCAGTTCAACGACGAGACGGGCGGCCTGTTCTTCATGCGCGTGGAATTCGATCCCGGCGTGACCGATCCGGCTGCATTCCAGGCGGGATTCGCGCCCATCGCAGAGCATTACAGCATGACCTGGCAGCTGCGCGGGCGGGAAACGCCGCGCAAGGTGCTGCTGCTGGTGTCAAAGTTCGACCATTGCCTGGGCGACCTGCTCTATCGCCACCGGATTGGCGAGCTGAACATGGAAGTGGTCGGGATCATCGGCAACCATCCCAAGGAGGCGCTGTCGATCACCCTGCTTGACGGGATTCCCTATCACCATTTCCCGATCACGAAGGACACCAAGGCAAGCCAGGAAGCCCGGATCAAGCAGGTGGTGAACGACAGCGGCGCCGAACTGGTGGTGCTGGCGCGTTACATGCAGATCCTGTCGGACGACCTCGCGGCTTTCCTCTCGGGCCGCTGCATCAACATCCACCACTCGTTCCTGCCTGGCTTCAAGGGCGCCAAGCCCTATCACCAGGCCCACGCGCGCGGGGTGAAGATGATCGGCGCGACGGCGCACTACGTGACCGCCGACCTCGATGAGGGCCCGATCATCCACCAGGACGTGGAAGCCGTGACTCACGCCGACAGCCCCGAGGACATGGTCCGCAAGGGCCGCGACATCGAACGCCGCGTGCTGGCCGAGGCGGTGCGGCTGCACCTTGCCGACCGCGTGCTGCTGAATCACGACAAGACGGTGGTGTTCCGCAGCTGACGGGAGAGTCGGAAGATGCAGGTTCCGATGCAGGTTTTGGCGCTCGATCACGTCAACGTCATCACTGCCGATCTGGAGCGCGCCTGCGCCTTCTATCAGGCCTTGCTGGGGCTTGAGCGGCGCGATGGACCACCGCCGCTTACCCCCCAGAACGCGCAGTGGATGTACGATCACGCCGGGCGCGCGATCATCCACATCAACACCGAAGATTGCCCGCGCACCTTCGACCGCAGGGTCGAGCCCGGCGCGCTGACCGGCGCGATCCACCACGTCGCGCTGTCCTGCCAGGGGCATGACCAGATGATCGAGCGGATCGAGGCGCTGGGGCTGCCCTATCAGGCCAACTTCGTTGCCAGCATCGGCCTGCGTCAGGTGTTCGTGGCCGATCCCGACAACGTGCTGCTGGAACTCAATTTCTTCGGAGATTGAGGCGGCTCAGGCCAGGCCCAGCACGCGCGCGGCGTTGTCCTTCATGATGCCGGGGAGAACGTCCTCCTTGAAGCCGACTTGCAGTGCCGCCTCGATCCACTTCTGCGGGTGGATCAGCGGGAAGTCGCTGCCGAACAGCATCTTCTTCCTGAGCTGGGTGTTGGCGTACTGGATGATCTGCGGCTGGAAGTACTTGGGGCTCCAGCCCGACAGGTCGATGAACACGTTGTCCTTGTGCAGCGCCATCGACAGGCTTTCATCCACCCACGGCCAGCTGGGATGGGCGAGGATGATCTTCATGTCGGGGAAGTCTACCGCGACGTCGTCCACCAGCATCGGCTGACCGTACTTCAGCCGTACCCCGCCGCCGCCGCGCATTCCCGTGCCCATGCCGGAATGGCCGGTGTGGAAGATCGCGGGCAGCTTGTATTCGTTGATCACCTCGTAGATCGGGTAGCCGACCTGAGCGGCGGGTTCGAGGTTCTGCATGATGTGGTGGAACTTGAAGCCGCGCACGCCGCAGTTCTCGACCAGGTCGCGTGCCTCGCGGGCGCCGAGCTTGCCCTTGTGCGGATCAATCGAGGCGAAGGGGATGCAGATGTCGTCGTGCTTCGCGGCGAATTCCGCCACCTCGTAGTTGGAGATGCGTTTTGCGCCGAGGCCCGCCTCGCAGTCGACCGTGAACAGGCAGAAGGCGATTTGCTGCTCGCGGTAGATCTCGGCGATTTCCGGCATCTTGGGCCGTTCGCGCGGCGCCTTGAAATAGGCGCTGGCGGCATCGAAGAACTGGCCCATCACCGGGTCTTCCGGATCGTGGCACGACACCTCGGCATGGACGTGGACGTCGATGGCTTTGATTGTGCCGAGGTCGATGGGCATTGGCTTCCTCCTTGGCCACGGGCCTCATGCAGCCCGGCGAACCTTGCCACCATCGCACCGGCGGCGTCACTGGTCAATATTGTTATTGATCATAGCATTCAGCAGGCCTAGAACCGGCCTCGCAAACCCCCGGACCCAAGGGGGCAGACGAGGACGCCATGACCGCCACCCTGATCGATTCCGTGCGTACCCATGCCATGGCGACGCCCACGCGGCTTGCCGTGGGCTGCGCGGAGAGCGGTCGGCGCTGGACCTGGGCGCAGCTCGACGCGGGCGTTGACCGGCTGGCGGCCTGGCTGGTGGAAACGCTGGGGGCATCGTCGGGCGCGCGCGTGGCAACGCTGGCGCGCAATCATCCGAACCTGCTGGTGCTGCAACTGGCCTGCACGCGGGCCGGGGCGATCTATGTGCCTTACAACTGGCGGCTTGCCGGCGCGGAGATCGCCGTGCTGATGCAGGATGCCGATCCGGCGCTGCTGTTCCACGATGCCGAGTTCACGCCGCCCGATCACCCGGCGCGCCGCTTGCTGCTGAGCGAGCTGGAAACGCTGGGTGAGGCCGGCGCCCGCCCGCCCGCCAGCGCGCGGCGCGGCTGGCAGGAGCCGACGACGCTGCTCTACACCTCGGGCACAAGCGGACGCCCCAAGGGGGTGATGATCAGCGAGGAGAACGCCTACTGGGGCCCGGCGAACTTTATCAACGGCAGCCTGGTCAGCCACGACAGCGTGTTCCTGTGCGACATGCCGATGTTCCACACAGCCGGGCTGTTCGCGGCGGTGCGCGTGCCGATCCTGGCGGGCGGCACGGTGTGGATCAGCGCCGGGTTCGATCCCGCCAAAACCATTGCGCGGATCGCCGATCCGGACATGGGCATCACGCACTATTTCTCGGTCCCGCAGATGGCGACAACGCTGTGGCAGCACCCGGACTTCGCGCCCGAAAAGTTCCACGGCCTGAAGCTCTACGTCACCGGCGGCGCGCCCAATCCCAGGGCGCAGGTCGAACGCTTCGCCCGCGCCGGAATCCGCTTCTCCGACGGCTTCGGGATGAGCGAGACCTGCTCCAACTTCGCCATGCCGGTGCTGGATGTGGAGCGCCTGATCGAGAAGGCGGGATCGTGCGGCCTGCCGCTGCTGGCCGTCCAGGCGCGGATCGTCGATGAAGCGGGCAGGGATGTTCCCCAGGGTGAAACCGGCGAACTGTGGATCAAGGGGCCGAGCGTCACCCAGGGCTACTGGAACCAGCCGGAACTGACGGCGAAGGCTTTCCATGACGGCTGGTTCAGGACCGGCGACGCGGCGATGCAGGACGCGGACGGGTTCTACTACCTCGTCGACCGCAAGAAGGACATGTACATCTCGGGCGGCGAGAACGTCTATCCCGCCGAGGTCGAGGCGGTCCTGGCGGAATTGCACGAGATCGCCGAATGCGCGGTGATCGGCGTGGCGGACGAGCGCTGGGGCGAGGTTGGCCGCGCTTTCGTGATCCCGCGCGCAGGTGCAAGCCTTGCCGAGCAGCAGGTGATCGAGCATTGCCGCGCGCGGCTGGCCAGGTTCAAGGTGCCGGTCCGCGTGGTGATCACCGACGCCATACCGCGCACGGCGAGCGGCAAGGTGCAGAAACACCTGCTTCCCCGCGATTGAGCCATGCGCGCGGGCAGGCTAGGCTCGCGCCCGTGACCGACTCCGCCTATCTCGCCGGCCGGCTGCTGCTGGCCATGCCCGGAATGGGCGATCCGCGCTTCGACCATGCCGTGGTCGCGCTCTATGTCCACGATCAGCACGGCGCGCTGGGGATCTGCACCGGGCGGATCAACCGGCGCCTGACTTTTCACGAGCTGCTGGCCGATGTGGGGATCGATCCCGGCGTCGCGCCGGACTGCCCGGTGCTGGAAGGCGGCCCGGTGGAGCCGCAGCGCGGCTTCGTGCTGCACAGCGCGGAATGGCAGGGGCCGGGCACGATCCTTGCCCCGCCGCTCGGCGCGCTGACCGCCTCGATCGAGGTGCTGAAGGCGATTGCCGCCGGAACCGGTCCGCGCCGCTGGCTGGTCGCGCTGGGCTATGCCGGCTGGGGTGCGGGCCAGCTTGACGAGGAAATGCGCCACCACGGCTGGTTCGCCGCGCAGGGCCACCATGAAGTGCTGTTCAAGACCCCGGCGGAAGAACGCTGGCGCGCGGCGTGGAAAGCCGAAGGGATCGATCCGGCGTTACTGGCCAGCCAGACCGGGCGGGCCTGAACCCTCACTCTCAGCTCTCCGTTCGTGTCGAGCGCAGTCGGGACACGCCAGCGCCAGCGTGTCTCGACTGCGCTCGACACGAACGGAGGTTGCGGGATGAACAAGAAAAAGGGCGCGCTGGCGGTACCAGCGCGCCCTTCGTTCTTCACGCCAACTTCTACCTACCGCGGCGCCATGCGGATCGCGCCGTCGAGGCGCAGGCACTGGCCGTTGAAGTAGGTGTTGCGCGCCAGTTCCAGCGCCAGCGAGGCGAACTCTTCCGGCTTGCCGAGGCGCTTGGGGAAGGGGACCGAGGCGGACAGGCTGTCGAGCACGTTCTGCTTCGCGCCCAGCATCAGCGGGGTGGCGAAGATGCCCGGCATGATCGAGTTCACGCGGATGCCCAGATCCATCAGGTCGCGCGCCAGCGGCAGGACCAGGCCGTTCACGCCGGCCTTGGCCGAACCATAGATTACCTGACCGATCTGCCCGTCCTGCGCCGCAACCGATGCGGTGAGGATGATCGCGCCGCGCTCACCGTCCTCATTGACCGGTTCCGCCGCCGCCATGCCTTCCGCCGCGATCGAGGCGAGGCGGTATGAGGCGACGAGGATGCCGTTGACGCCGTAGATGTAATCTTCGGTCGAGAGACGCTTCAGCTTGCCGGCTTCCTTGTCGAAGGCCAGCGTCTTGCCCCGGCGCGAGGTCATCGCGCAGTGGACCAGGACGCGTTCCTGCCCGTGGGCGGCGCGCGCCTTTTCGAAGCCTGCGAGGACCGAGTCCTCGCTGGTGATGTCGACGTTGCAGAACAGCCCGCCGATTGCCTTGGCGACTTCTTCGCCGGCCTGCGCGTTAACGTCGAAAATGGCGACCTTGGCACCGGCTGCGGCGAGCGCTTCGGCAGTCGCGCGGCCAAGGCCCGAGGCCCCGCCGGTCACGATGGCGGGGGTGGTGGAATCAATCTTCATTGCAGTACTTTCCGGTTAGGCGATCATGCCGGCAAGGCGGCCCTTGATGATCTGTTCGGCGTCGGCGACGATCCGCTTGACCAGCACTTCGCAGGTCGGGATGTCGTTGATCAGGCCCTGGATCATGCCTGCGGTCCAGATGCCGTGCTCGATGTCGCCCGTGCCCAGCCCTTCGCGCCCGCGCACGCCCCTGACCAGATCGGCAACCGCTTCGAACGGCTTGCCTTCGGCCTCGGCGGCGACCACCGCCTGGGCGATCGAGTTCTTCGCCACCCGCGCGGTGTTGCGATAGGTGCGGAAGATCAGCGCGGTCGAACGCTCGTCGTTGTCCACCATCGCCTGCTTGAAGTTCTGGTGGATCGGCGCTTCGACCGTGGCGCAGAACCGGGTGCCCATGTTGATGCCTTCGGCGCCCAGCGCGAGCGCGGCGGCAAGACCGCGCCCGTCACCGAAGCCGCCGCTGGCGAGCAGCGGAATCTTGACCTTGTCGGCAGCAGCCGGGATCAGGATCAGGCCCGGGATGTCGTCCTCGCCGGGGTGGCCGGCGCATTCGAAACCGTCGATCGAGATCACGTCCACGCCCGCCTTTTCGGCCGAGAGTGCATGGCGAACCGCGGTGCACTTGTGGAGGATGCGGATGCCGTGCGGCTGCATCATTTCCCACAGTTCGCGCACCGCCGGGGTGCCGGCGGTTTCCACCACCTTCACGCCGCTGTCGATGATCGCCTGGGTATAGGCCTTGTAGTCAGGCGGGTTGATCGACGGGAACACGGTCATGTTCACGCCGAAGGGCTTGGAAGTCATGCCCTTGCAGCGCTCGATCTCGTCGCGCAGTGCTGCGGCGCTGGGCTGGGTCACGCCGGTGATGATGCCAAGGCCGCCCGCGTTGGAAACGGCGCTCGCCATTTCCGCCGTGCCGACCCACTGCATCCCGCCCTGGACGATCGGATGCTCGATGCCGAGCATCTCGGTGATCCTGGTCTTGATCGCCATTTCGATTGCTCCCCCTTACGCCGGGATCTGGTTGAAGGCCACGCCCTTGTCCGGGCGGTGATCCTGCGGCAGGCCGAGAATCTTCTCGGCGATCGTGTTCAGCAGCACTTCGTCCGAACCGCCGGCGATACGGCCCGTGGGCGCATTGAGCCAGCTCGCGCCCCAATCTTCCTTGACGTAGGCATGCGGGTCGAAATCGAGGCCGAGGTTGCCCTGGAGGTCCATCGCCAGTTCCGACAGCTTCTGGCGGCTGCGCACGGCGACGAGCTTCTGCAAGCTGCCTTCCGGTCCCGGTTCCATCCCCGCCATCATCATCTGGAAGGCGCGGCTGGTGATCGATTCCAGCCCTGCGCGCATCGAATGATTGCGGGCGATCTGCTGGCGCACGCGGGCGTCCTTCAGCGCCGGCCGGCCGTTGATTTCCAGATCCTTGACCAGGTCGACGAAGACATCGAGGGCCGGGCCGAAACCGCCGCTGTCGGTCGCGATGTAGCGTTCGATCATCAGGGTGGCGAGCGCCACGCCGAAGCCGCCGCCCACCGGGCTCATCCGCTGCGAATCCTCAAGCCGGACGTCGTCGAAGAAGACTTCGTTGACGTGGCTGTCACCGCCCGCAAGCTTGATCGGGCGCACGTCGACGCCCTTGGCCTTCATGTCGACCCAGAAATAGGTCAGTCCCTTGTGCTTTTCGACGGTGGGATCAGTACGGACCACGATCACGCCGTAGTCGCAGTACTGCGCCCACGAGGTCCAGATCTTCTGGCCGTTCATCTTCCAGCCGTTGCCTTCGGGCTCCGCGCGGGTGCGCAGGCCGGCAAGGTCGGAGCCGCCCGCCGGTTCGGAGAACAGCTGGCACCAGATTTCCTCGCCGCGCAGCGCCTTGACCACGCGCTCCTTGACCCAGGCGGCGTGTTCCTTGTTCTCACCCAGGCCGAAACGCATCAGGATCGGCACCGGCATGCCTAGCGAGATGCCGAAGAACACGGTCGGCATGCCGTAGTTCATTTCCAGCGCGTCGTAGGTGATCTTGTGGAGGTGCGTCAGGCCCTGCCCGCCGAAGTCGGTCGGCCAGTTGATCCCGGCATAGCCGGCTTCGTACTTCAGCGCCTGGAACTCGCGGCCCAGCGCCAGTTCCTCTTCCACGGTCATGCCCCGGCGCGCTTCCCGCGCATACTTGGGGGCCATCGATTCCAGCCAGGCCTGCGCCTTGCTGCGATAGGCTTCGAGCTCGCTCATGCTGCTTCTCCCGTCAGCTGTTCGACCAGCAGGTCTTCCCAGAAATACAAGTTGCCCAGCTCGACCGCCAGGCTGCGCGCGCGGCGCATGTGCAGGTGGAGGCCAAGCTCCCAGGTGACGCCGATGCCGCCGTGGATCTGGACGCAATCGCGCGAGGCGGTGTCATAGCCATCGGTCGCGGCGATCCGCGCGTCGGCGGCGGCGATCAGGAAATTGTCCTTCCCCTCGCTGGCGGCGGCGTGGATGCAGTTGGCGCGGGCGATCTCGACCAGGCCGTACATTTCCGCGATGCGGTGCTTGATCGACTGGAAGGCGCCGATCGGCTGGCCGAACGCCTTGCGGGTGACGGCATAGTCGCGCGCGGTGTGCAGCAGGGCTTCGGCCCCGCCGGTCTGCTCGTGCGCGGTGACGACCGCCATGCGGGCCAGCACGTCGAGCGCGAGCGCGCGGGCGGCATCGCCTTCGGCCAGGACAGTCGCGGGCGTGCCGGCGAAGGTCAGGTCGGCATAGAGCCGGCTGTTGTCATAGCTGGACACGGCCTTGCGGTCCGCTCCGGCCAGTTCCGCAAGCACCAGCACCGGCTTGCCGCCGGCATTGGCCCAGACAATCGCGAAGTCGGCCTTGAGGCCGCCCGCAACCGCCGGCTTGGTGCCGCTCAGCTTGCCGCCGTCGAAGGTCACCGCAGCGACCGGGGGCAGGGGGGTGGAGCCTTCGGCGAAAGCCACGGTGCCCAGCGCTTCGCCGCTGGCCAGTTTCGGCAGCCAGTTCGCCGCCGCATCCTTGTCCGACCCGTCGATCAGCGCGCGGGCAGCGCCATAGCCGAAGGTCAGGAACGGAGCGCCGGCGGTTGCCGCGCCGCTCGCCTGGGCCACGAGGCCCAGCTCGACGAGGCTGAGGCCCAGCCCGCCATGCTCTTCCGGAATGGCAAGGGCGGTCCAGCCCTGTTCCACCGCAGTGTCCCAGAACGCCTGGTCAAATTCCCCGGTCTTTTCCAGCAGGGCGAGCAACCGGTCCTTGCCGACGCGTGCATCCAGCACGCGGCGCGATTCGGTTGCGATTGCCTGTTGCCCTTCGTCGTACAACATCGACATGGTCGCGAATCCTCCTTGTTTCAGCGCAGCCTTAACCGAACGATTAAATTTGGCAATCACCCGTCGCACCGCAATCGTCATTGGTGGTTTCGGGGGCGATTTCAGCGGCTCTTCCGGGTCCGGGTCCGGGGGCGCTTCCGGAGCTGAAAAAGTGCAGATCAAGTATAGTTGACTTTATCCACTAATTGCGTGAAGCTCCGCCAGCCTGAAGGTGCAAGCGCCTTCACTGGTACGTCAGTCGGCGGCCGGGGGCAGTGGAGAGGGAAATACGGCAGGCGTCCATGGCGCCGCCACGGCACGTTCTCCCGCCCGGATAAGGGTTCAGGAAACGCTTTCGAGCGGGAGGAAGAAATGGCCAAGCTCAACACTATCACTTCGCGCGGCTCCATGTTGGCTCTGGCCGCAGCGCTGCTCGTCCCGGCGGCGGCCCACGCCCAGGAGCAAGCCGCTCCCGATGCCGGTGCGGCGGACGAGGCGGCCGATGCGGGCGAAATCATCGTCACTGGCAGCCGTGTGCGCGGTGAGGCGCCGGTAGGTTCCGCGGTGACGACGCTCGGCCGCGCTGAAGTGGAACTGGCGGGGGCGGTCACGACCGACCGGCTTGTCCAGCAATTGCCTGCGGTGTTCGACCTCGGCGTCAGCGAGAATTCGCGCGGCCAGGGCGGTGGCAGCGGCAACATTACCTATGGCAACACCATCAACCTGCGCGGTATCGGCCCCTATGCGACCCTGATCCTGGTCGACGGCCACCGCGCGGTGAACAACAGCCGCGCCTTCGAGCCCTCGGTCATCCCGACGCTTGGCCTGGAACGGGTCGAGGTTGTGGCCGACGGCGCCTCGGCCATCTACGGTTCCGATGCGATCGCGGGCGTGGTCAACCTGATCCCGCGCCGCACGCTGAACGGGATCGAGGCGACCGCCCGCTATGGCGCGGGTGCCAATTTCGATGAAAGCCAGTTCGGCATAGCCGCCGGCAAGGTGTGGAGCACCGGGCAGGTCATGGTGGCCTACGAGCGCGTCTACCGCTCGGCGCTGAACGGCGCGAACCGCGACTTCTTCCGTTCCGATCAGCGCGCGTTCGGCGGCAACAACTATTCGGTCACGCGTTGCGCGCCCGGCACGCTTCGTGCTGGCGGCACCGCCTATGCCATGCCGGCTCAGCTGACTGCGGCCAATGTCGGCTCGCTGGTCGCGGGCACGACCAACGCCTGCGACGACCTCATCGCGCAGGACCTGTTCCCCGAGCAGCGCTACAATTCGGTCAACGGCACTTTCACCCAGGAACTGACCCCCTGGCTGACCGTGTTCGCTGACGGCTTCTACAGCAAGCGCGCCTACAAGCGTTACCCGGCCTATTTCAGCTCGACGCTGACCGTCCCGCAGACCAACGCCTTCTTCGTGCGTCCGAACGGGTTCACCGGATCGAGCTACACGATCGACTACAACTTCATCAACGACCTGCCGCGCGACGTGTCCGTGGGTTCGGCAACCAACTGGCAGATCACCCCCGGCGTGCGCGTCAAGCTGCCCAGCGACTGGCAGTTCGAGGCCCTGATCACCTACGGCAAGGGCAACGACCAGTCGGACCAGGTGCGCGGCCTCAACGCCACGGCGCTCAATGCGGCGCTGGCCAGCAGCAATCCCGCCACCGCGTTCGATCCCTATGGCCTGGGCCGGACCACGGCCGCGACCCTGGCGGCGATCAGCAACTTCGTGACCCTTTCGCCCACGCTCAACAAGTTCATCGGCTATGAAGCGCGGCTCAATGGCGCCCTGCTGACCCTGCCGGGCGGCGAAGTGAAGCTGGCTGCCGGTTACGAAGGGCAGGAAATCGACACCTCGCTCGGTTCGGCGCGCGGCGCGGCGGGGACGCCGATCGTGTTCCGTCACTTCACCCGCCGGGTGGACTCGATTTACGGCGAACTGCTGATCCCGGTGTTCAGCTCCGAGAACGCCGTCCCCGGCTTCGAGACGCTGACGCTCAACGCGGCGGTCCGCCATGACCGCTACAGCGATGTCGGCAACACCACCAATCCGAAGTTCGGCGTCAACTGGTCGCCGGTCAGCGGGCTGATGCTGCGCGGCAGTTATGGCACTTCGTTCCGTGCGCCGCTGATCTCGCAGATCTACGGCAATTCCAACAACCTGTTCGGTCAGACCTACCAGAACCCGACCGGCGGCGCGCCGCTGACCGGCTTTGCCTATTCCGGCCCGAACCTCAACCTCGCGCCCGAGGAAGCGACAACCTGGTCGATCGGCGGCGACTGGGAGGTGACCAACAACCTGCGGTTCAGCGCAACCTACTGGAACGTCAAGTATATCAACCAGGTCGACAGCTATCTGGCCGACCTCGCGATCCTGACCCGCGAATCCCAGTTCAACGGCACCGGCATCATCCTGCGCGGCACCGAGGCGCGCGACCGGGTGCTGCAACTGCTTGCCCAGGGCGTCACGCTGGCGCGCGGCACCTTCCCCGGCGGCGATCCCAACAACGTGACGCTCTATGTCGATGGACGGAACAACAACCTGGGCCAGTCCAACACCTCGGGCATCGACTTCTCGGTCAACTGGCGGGTGCCGACCGACAATGCCGGCATCTTCACCCTGAACGGCAGCGCCACCTATCTGACCAACTACAAGATCGCCGTCTCGCCGGCGGGAACGCCGATCGACAAGCGCAACACGATCTTCAATCCGCTGAAGTTCAAGGCGCGGGCCAGCCTGACCTGGGAGTTCGATGCCCTGCTCGCCCAGGCGACGCTGACCCACGTCAACGGCTACCTGAACACGGCGATCACGCCGAACCAGAAGGTGTCGAGCTTCAACCCGGTCGACCTTGTCCTGGCGTTCAAGCTGGGCAAGATGGGCGCGCCGGCGGCGCTGGAAGGCGTTACGCTGGGGCTGGAAGTGCGCAACCTGTTCGATGCCGCGCCGCCCTACGTGAACCTCGCGCCCAGCTCGAACGGCAGTGGCGGTTACGACGCGACCGCAGCCAGCCCGCTGGGCCGGGTCATCGCGGCCAGCCTGCGCGTCAAGATCTGACGCGACCGCCCCTGCGCCGGATCGCCGGTGCAGGGGCAGCCGCCATCTATGAAAGGGCTTGCAGGATTGCGGGCCCGCTAGCTATCGCTTGCCGGACCACGCGGGGCCGGACTGCTGCACAGGTGGGGAGACATTCGTGCCGCACATCATGCTCGCCACCGGCGACCTCGCCATGGATCGCGAGGATTACGACGAAAGCTTCGTCGCCACCCGTGACGTGCTCCGCGCGGCGGACGTGACCTTTGGCCAGCTCGAAACCAGCTTCGCCAGCACCGGCACCCGCCTGCCGCAGGCCCGCCACGCCGTGCTCGCCCGCCCGGAAGGTGCCGCCGCGCTGGGCCGCGCCGGGTTCGATGTCATTTCGATGGCGGGCAACCACTGCATGGACTGGGGGCGCGAGGCTTTCTTCGAAACCCGCGCCCATCTTGAGGCGGCGGGCATCGCCGTGGTCGGCGCAGGCGCCAACATTGCCGAGGCGCGCCGCCCGGTGATCCGCACGCTGGGGGATGGCACCCGGCTGGCGGTGCTCGCCTATTCCTCGATCCTGCCGCATTCCTACTGGGCGGACGAGCGCCGTCCCGGCTGCGCGCCGATGCGCGCCCACACGGTCTACGAGCAGATCGAGCATGACCAGCCCGGCACCCCGGCGCGGATTCACACCTTTCCCGACCGCGAGGACCTCGCCGCGATGGAGGCGGACATCCGCGCCGCCAGGGAGCAGGCCGACGTGGTGGTCGTCTCGCAGCATTGGGGCATCCATTTTGTCCGCGCGGAAATCGCCGATTACCAGCGCGATGTGGCCCGCGCGGCGATTGCCGCCGGGGCCGACGCGATCGTGGGCGGCCATGCCCATATCCTCAAGGGCTGCGAACTGATCGAGGGCAAGCCGGTGTTCCACTCGCTCTGCAACTTCGCCACTGATCTCAGGATGGACGAGGCCCACGCCAAGTCGAAAAGCTGGAACGAGATCCGCGTGCTGGCCGAGGAATGGGAACCCGATTTCGAAGGGCTCTACAACTTCCCCGCCGCCGCCCGCCTGTCGATGATCGCGCGGCTGGAAATCGGCGAGGGCAGGCTGCTGCGCGCCGGGTTCCTGCCGCTCTACATCGGCCGCGATGCCGTGCCGCAGATCGTGGCTCCGGGCAGCGCCGAACATGCGCAGGTGGTCGATTACCTTGATGCCGTGACCCGTGAAGCCGGGCTCAACGCGCGCTATCGCATCGGCGCGGACATGGTCGAACTGGTCGCGGCATGACCGCTCGGCGCACTTTGCCGCTGGAAGGCTGGGTCGGGCTCTACCTGCTGCTTTACCTGCCCAACGTGATGCTGACGCGCTATGTCACGCAGGTGCCGCACGAAGGGCTGGGGAGACCGCTGACCGGGTTGGAGACGCTGCCCGCGACGCTGATCTTCAATTGGGTGCTGACCTACCTGTTCATCTGGCTGTCGGGCTGGCACCGCGATGCCAATGCGGTAAAGATCGCAGGCTTCAGGGTGCCTTGCCCGACCTGGATGACTTTCCTGTCGGGCATCGGCACGTCGCTGGTGCTGTTCACGGTGCCGCTGTCCTTCACCTTCGAAGGCGTCTCGATCCCCTTCATCCAGCTGATCATGCGCGGCGACGTGCTGATCATCGCGCCGATCGTCGACCTGATCTTCGGGCGCAAGGTGCGCTGGTGGTCGTGGGTTGCGCTGGCGATGGTCATGGCGGCACTGGTCATCACCCTCGCGGACCGGGGCGGGCTCTACCTGCCGCCGCTCGCGATCCTGACCGTGGTGCTCTACACGCTGGGCTACTTCATCCGCCTTGCGGTGATGAACCGGATTTCGAAGGACGGCAATCCGGCCAGCGTGCGGCGCTACTTCGTCGAGGAGAAGATGATCGCCCTGCCGCTGTCGGTCGCGGCGCTGGCGGCGGTTTCCGCCTCGGGCATCGGCGGGCAGGCGGGGCAGCTCGCTTTCGGCTTCGCGGGTGTGTGGAGTGATGCGGTGATCTGGCCGCTGTTCCTGATCGGCCTGACGCTCGCCATGATCGGGGTGGTGGCAATCGTCATCCTGCTTGATCCCCACGAGAACGCCTATTGCGTCGCGCTGGAACGCGCCGCCAGTCTGGTCGCCGGGATCGGCGGGTCGGTGCTGCTCGCCTGGATGTTCGCGCAAGCCATGCCGCGTCCCGCCGAACTGGTGGGCGCGGGGATCCTGATCGCCGCGATCGTCCTGCTGTCGCTTGCGCCGCGCCATGCCGCGCGGCGGGCGGCGCCGGAGCCGCATTGAGGCTTGCCAGCCGGACCGCTCCGGCATATTGCTATGTTAGATAGCCAAATTGCCGGAGAGACTCGCCATGGAATTCACCCGCACCAATCCGATCACGGGCGAGGTCGCCTCTTCCGCCACGGCGATGAAGGCCGCTGACATTCCCGCGATCACCGCGCGCGCCGCCGCCGCGTTCCCGGCCTGGGCCGCGCAGGGGCCGAATGCCCGCCGCGCCGTGCTGATGAAGGCCGCCGCCGCGCTGGAGGCGAAGCAGGACGATTTCGTCGCCGCGATGATGGCGGAAACCGGCTCTACCGCCGGTTGGGCGATGTTCAACCTTGGCCTTGCCGCAGGCATCGTGCGCGAAGCCGCCGCGCTGACCACCCAGATTGCGGGCGAAGTGATCCCCAGCGACAAGCCCGGCTGCCTGGCGATGGCGCTGAAGGAACCGGTCGGCGTGCTCGTGGGCATTGCGCCCTGGAACGCGCCGATCATCCTGGGCGTGCGCGCCATCGCCGTGCCGCTCGCCTGCGGCAATGCGGTGATCCTCAAGGCCAGCGAAACCTGCCCGCGCACCCACGCCCTGATCATCGAGGCCTTTGCCGAGGCGGGCTTCCCCGAAGGCGTGGTCAATGTCGTCACCAATGCGCCGGAAGACGCTGCCGAAGTGGTCGGCGCGCTGATCGACGCGCCAGAGGTGAAGCGGATCAACTTCACCGGTTCCACCCATGTCGGCCGGATTATCGCCACCCGCGCCGCGCAGCAGCTCAAGCCCTGCCTGCTCGAACTGGGCGGCAAGGCTCCGCTGATCGTGCTGGAGGACGCCGACCTTGACGAGGCGGTGAGGGCGGCAGCGTTTGGCGCCTTCATGAACCAGGGCCAGATCTGCATGTCGACCGAGCGGATCATCGTCGTCGATGCCGTGGCCGACGAGTTCGCGAAGCGGTTCGCTGCCAAGGCCGGATCGCTGGCCGCGGGCGACCCGCGCGAGGGCAATACGCCGCTGGGCGCGGTGGTCGACCAGAAGACCGTGGCTCACGTCAACAGCCTGATCGAGGACGCGGTTGCCAAGGGCGCGCAGGTGATCGCCGGGGGCAAGGGGACCAGCGTGGTCATGCCCGCGACCGTGGTCGACGGCGTGACGGCGGAGATGAACCTCTACCGCGACGAGAGCTTCGGTCCCGTGGTCGCCATGATCCGCGCCCGCGATGCCGACCACGCGGTGGAACTGGCCAACGACACCCAGTACGGCCTCTCCGCCGCGGTCTTCACGCGTGACATCGCCAAGGGCCTGGGCATTGCCCGGCGCATCCAGTCCGGCATTTGCCACGTCAACGGCCCGACCGTGCATGACGAGGCGCAGATGCCGTTCGGCGGGGTTGGCGCATCGGGCTATGGCCGGTTTGGCGGCAAGCAGGGCATCGACAGCTTCACCGAGACGCGGTGGATCACGGTCGAAACCCAGCCCGGCCATTTCCCGATCTGATGAGGATGCTGCGCAAGTCCGCTCCGCTCGCCCTGCTGGCCGCCGCTGGCGGGGCGCAGGCCGAGCCCGCCGCGCCCGCACCGGGTCTCGAATATGCATTTACCGCCACGGTGCTGGTCGCCCAGCCGGTCGAGCAGGGCGAGGCGGACGGCGGACGCAAGCGGTTCATCGCCATTACCGGCGGCAAGGTCGAAGGGCCGCGCCTGTCCGGTGAAGTGCTCGCCGGCGGCGGGGACTGGCAGGTGATCGAGCCGAACGGCCTGACCCGGGTCGAGGCCCGCTATTTCCTCAAAGCCGCTGACGGCACTGTGATCGAAGTCACCAACCCCGGCGTGCGGGTGGCCGAACCGGCGGTGATCGAGCGGCTGGCGAAGGGCGAGGAGGTCGATCCATCGGCCTACTACTTCCGCACCACACCGCGCTTTACCGTTCAGGCGGGCGCGCACGACTGGCTGCGCCGCAATGCCTTCGTCGCGCGCGGGATCAGGCAGCCCGACCGGGTGCTGATCGACTTTTACGTGGTCAAGTGACCGGCCCGTCCGACCGGATCGCGGCCCATGTCGCCGCGCTCGATTGGGCGTCGTTGCCCGCATCGGCGGCGGATGCCGCCAAGCTCGTGCTGCTCGATGCAGCAGGGGTGATGCTGGGGGCGAGCGGCCTTGCCGAGGAGGTCCGCCCCTTCGTGCGCATGGCTGCCGCGATGGGCGCGGGGCCGTGCACGATTGCCGGGACCAACCAGCGCGCGAGCCTGCCGCTGGCCGCGCTGGCCAATGGCGCGCTGGCCCATGCGCTCGATTATGAGGACGCCTTCGACAACGCCCCCGGCCATCCCAACGCCAGCCTGGTCCCCGCGCTGATCGCGCTGGCGCAGGGTGCGGGACCGGTTGACGGGCGGCGCTTCCTGACCGCGCTGGCGGTGGGGGGCGACCTGTCCTGCCGGATGGGGCTGGCGCTGCGCCGGCCCATGGAGGCGGGCAACTGGTATCCGCCGCCGATGCTCGCCGCCTATGGGGCGACGGCAGGCGCGGCGAGCCTGCTGGGGCTGGACGCCGCGCAGGTCCGCGATGCCCTGTCCATGACGCTGTGCCAGGCGGTGATGCCGGGTGAGATCAAGTACAGCGCCGGCACCGTCCTTCGCGCGGTGCGCGAGGCGTTTCCCGCCCAGGCTGCCGTCCAATCGGCGCTGCTGGCGCGCGAGGGCGTGGCCGGGTTCGAAACCCCGCTGGAAGGCCGGGCGGGCTTCTACTCGCTCTACGCCGGGGGCGAGTTCGATGCCGACGACCTGACCGAGCGCCTGGGCGAGCATTTCTGGATCGAGCACCTGACTTTCAAGCCCTGGCCGAGCTGCCGGGGCACGCACCCCTTCATCGAACTGGCGCTCGATCTGCGGGCGCGCCACGTCATCGATCCGGCGCGGATCGTGCGGATCGAGGTGGAGCACGACGCGATCCAGGCGATGCTGCTGGAACCGCTGGCGCGCAAGGCCGCGCCGAAAGTTGCGATCGACGCCAAGTTCTCGATTCCCTTCACCGCCGCGCTGGCCCTGTCACGCGGTCGGGTGGGGCTGGATGATTTCGACGCGGCGTCGCTGGCCGATCCGCAGGTGCTGGCGCTGGCGGCGAAAGTCGTGCCCATCCAGCGCGGCGGCGAGGGCTGGCAGGCCGGTTCCGGCGGGCTGATGCGGATCGTGCTGGCGGACGGCGGGGTTCATTCCGCCGAGGTCGACAATGCTCTGGGCTGCCCTGCGCGGCCTCTTTCAGAGGCAGCGCTGGTGGAGAAATTCGTCTCCTGCGCCACCCGCGCCGCGCGGGGCATATCCGAGGTGGAGGCGCGGCAAATGGCCGAAGCGATGCTCAACCTCGAAACCTGCGAAGACGTCGGCGCGCTGTTCGCCTGACGCACCCCAGAGCCAAACTCCGTTCGTGTCGAGCTTGTCGAGACACGCTTGCGCCAACGTGTCTCGACAAGCTCGACACGAACGGATGGGTACGGATGATTATACAGGCGCTAGAAGATGGCGCGGATTTCCGCGCGGCGCTGCGACTGGCCGGGGATGGTGTCGGCGTCGGGATCGTCGGTCGGCTTCGCGGCCAACTCCCACTTTGTTTCCACCGGTAGTTCCGGCAGCAGCCGCCGCAGCGTCAGGGCGATGGATTCGGCGCGTTCGCGCGCAACTTCCGGGCGCTCGGCCAGCATCTGGCCCGTGACGGTTTCCGGTTCGGTCGCCGCAAAGCCGGTGACCACCAGCTTCTTCGGCTTGGCCGCTCTGACCCACGTCACGGCCTTGTCGATGATATAGTCATCGTACTGGTAGACCAGGAAATCGCGGTCGAACTCGAAGTAGGTGGTGAACACCCGCTCCGCATAAGGCCCCGGCGGCGTGTCGCGCGCGACCGAGAGCGGCTGGATATTGCGCGGCGGCAGCACGAACTTGCGGCCCTTGTAGCCCTCGGCCGGGAGCATGTGCCGGGTGCAGGGATCGGGCAGGATCGAAGTCCGCACCGGCTCCAGCACCGGCGCGCCGCAGGGATCGGCGCTGGCGGCGGAAACGCGCCCTTCCACCAGCACGGCGAAATCCCAGTTGGGCTTGTAGGGCGACTGGCTGACGTCCCAGCGCTGGCCGCTGCCGGGATCGGTCGCCAGCCAGCAGCCGGACTTCTTGCCCGAATCCGCGTCGCGGTAGACCGGGCAGGAAACGAAGCGCACCAGATCGCCGGTCTCGGCGGCCTGGGCGGAGAGCGGCAGGGCCAGCGCGGCAAGGGTGACCAGGGTTCTCACAGCACGCTCATCAGGTTCACCAGATCCTGCTTTTCCTGCTCGGTGTAGCCGATGTTGTAGCGGCGCTCGTAATAGTCGACCACGCCGCGCAGATCCCTGGCGAGACCGTTGGAGAAGTAGGGCGCGCGCGCCGCCAGCCCGCGCATCGATTGCAAGGTGATCTTGCCCACGTCCGCGCATTTGCCCGAAGTCAGCGCGAAACCCGGATCATAGGTCAGGATGACCTTGCCGTAATGGGGATGAGGCTGCCCCAGGCAGGTGATGCGGAACAGCGGCAGGTCGTCCCACGGATCGGCGAAGGGCTGGGTGGTGGTGCCAAGGTCGACCTGCCCGGGGGCCACGTCGTTCCCCATCTGGGTCATGTTGTGGCAGAACACGCAGGAATTGCGCACCGGATTGCCGAAACCCATTCGCGAGTTGATCCCGGCGCTGTCGGTGATCAGGAAAGTCTTGTCGCGGAACACCCGCGCCCCGCGCGCGACCGACTGGCGGAAAGCGAGCTTTTGCGGCGTGAGCTTGGCGGCGTCCTCAGGCGAGATCTTGTCCCAGGCCGCGAACTCGCTCCACACCGGCGTACCGATCGAACCGAGCGCGCCGGGCTGGCTGTCGCGCAGCTTGGCCGGTCCGCCTGTCGCGCCCATCGTATCGAGCCCGCCGCCCGCTGCCGGGCTGGACTGCTGGGCGGTGTAGATGCTGAGCTCGAAGTCCTGGATGCGCTTGATCTGCGCCGGGGTAAGGGCCCGCGCGAATTCGAGGTGGACGGAGGAGGCGTCCTCCATCTGCAGGCGCAGGTTCCCCGCGCGGTTGTCGGCCATCAGGTTGCCGGACTGCGGCTTGCCGTCGTCAGGATCGAGCGGCAGCGCATAGCCCTGCTTGGGATCGAACGCGAAGCCCACCGCCAGCAGGTATTTCATGTTGGCGACCGGGCGGACCCGGCGATAGACCGACACGTTCCCCGCATTCGGCCCGTATCCCGGCGCGCTGTTGCAACCGTTGGGATCGCGCACGATCTCGATCGTGAAGTCGGGCGCGACGGGCTGGCCGTTGAAGGTACGCACCGGCCAGGGGCGCTGGATGCGGAACAGGCCGCGCTCCAGCAGCAGCGAGTGCGAGGCCTTGTCCCCCTGCGGCAGGATCGGGCAGTTGGAGCCGTCGATCGCGGCGAACAGCGGGTCCATGCCGCCGGTCGCGTCCCAGCGCTCCTGCGCGGTGCGGGCCGACAGGCTCATCGCGTCGGCGGGCTGGTGGCAGGTCACGCAGGCGCGGCCATTGGCGCCGAGCGGCTCGAAAAAGGGATGCCCCCTGGTCTTCAGCGGGCCGCCGACCACCAGCGTGCGCAGCACGCCGTGATCGTTGGCATAGTCGAGCGAGGCGGGCAGCACACGGCCTTCGCCAGGCGACCACCAACGGTCGGGCGCGTTCCCACGCGCACCGACCGCCAGAATGAGAGCCAGCGCCGCCCCGGCAAGGGGCAGCGAACGCCTGAACCTGTCCGCCGCCGCCATCGCCTTACTTGCCGACCTGGACCTTCAGGCGCAGGCCGAACGTGCGCGGGGCGCCATAGATGATGCCGCCGTTCGCGCTCGAGCTGTTCTGGATTTGCGTCGCGATGTAGGTCTTGTTGGTCAGGTTGTTGACGTAGGCTTCGACCTGATAGGCCTTGCCGAAATCAAACGTCAGCCGCGCATCGAACAGGTCGCGCGCCGGAACCAGCGTGTTCACGCTGGGGAACGGCGTGGCGTACTGCTCGGCCAGATGCGACCACTGCAGGCGCGGGGTAACCTCGAAGCTGCCTGCTGGGATGGTGTACTGCACGCCTGCGTTGATCGTCCATTCGGGTGAGAACGGCAGCACGCGGTCCTTCGGCACGAAGCGCAGGTTGGTGGCGCAGCCGGTGTCGGTGCCGGGCGAATTGGTGTCGGAAATGCAGGCCGAATTGGCGAACTTGGCATCCAGATAGCCAAGACCCGCGTTGAAGGCGAGGCCGCCGAACTTGCCGGTGATCTCCAGTTCCGCGCCCTTGGCCTTGCCGGCCAGCGCGTTCTGGGTGACGGGCAGGCCGCTGACCAGGCTGGACAGCTGGATGTCCTTGTAGTCCGAATAGAACACCGACCCGTTGACGCGCAGGTGGCGGTCAAGCAGCTCGGTCTTGAACCCGGCTTCATAGACGAAGTTGCGTTCCGGCAGGAAGTTCGGGGTGTCCGGCGTCAGATTGACGCCGCCCGCCTTGTAGCCCTTTGACGCGCTGACATAGAGCAGCGTGTTCTCGCCCGCGTGATAGTTGACGCCCAGCTTGCCGGTCAGCTGGCTGGTCGCGATCTGGCTGACATAGGGCAGGACGAAGGTCTGCCCCGGTCCGCGCGGCACGTCGAGCCGGGTGTAGACCTGCTTGTCCCAGCTGTAGCGGCCGCCGGCGATCAGTTCGAGTTGTTCAGTCGCGAACCAGTTCACCTGCCCGAACAGCGAGTGCGAGGTGTTCTTGGCAGTGGTGATGATGTTGCTGTTCGACTGCACGAAATCGAGCGTGTTGCGGTTGTCGCGCAGCAGGGTGACGGGGACGTCCTCGTCCATCAGGAAGCCGCCGATGACCCACTGCAGCGGGCCCTTGCCGTTCGACAGCAGGTTGATTTCCGCCAGAGTGGTGCGGAAATCGGTAGTGCCGTTGCTGACGCGGCCCGGATAGGTCGCGGTGTTGGCGCTGCCGGTGGACAGGTTGGCGGGCACGGCCAGCGCCGTGTCGGTGCGATCGCCGTCGGTCTGGTCGTGGGTGTAGCCATCCTGCCACGAAACCATGCCGCGCACCGCGACCGCGTCCGACAGCTCGTACTTCGCCTCGGCGCCGATGCGATAGCCGACCTGGTTCTGGTAGGAGCGGGCGTCTTCCTGGATTTCGAACGGATCGGTGCTGACCGTGTCGCCGCGTCGCTTGACCGCGTTGTTGTCGGTCTGGACGTTGAAGTATTCGCCGCGCAGGTCGACCGTCAGCTTGCCGTCGGCGCCGATGAAGCGGAAGCTGGCGCGCACCGCATCCATGTTGAGGTTGCCGGGCTGGCTCTGCGCCTTGGCGGAGATGTTCTTCGTGTAGCTGTCGCGCTGTTCGTGGACATAGGCGATGCGCACCGCAGCGTCCGGGCCGCCGATGTTGGCGGCGACCACGCCGCGCAGGCGGTCATAATTTCCGACGGTGAAATCGCCGATCGCGAAGGTCGCGTCCATTTCCGGCGCAGGGGTGCGGACATAGATCGCGCCGCCGGTGGAGTTCTGACCCGTAAGCGTGCCCTGCGGACCGCGCAGCACTTCCATGCTGGCGATGTCGTAGAAGCTGTGGCCGATGAACTGTTCGTGCGGGATCAGCTGGCCGTCGATGTAATAGGCGACGCCCGGGTTGGAGGTCGGCGCGGACTGGGCGATGCCGACGCCGCGGATGTTGATGAAGGTCGAGCGGTTGAAGGTGTTGATCGCAATCGACGGGGCGACCTGCTGGATGTCGTTGAGGTTGGTGACGCCGCGCTTTTCAAGGTCCGCGCCTGACAGCACCGTGGCCGAGATCGGCACATCCTGCAGGCTCTGTTCGCGGCGTTCGGCGGTGACGAGGATTTCATCGAGCCCGTCCTGCGCGGCTTCCTGGGCCTGAGCGAGCGTTGGCAGGGCAATTGCGGTGCTGGAAAGCAGCAGCGCAAGCGCGCCGCGGGTCAGGCTGGTCATGTAATCCTCCCTCAAGGATAGTTGAATTGTTCCACTATTAGCCGCAACTGAAAGCCCTTGCAAAGGCAAAATCAGCCGCGCCGCGCGGTCGCGCCCGCAAGCGCGGCGGAGGCGGCGATAATGAGCGCGAGCGCGAGGCGCAACGGACTGACCGGTGCGAACTGCGCGAAGGCCACCGTTGCGGCGCCGCTGACCAGCATCTGCGCGGCCCCGGCGATGCTGGTGGCGGTGCCGGCCAGCCCTTCCTCGACGTAGAGCAGGATCGAGATGGCGGAAGGGCCCACGATCCCCGCGCCCAGCCCCACCAGCATCATCGGCGCGACCAGCGCGATGGGGCCGGTCACGCCCCCCAGCGCCAGGGCCAGTTCGATCACCGCGCCCGCCAGGATCAGGCCCACCCCCGCCAGCACGGCATCGGTGCGGCGCCCCAGCGGTGCCACCAGCCGGGTTCCGGCAATGCTGGTGGCCGCGACGACCAGAAAGAACGGGCCCGCCTCGCTCTCGCTCAGGCCGAAATCGTGCAGCAGGAAAGCGGCGCTGGAGAGGAACAGGTAGAGCGCGCTGCTCCCGCCCGCGAGAGTCATCGTCACGGCCAGGAACTGGCGGTTGCGCAGCAGGCGCGCCAGCTCGGGCAGGAACGCTCGGGCCGGGGCGACAGCACCGGCGCGCGCGGGCGGCAGCATCGGCATGGCAATCGCCAGCGCCACGAGAGCGCTGAGGCCCAGCACTGCGGGGATCAGCCGCCAACTGCCCAGATCGGCCAGCAGTCCCCCGATCACCGGCGCGGCTGAGGGAGAGATCAGCACGACCATCATCAGCGTCGCCTGCCGCCGCGCCTGCTCCTCGCGGCCGAACAGATCGCCGACCATGACGCGCGCGGTCACCACGCCCGCCGCGCCGCCCAGTGCCTGGACCAGTCGCGCCGCCAGCAGCCAGGGCAGCGATGGCGCCAGTGCCGATCCGATCGCGCCCAGCACATAGGCGGTAATGCCCGCCAGCAGCACCGGACGCCGGCCGATCCGGTCCACCGCCGGTCCCGCCAGCAACTGGCCAAGGCCCAGCCCCGCAAGGTAGACGCTGATCGCCAGTTGCGCCGCGCCCGGCTCCACCTGCAGGTCGCGCGCCAGCTGGGGCAGGGCGGGAACCAGCATATGGATCGCCATCGAGCCCAGCGCCGCAATCGCCGCCAGAGCGAGGATCACCGCATTGCCGGAGCGCGCTTTCGCAGGCGTCACTGTCACCGTGCGGCGGCCTCGTGCGGATCAAGCCGCCGCGCCACCAGGCACAGCGCGGCACAGGTTGCCGCCACGGCGAACAGCAGCAGCGTGGGGGGCAGGAAGGATCCGCTCTGCTGCTTGAGCAGGCCCATCAGCGGCGGCACTGTCGCGCCCGCGAGGCTGCCGATCATGTTGATCATCACGATCCCCATGGCCAGCGAGCCGGGTTTCAGCAGCCGCGTCGGGATCGCCCAGAAGGCGGCGACCGTGCAGCCCGTGCAGGCTCCGCCGATCACCAGCGCGGCGAGCCCCGGCAGGCCCGGCCCGAGGAGGTAGGCGGTCAGCAGCAGCACTCCACCGGCCAGCGCGGGCAGGGCGACGTGGAGATACCGTTCCCCGGTGCGGTCGGAGTGGCGGGCATTGAGCAGCAGGCCGATCCCGCTTGCTGCCCAGGGCAGGGCGACGATCACTCCGGTCTCGGTCGAGGTCAGGCCCGCCATGCCCTTCACCACCTGCGGCAGCCAGAACATGATCCCGTAATTGCTGGCCAGGATGCAGTACCAGATTCCGGCGCAGACCCAGCCGAGCGGACTGGTCAGCGCCGCCCAACGCGCGCCGTCCTCGGCGCCGTTTCCGTTTCCGGCCGGTTCCTTCCGCGCGCCTTTCACGTTCGCACCCAGCCAGCGGCGCTCTTCCCCGTTCAGCCAGGGCGCCCGGGCCGGACTGTCAGGGAAATAGAGCGCGGCGAACAGCGCGAGCGCGAAGGCAGGCAATGCCTCGATCACGAACATCAGCCGCCACGGCTCGACCCCCAGCGGATTCTGCCAGTCAAGCAGCAGCCCCGAAACCGGCGCGCCGATCACCTGCGCGACCGAGATCGAGACGATCGGCACGGCGAGGATCGAGGCGCGGTAACGCTCCGGCGCCCAGTGGCTGAGGTAAAGCATCAGGCCCGAGGACAGGCCCCCTTCCGCGAGGCCGATCAGGACCCGCAGGGCATAGAGCTGCCATTCGTTGCCCACCAGCGCCATCGACGCCGAGGCAATGCCCCAGGCCAGCGTGATCGCTGCCAGCCAGCGGCGCATGCCGACCGCCTCGTAGAGCAGCACACTGGGATATTTCGCCAGCATGTAGCCGATGAACAGCACCCCCGCGCCGAACCCGTACTGGGTGCTGGAGAGGCCAAGCGCGCGGTTCATTTCCAGCGCCGCGAAGCCGACATTGGTGCGGTCGATCGCGCCGACCAGGATGTAGAGCGCGCAGGGAACCACCAGCCGAAGGATCACCTTTGAGCCAATCCGCGCCTCGATCTCGCTTGCCTCAGGCGCTGGTCCGGTCACTCGCTCGTCTCCCCGTTTCGCTCGATGATAGCGCTTGCACAGGCGCCGGTCGATCCCCTAAGAACCCGTCCATGACGCAAGTGCCCCAGGATTTCGACCCCGAACTGCCGGAAGACTTCGAAAGCGCGCACCGCGAATATGCCCGGCTGCGCCGCGAATGCCCGGTGGCCCATACCGACGGGCTGGGCGGCTTCTGGGCGCTGACCCGCTACGAGGACGTGAAGCGCGCGGCGAGCGAATCCGCGACTTTCATCACTTCGAAGCAGAACGTCGTGCCCAAGGTGGCCTTCACCGGGCGGCGTCCTCCGCTGCATCTCGATCCGCCGGAGCACACCCCCTACCGCAAGGCGCTCAACCCGCTGCTTTCGCCGGCGCGATCGGAAAGCTTCGCGCCGCGCACCCGCGAACTGGCGCGGGCACTGCTGGCGCCGATCGCGGCCAAGGGCGGCGGCGACATCTGCGTCGAGTTCTCCAGCCACTTCCCGGTCCACGTTTTCGGCGACTGGATGCGGATGCCGGAGGAATGGCTCGATACTCTGCACGAGGCGGGCCGCGCCTTCATCCTGGCCGTCCACATGAACCATCCCGAGCGGATGAAGGAAACCAGCCTGCGGCTCTACGACATGGCCCGCGCGCTGATCGCGATCCGCAAGGAGCATCCGCAGGACCCG
>Ga0208564_1000372_pt1 | contig 41444 bp, 38 predicted proteins | sample AD_UKC073_MetaG_FD_184439 | JGI IMG/M metagenome (GOLD analysis project Ga0208564, IMG submission 184439) | Active sludge microbial communities of municipal wastewater-treating anaerobic digesters from USA - AD_UKC073_MetaG (SPAdes) (version 2) | ecosystem: Engineered > Bioreactor > Anaerobic >... | reverse complement strand
CCCGCCTGCGAGAAGACCATGCCCGCCTCGACATCCGCCCGCCTGTTCACCCGCCGCCTGCTGCTGCCGCTGGCCTGCCTGGCCTGGACCGCGGGTGCCGCGCAGGCCCAGTCCAACCCGGTGACGGTCTGGCAGTCGGCGCCGCAGAACGTGATCAACCTCAGCGCCGAGGCCAGCCGCGAGGTGCCGCAGGACCTGCTGTCGATCACGCTGGCGGCCACCCGCGAGGGCGCCGAGGCCGCCACGGTGCAGGGCCAGCTGCGCCAGGCGCTGGACGCCGCGCTGGCCGAGGCGCGCAAGTCGGCACGCGCCGGCCAGGTGGACGTGCGCACCGGTGCCTTCCAGGTGACGCCGCGCTATGCCGCCCGCGCCGGTGCGGCGCCGGCCATCGCCGGCTGGCAGGGCCGGGCCGAGCTGGTGCTGGAGGGCAGCGACATCGCCACCATCACCCAGCTGGCCGGCCGACTGGGCGGCAGCGGCGGGCTGGCCGTCACGCGGGTGGCGTTCGGCCTGTCGCGCGAGGTGCGCGAGAAGACCGAGGCCGAGGTGGCGGCCCAGGCCATCGACCGCTTCAAGGCACGTGCGGCGGCCCACGCCCAGCAGTTCGGCTTCGCCAGCTACAGCCTGCGCGAGGTGTCGGTCAACGCCGGCGAGAGCGGCTCGCCCATGCCGGCGCCGATGTTCCGCGCCGCCGCCGCGCCCATGGCCATGGCCGAGCAGGCGCAGCCGGTGGAGCCGGGGCGCACGACGGTGACGGTCAGCGTGAGCGGCAGCATCCAGCTATCGCCCCGGTAACCCTGCTGGCTGACGAAGCGGGGCCGGTCGAGCGCCGGGCCGCCCCAAGCCGGCCGGCCGACCCGCCCGGCGGCTGGCGGCGGGACCCCGCCGCCGGGTGCCCCGGTTACTGCGCAGTCCAGCCGCCGTCCATCGCCCAGGCCTGGCCGCGCACGTTGTCGGCAGCGCTGGAGCACAGGAACACGGCCAGTTCGCCCAGCTGCTCGGGCGTGGTGAACTGCAGCGAGGGCTGCTTTTCCGACAGCAGCTGGCGCTTGGCCTCGTCGTTGCTGACGCCCGCCGCGGCGGCGCGGGCATCAACCTGCTTCTGCACCAGCGGCGTCAGCACCCAGCCCGGGCAGATGGCGTTGTGGGTGACGCCGGTGGTGGCGCTTTCCAGCGCGGCGGCCTTGGTGAAGCCGACGACGCCGTGCTTGGCCGCCACGTAGGCCGACTTCTCGGCCGAGGCCACCAGGCCGTGGGTGGAGGCGATGTTGATCACCCGGCCCCAGTTGCGGGCCCGCATGCCCGGCAGCGCGGCGCGGGTGGCATGGAAGACGCTGGACAGGTTGATCGCGATGATCGCGTCCCAGCGGTCGACCGGAAAGTCCTCGACCTTGGCCACATGCTGGATGCCGGCGTTGTTGACCAGGATGTCGACCGCGCCGAACTCGGCCTCGCAGGCCCGCACCATGGCCTCGATCTCGGCCGGCTTGCTCATGTCGGCGCCGTGGTAGCTGACCCGGCCACCCAGCTTCGCGACCTCGGCCTTGGCGCCCTCGGCGTCGCCGAAGCCGTTGAGCATCAGGTTGGCGCCCTGCCGCGCCAGGGCCAGGGCGATGCCCAGTCCGATGCCGCTGGTGGAGCCGGTGACGATGGCGGTCTTGCCTTTGAGCGTGTCGAGCATGTGCTTCTCCGAAAGTGTTCGATCGACCCGGCCGGAGGGCCTGGGCCATGCTGCGATGATTATGGGCAAGGAGACCTTGACCATGGCTGACACCACGCAACCGACAGCACCGCGCCTGAAGCAGGTGCAATGCCTGGGCGCCCAGGGCCTGCACCGCATGGCCTACTGGGAGTGGGGCGACCCGGCCAACCCGCGGGTGCTGGTGTGCGTGCACGGCCTGTCGCGCCAGGGGCGCGACTTCGACACCCTGGCCGCGGCCCTGTGCGACACCTACCGCGTGGTCTGCCCCGACGTGGTGGGCCGTGGCCGGAGCGACTGGCTGGCCGACCCGATGGGCTACGCCATCCCGGCCTACGTGGCCGACATGGTGACCCTGCTGGCGCGCCTGGACGCCGAGGAGCTGCACTGGGTCGGCACGTCCATGGGCGGGCTGATCGGCCTGGGCCTGGCGGCGCTGCCTGGCAGCCCGGTGCAGCGCCTGGTGCTCAATGATGTGGGCCCGGTGATCGAGTACGCCTCGCTGCAGCGCATCGGCACCTACCTGGGGCAGCCGGCGCATTGGCCCACCGAGCAGGCCGCGGCCGACGCGCTGTGGCAGATCAGCCAGGGCTTCGGCCCGCACACGCCCGACCAGTGGCTGGCGCTGACGCGGCCCCAGCTCAAGCCTGAAGGTGATGGCTTCAAGCCGCACTACGACCCGCGCATCGCCGTGCCCTTCCGCCTGGTGACGCCCGAGCTGGCGCTGGCCGGCCAGGCCGCGCTGTGGGCCGGCTACGACCGCCTGACCTGCCCGACGCTGCTGATCCGCGGCGCCGACTCCGACCTGCTGTCGCGCGAGACGGCGCAGGCGATGACCCAGCGCGGCCCGAAGGCGCGGCTGGTCGAGCTGCCCGGCGTCGGCCATGCGCCCACCCTGGTGCAGGCCGATCAGGTCGCACTGGTGAAGGACTTCCTGCGCGGCCCATGAGGACGGATCTGCAGCCGGGCGCGCCGACACTGGCCACCGCCCCGATCATTGCCCTGACCGATGCGGTGCAACCCGCCGGCGTGGCGGATGCCGCCGAGCAGGGCACCCTGCAGCGCGCCCGGGCCTTTGCCGAGCCGCTGCTGGCCGGGCGGGTGCTGGACACCGGCGAGCCGGCGCTGGCCCATGCCGACGGCGTGGCCGACATCCTGCAGGCCATCGGCGCCGGCCCGGGCATGCGGGCGGCGGCCTACCTCGTCTATGCCGGCGACTTCCTGCAGAAGCCCGAGGAGGTGGTCGCCAAGGCTTTCGGCGACAGCCATGCCGGCCTGGTGGCGCACACCCGCAAGCTGGTACAGATCCAGCGGGCCGCGCGCGAGGCGCAGGTCGAGGCCGAACAGCGTGCCCAGCAGACCGAGCGCGTGCGCAAGATGCTGCTGGCCTTCTCGCGCGACCTGCGGGTGGTGCTGCTGCGCCTGGCCTCGCGGCTGCAGACGCTGCGCTGGCATGCGGCCAGCAAGGTGCCGTGCCCGGCCCTGCTGGCGCAGGAGAGCCAGCAGGTCTTCGCGCCGCTGGCCAACCGGCTGGGCATCTGGCAGATCAAGTGGGAGATGGAGGACCTGGCCTTCCGCTTCCTGCAGCCGGCCGACTACAAGCGCCTGGCCCAGGCCCTGGCCGAGAAGCGGGTGCAGCGCGAGGCCGGCATCGAGGCCGCCCGTGCGCAGCTGCAGGCCGAGCTGGCGGCCGCCGGCATCGCCGCCCAGGTGCAGGGCCGCCCCAAGCACCTCTACAGCATCTGGAAGAAGATGCAGGGCAAGCAGCTGGCGCTGGACCGGGTGTTCGACCTGCGGGCGCTGCGCGTCATCGTGGCCGATGTGCCGGCGTGTTATGCGGCGCTGTCGCGGGTGCACGAGTGCCACCGTCCGGTGCCCGGCGAGTACGACGACTACATCGTCCGCCCCAAGTCCAACGGCTACCAGAGCCTGCACACCGTGGTGCTGTTCGACGAGCCCGGCGCGGCCCCGGGCGATGGCGGCCGGCCCGTGGAAGTGCAGATCCGCACCGCGGCCATGCACGAGCATGCCGAGCACGGCGTGGCCGCGCACTGGGCCTACAAGGAAGCCGGCGCCAAGGGCTATGCCGGCGTGCAGGCCGCAGGCGACTTCGAGGAGCGTGTGGCCGAGGCGCGCAAGGCGGTGCTGCGCCAGCTGCTGGCCTGGGAGCGCGACCTGTCCGACACCGGCGACGGTCCGGCTGCGGGTGATGCGGCCACCGGGCCGTCGTTCGACGACCGCATCTACGTCTTCACGCCCCAGGCCACGGTGATCGAGCTGACCGCGGGCGCCACGCCGGTGGACTTCGCCTACGCGCTGCACACCGACCTGGGCCACCGCTGCCGCGGGGCTCGGGTCGACGGCCAGATGGTGCCGCTGAACACGCCGCTGGCCAACGGGCAGACGGTGGAGGTGGTGGCGACCAAGGAGGGCGGGCCGTCGCTGGACTGGCTGAATGCGGAGCTGGGCTACCTGCGCAGCGCCCGCAGCAAGGCCAAGGTGCGCGCCTGGTTCAACGCCCAGGCCATGCAGGCCACGGCGGCGCGTGGGCGCGAGCTGGTGGAGAAGCTGCTGCAGCGCGAGGGCCGCACCGCGATCCGCCTCGACGACCTGGCCGCGCAGCTGGGCTTCAAGGGGGCCGATGCCCTGTTCGAGGTGGTGGGCAAGGACGAGTTCTCGCTGCGCAACATCGAACTGCTGCTGCGACCGGCCGCACCGCCGGCGGCCGAGGACGAGGGCATCCACCTCAAGCGCACCCGCGCCACCGAGGGCGGCGTGCTGGTGGTGGGTGTCGAATCGCTGCTGACCCAGCTGTCGCGCTGCTGCCGGCCGGCGCCGCCGGATGCGATTGGCGGTTATGTCACCCGTGGCAAGGGCGTGGCCATCCACCGCAGCACCTGCCCGAACTTCCGCCACATGGCCGAGACCACGCCCGAGCGGGTGATCGCCGTGGCCTGGGGCGATGCGGGCAAGGACGCGGCCTATCCGGTCGATGTGGTGGTGGAGGCCACCGACCGCCCGGGCCTGCTGCGCGACATCAGCGAGGTGTTCGCCAAGGACAAGGTCAACGTGACGGGCGTGCACACCCAGTCGGTGCGTGGTGCGGCCGGCCGCACCGCGTACATGACCTTCACCGTCGAGCTGCCCGACGCCACCCGCCTGGCCGCCGTGCTGCGGGCGGTGGCGCAGGTGCCGGGCATCCGTCACGCACGCCGCCGATAGAGCACCTGGAAAGCCATGCTATAGTGCGAGGCTCTTCAGGCGCGTAGCTCAGCTGGTTAGAGCACCACCTTGACATGGTGGGGGTCGTTGGTTCGAGTCCAATCGCGCCTACCAAATTTGGTAGTTGAATCAAGCACCTGGCGGCAACGCCCGGTGCTTTTTTCATGGTGCGCCGGTGCCTTCATCCGGCATTGGCGGACTGGTCGCGGCCGTGGCCTGCGCAGCCACCGCGTGCCGGGCGTGCTCGACCAGGGTCTCGATCGCGTGCAGCCGCAGGGCCGCACGCGACCACACGATGCCGAAGCGCCGCGCCTTGAATCGCCCCGGAAACCGTAGACACCTGCGTGCCTCAAACTTCAGGCAAATCAGGAGGTGCGATGAGCACGAAGCGGTACACGCAAGAGTTCAAGGTCGGGGCGGTCGGCCAGGCGCGGGCCGATGTGGCGCGCCATCACGTCCTGCCCACCACCGGCCGCAAAGGGCACCAGGATCTTCAGCGTCTTCGCCTCAGATTGCGCCTGCGCCGCTGGCGCGCCCAGCAACAGCGCCAGGCACAGCTGCAGCGCGCGCCTCATGCCTTCAACCCGGCTGGCCACACCGCCTCGCCCAGGTTCAGCATCAGCCGGTTGGCCCAGGCGAACAGCGCCACCGCATGCACCAGGTCCAGCACCTCGCGGTCGTCCAGGCCGGCGCTGCGCAGCGCGGCCACGTCGGCGGCGGCCACGGCCTGCGGCTGCAGCCCCAGCCGGGCCGAGAAGGCGACGATCGCCCGTTCACGCGGCGTGGTGCCGGCCTGTGCGGCCTGGCCCGGCTGCTCGAACAGCTGGCGGATCACGTCGTTGCGCTTGGCCAGCTGCTCGAAGCGCTGGGCATGCACCGCCGTGCAGTACACGCAGCCGTTGAGCACCGATTCCACCGTGGCGCCCAGTTCCCGCTCGGCGCGCGACAGGCCGCCGGGCGCGAACATGATGGCGTTGAAGGCGATCGAGCGCTGCAGCAGCAGCTCGGGCTGGTGTGCCAGCAGCAGGAAGTAGGGCGACTGGCGGGCGGTGGCGTTCATCGCGTCCAGCGCGGCCAGCTGCTCGGGCGTGGCGGTGTCGACATCGACTGTGGGCAGCCAGGGCAGCCAGCCCAGCGTGGCGCTGGTGAAGCCGTTGATCAGCAGCGGCTCGGCCGGCGTGGCGTTGACCACCGGCGGCGCGGCCAGCGCGCCGGGCACATCGGAGCGCAGCGCCGGCGCCGGCCCGGCCGCGGCCAAGGCCTGCAGGCCGGCGACCAGGCGGATCTGGTACGAGAGGTACGCCACCAACTGGCCCAGGGCCACGATGTCGGGTGGCGTCAAGCCGGCATCCACCAGGGCGGTGATCGCGGCGCGGTCGCCGTCCAGCGGCTTGCGCGTCAGCGTGCCGGCGAATTGCAGCAGCGCGGCCAGCCGGGGCGAGACGATGGCCGCCACGCCGTCGGTGCCGATGGCTTGCACATGGTCGGCCGGCGCGCCGCCGTCCAGCAGCGCCCGTTCGTACAGCGCGGCCAGGCCTGGCGCCTGCGCCAGCCGGCAGCAGTGCAGGGCGACGGCCAGGCGGTGCCGCACCGACAGCCCGGCCACCGCATCGCCGAACATCGCCTGCTGGCTGGCCTGGGTGGCGTCGACGATCTTCGGCCGTTCGCGGCGCAGGGCCTGCAGGGCGTGGCCCGGGGCCAGCGGCACCGCCAGGTCGATGAAGTCAGCGGTGGCTGTGGTGGAGTCGCTCATGTTGTTGGTTGGGTGATCGGTTCAGGGGTGACTGCGGCATCCTCGGCCGCCCGCTGCGCCAGCACGGCGGCGGTGTCGGCCGGCTGCCATTCGTCGCCCAGCAGCTCGGGTTCGTCCCAGGCGTGCATGCGGGCCAGGTGGTGGTCGATGTCCTCGCGGTAGAAGGCGGCGGCCAGGCCGCGCGCCAGGCGCAGCGCGCCGTCGCTGATGGCCGGGATGTCGCCCGACACCGTGCCGTGCGACAGCGCCGCCGGGTAGTTGAAGCAGTGGATGCGCTCCAGGCCCGGGCAGGCATCAGCGGTGCGCGGCTGGAACTCGAACAGCGGGCCCAGGTCGGGCGAGTCGTGCAGCTCGGCATCCTCGTCGCCGGCCGGCGGCGTGTAGCGCTCGCCCCAGGTGCGCACATGCGGCGCGATGGCCGCCAGCTCGGGCCGCTGCGCCCAGTCGATGACGAAGCCGGTGGCGACGAACAGGAAGTCGCCGCGGAAGCGACCCTTTGGCGTGTCGACCAACAGCTGCGCGCCGTCGCGCCGCACGGCGACCACCGGGCAGCCGAAGTGGAAGAACGCCTGCGGGTGGCGCGACACGCGCAGCGTGCTGCCGTGCGGCGGCGGCACCTGGCTCACATTGATGTAGTGGCGCAGCGCCCAGCGCAGCGCGTCGGGCAGCTCGGGGTGGCCGTGCACCAGTCCGGGGTTGCCGGCGCCCTTGCCCTTGTTGATGCGCGGCAGGTCGGCGCGGCGGATCAGCAGGTCCACCGAGCGGGCACCCGCCTCCAGCGCGGTGCCGGCCACGTCCATCGCCGACGAGCCGGCGCCGATCACCAGCACCCGCTTGCCGGCCAGGCCGCTGAAGCCACCGTCGTCGGCCGAATGCGCCCACAGCCCGCTGCCGCTGCCATCGGCGGCCGGCAAGCCACGCGGCAGCCCTTGCAGGAACGCCGGAATCGTCGGCCCGCCCAGCCCGTCGCGCCCCGTGGCCAGCACCACGCGGCGGGCGCGCACGGTGCGCTCGCCCGCGGCATCGCGCAGCCGCAGGTCCACCGTCGCATCGGCCCGCGGCTGCACCGCCAGCAGCGCGCAGCCGTTGTGCACGCCGATGCGGTTGACTTCGCGGAACCAGCGCAGGTAGTCCATCCACATCACGCGCGGGATCTTGTCCAGCTGGCCCCAGGCCACCGCGCCGAACTGCGCCTCGAACCAGGCGCGGAACGTCAGCGCCGGCAGGCCCAGGGCGGGGCCGGTCAGCTCCTTGGGCGAGCGCAGCGTCTCCATGCGTGCGGTCGTCACCCAGGGGCCTTCTTCGCCCTCGGGTGCCTTGTCGAACAGCGCCGCGCTGATGCCCACATGGCGCAGCGCCAGCGTCACCGCCAGGCCGGCCTGGCCGGCACCGATGACGGCCACGTCCAGCACCTCGGCGTCCGGTGCGCCAGGCGTGGCTTGCCAGGTTCTCGGCGGCGCCATCCAGCCCTTGGCCGGCAGGCCCAGGCAGCGCAGGTCATGCGCCAGGCGCGTGGCCAGCGCGTCCAGGCCGATGGCCGCGTCCGGCGCGGTGGCGGGCACCGGCGGCAGCGGGGTGAAGGTCGGCACCGGTGCCCAGGCCGATGGCGCCGGGGCGTCTGCGTGTCCAGCCATGGCCCGCCCCTCAGTCCAAGTGGATGTTGGCCTGCCGCACCACCTCGGCCCACTTGCGGCGGTTGGCCTGCACCGTGCGGCGGAACTGCTCGGGCGATTCCAGCCGCAGCGTGTTGCCCTGGGCCTCGAAGCGCTGGGCCACCTCGGGCTGCTTCAGCACCGTCTGGATGGCGGTGTTCAGCGTGTTGACGACCTCCGGCGGCGTGCCCTTGGGCGCGAACACGCCGAACCAGATCGAGCTGTCGAAGCCGGCCGTGCCGGGCAGGCCGCTGCTGGCGATGGTGGGCACGTCCTTCACGGCGGCCACGGCGGTCAGCGGCCTGGGCGTGGTCAGCGCCAGCAGGCGCACCTTGCCGGAGGCCAGGTGCGGCAGCGCGGTCTGCACCTGGTTCATGATGCAGCAGGTCTCGCCGCGCAGCACCGCGGTGATGGCCTCGGGCCCGCCCTTGTAGGGCACGTGCACCAGGTCCAGCCCCAGGCGGCTGTTGAACTCGGCAAACGCCATGTGCGTGCCCGCGCCGTTGCCGGTGGACGCGTAGTTGTACTTGCCCGGGTTGGCCTTGATCAGCGCGACGAACTCGGCCAGCGTCTTGGCCGGGATCACGTCGGTGTTGACCATCAGCGCATTGGCCACGTCCAGGATCGGCGCCACCGCAACGAAGTCGGCCTCGACGTCGAAGGGCAGGTTCTTGTACAGCGCCGCATTGCTGCCGTGGGTGGCCGCGGTGCCGAACAGCAGGGTGTGGCCGTCGGGCCGGGCCTTGGCGACGAAGTCGCTGGCGATGTTGCCGGCCGCGCCGGGCTTGTAGTCGATGATCACCGGCTGGCCCAGCAGCTTGCCCAGCGGCTCCTGGATGGCGCGGGCCACCACGTCCACGCCCGAGCCGGCCGGAAAGCCCATGTACAGCGTGACCGGGCGCTGGGGCCAGGCGGCCTGGGCCAGCGCCGGCAGCGGGGCGATCAAGGCGGCCACGGTGGCGGCCAGGGCGGACAGCGCGCGGCGGCGCTTGGTTGGCGGGGCGAAAGTCATGGTGGGCGATCAGGGCAGGCCGGGCCGTCGAGCGGCGGACCTCGCAGTCTAGTGGCCGTCTCCGGGGCACCGCCGCAGGCCGCATGTGCTTGCGCGCCGGCGGCATGAGGCGCCCCGGGGTCCGGGGGATCCGTGCGGTCTGTCACGGCACTGTCATGGCGGCTGCCTAGCGTGCCGTGTTTCCGCTTGATTGCTGCCGACCATGCCCACTCCCCGTCACACCTTCGCCCTGTCGCTGCTGGCCCTGGCCGCCAGCCTGCCTGCCGCCGCGCAGTCGCTGTCCAACGTCAGCTTCGTCAACGGCATCAGCATCGCCGGTGACAGCCTCGACCTGAGCAGCGGCAGCGACTTCGACCGCCGCGTCGGCTTCTTCTCCGACCTCTACTACGACCGCGCCAGCAACGCCTGGTGGGGCCTGTCCGACCGTGGCCCAGGCGGCGGCACGCTGCCCTACGGCACGCGGCTGCAGCGCTTCACGCTCGACGTGAACGCGACCACCGGCGCCATCTCCAACTTCCGCATCACGCAGACGGTGCAGTTCAGCGCCGGCGGCACGCCGCTGAACGGCCTGGCGCCCAACCCGGCCAGCCAGATCGGCAGCGCCTTCGACCCCGAGGGCCTGGTGCTGAACCCGCGCAACGGCAACTTCATCGTCAGCGACGAGTACGGGCCCTCGGTCTACGAACTCGACCGCCACGGCCGGCGCGTGCGCGACTATGTGCTGCCGGCCAACCTGGTGCCGCGTGTCAGCGGCGCCACCCCGGGCAGCACCGTCGTCGACTACAACGCCGGCGCGGCCAGCCTGGTGGCCGGCCGCGAGGGCAACCGCGGCTTCGAGGGCCTGGCCATCAGCCCCGATGGTCGCTTCGCCTACGCCATGCTGCAGAACGGCACCGTGCAGGACGGCTGGACCAGCGCCAGCCGCGGCCAGTACACCCGCATCGTCAAGTTCGACACCGGCACCGGCGAGGCCGTGGGCCAGTACGCCTACAAGCTGGACAGCAGCGGCCAGGGCCGTGGCATCTCGGCCCTGGTGGCCCTGGGCGGCGAGCGTTTCCTGGTGCTGGAGCGCAACAACCGCGGTGTCGGTGTCGGCGCCACGGTGGCCAGCCCGGACAAGAACGTCTTCGAGATCGACCTGTCGCAAGCCAGCGACGTGAGCGGCATCGCGCTGCCGGCCAACGGCAGCCTGCCGGCCGGCTTCACGGCCGTGGCCAAGGGCGCCAAGGTGATGGACCTGGACGCCAACACCCTGGCCGCGCTGGGCAACAAGTCGCCCGAGAAGTGGGAAGGACTGGCCGTGGGCCCGCAGCTGGCCAATGGCAAGTACCTGGTGCTGGCCGGCACCGACAACGACTACAGCGTGACCCAGAACGGCAGCAACGTGCAGTTCGACGTCTACTTCCGCTTCAGCGATGCCGACCCGTACGCCGGCTCGATCCAGTGCCCGGTGGGCCAGGTCAGCGGCTGCAGCTTCACCAGCGGCGGTGCGCCGGCCGCGTTGACGGCGGGTTATGCCCTGCTGCCCGGCGTGCTGCATGCCTACACCGCCGACATCGCCGGCTACACCGCGCCGGTGCCCGAGCCCGGCACCTGGCTGCTGTGGCTGGCCGGCCTGGCGGCCCTGCCGCTGGTGGCGCGCCGGCGCGCCTGAGCGGCCGGTGGGCGGCTCACCCGGAATCAAGGGTTAACCATGAGTTCGGGTGGCCCGTCCGCGACACTGAAGCGGTTGCTTTTCGCGTCTTTGCCGCTTCCATGATCGCCGCCGACGTCCTCACCCAAGCCTTGACCGGCACCGTCGTCGAAGTGCTGCCGGCCACCGGCCTGGCCGATGTGGCCGACGCGCAGCAGGTGGTGTGGACGCTGACCCGCAGCACGCGCTGCGCCGAGGGCCTGTCGCTGGCCAGCCTGCGCAGCGGCCAGCGGCTGGTGCTGACCCTGGTCAGCCTGGGGCGCGAACAGGTGGTCGGCCACTACGCGCTGGCCGCTGACTGACGCGGCGCGCCCGTCCGCAGTCGGCGTTGGGCGTCAGTCGCGGTTCCTCAGCCGCCTTTGCGCGGCCGGCCGCTCTTGAGCGCCGGCAGGGCGCCCAGCAGGGCCTGCAGCGTGGCGGTGTCCAGCCGGGCCAGGGCATGCAGGCCGGCGCGCAGCAACTCGCTCTTCTTGGCTGCGTGGCGGAAGCCCATCGCGCGGTCCTTCAACTGCTGCACCAGGGCGAAGTCCGAGCGCGGCATGGTGAAGCTGTCGCGCACCAGCTTCTCCTTCGGGTTGGCGGCCTTCTGCGCAGCATCGGCGGTGGCGGGTGAGGGCTTGGCGGCAGCCGGCGCGGGCTTCTGCGCCTTGGCGGGCTTGGCCGGCTTCACGGGCTTCTCGGCCTTCACGACCTTCACGGTCTTTTCGGCCTTCTCCACCTTCATCGGCTTGGCGAGCTTGGGCGCCTTGTCGGTCTTGACCGGCTTGGCAGCCTTGGCGGGCTGCGCCACGGCCACAGGCGTCGCGGCCTTCGGCGGCTGGGCGGCAGCGGGTGCAGCCGGTGCCGGTACAGCCTCGGCGCCCGGCGCTGCGGCGGTGGCCGGCGTGCCGGCCTGGTCGGCGCCGGCAGCGGCGTCGCTGCCGGTGGCCGTGGCGCTGTCCGCGGTGGGGTCGATGGTGGCCGATGCGATGGTCATGCAGACTTCTCAATGGTGTAAATGATTTATACCATATGAATGATTGAGGACCATTGATGCTGCGGGGCCGTCGACCGCCAGAACGAGAAAAGGCCGGGCTTGCGGCCCGGCCTTGTTCTTGCTCTTGTGCGGTGGTGTCGCTGCTGGCGTGCGGCGGGTCTTCAGCCTGCGGCAAAACGCCGGCGGTACGCGTCCGGCAGGTCGGCCAGGTCCAGCAGCATCGGCAGGTCGGCGGTGCCGAAGTCGGGGTCCCAGGCCGGCGGCCCCAGCAGGCGGCCGCCGCACTTCAGGTAGCCCTTGATCAGCGGCGGCGGCTGCACCGCCAGGTCGCTGCGCAAATGCTGCAGCGGCAGTGGCAGGCGCGGCTGCACCTGCAGGTGCGGCGCGGCCAGGTGATTGCCGCGCAGCAGTTGCCACAGGCTGGCGGCGGTGTGGCCGCCATCGGCCATGGGCACGCTGGCGCAGCCCACGGTCAGGTCCAGCCGGTTGCGCTGCATGAAGCCGGCCAGCGCCGACCACAGCATCAGGATCACGCCGCCCTGGCGGAAGGCCGGGTCGGTGCAGGAGCGGCCCAGCTCGGCGATGCGCGGGCGCAGCGCGTCCAGCGGCGCCAGGTCGAATTCCTGCTCGGTGTAGAGGCCACCGGCGCGGCGGGCGGCGCTGGCCGTCAGCACCCGGTAGGTGCCGACCACCCGGGCCGGTGCGTGGTCGGTCTCGGCAATGCGCACCAGCAGGTGCTCGCAGTGGTCGTCGAAGGCGTCGGCATCCAGCCCTGGCGGCGTGCCCGGCGGTGGCGCCAGGCGGGCGCCCATCTCGCCGACGAAGACACGGTGGCGCAGGCGCTGGGCCTCGCGCACCTCGTCGGCATGGCGGGCCCACACGGCCTCCAGGCGCAGTGCGCCGTCCTGCGGCTGCGGCGCGGCTGCCGGGTGGCTGGCGGGGCAGGTGACGGGCGGGAAGGCGTCGGGCCGCTGCCGCTCGGGCCTCGGCATCTGCGGACGGGCAGTGGGTTGCATGTGCCGCATGGTTGCCGCCGGCGATGACCCGCCGGTGAAGCCGGCGTGTCAGATCCGTGATGGCGGCTGGCCCGGGCCGTCATGGATCCGTCATCCAGCCGCCGCATGATTCAACGATCATCGAAATCTCAAGCGAGACGAGGACAGCACCATGAAAGTCGGCATCAACGGCATGGGCCGCATCGGGCGGCTGGCATTGCGCGCGGCCATGGGCGCGGCCGAGCGCCCGCTGGACGACCCACGCGCCAGCAACCGGCTGGCCGTGGTGCACTGCAATGAGCTCAAGGGCGGCGCCGCCGCCACCGCCCACCTGCTGCAGTTCGACAGCGTGCAAGGCCGCTGGCGCGCCGACATCGCCGCCGACGGCGACGACGCACTGCACATCAACGGCCAGCGCCTGGGCTTCTCGTCGCATGCCGCGGCGGCCGACATTCCCTGGGGCGACCTGGGCGTGGACCTGGTGCTGGAATGCACCGGCAAGTTCCTGACACCCGAGACCCTGCAGGGCCACCTCGACCGCGGCGCCAGGCGGGTGATCGTTGCCGCGCCGGTGAAGGTGGGCAACGTGCTCAACATCGTGGTCGGCATCAACGATCACCTGTACGACCCGGCGAAGGACCGCATCGTCACGGCCGCGTCCTGCACCACCAACTGCCTGGCGCCGGTGGTGAAGGTGGTGCATGAAGCCATCGGCATCCGCCACGGCCAGATCACCACCATCCACGCTCCGACCAACACCAATCTGGTGGTGGATGCGCCGCACAAGGACCTGCGCCGTGCCCGCAGTGCGATGCTGAGCCTGGCGCCCACGACCACCGGCAGCGCCACCGCCATCGCGCTGATCTACCCCGAATTGAAAGGCAAGCTCAACGGCCACGCCGTGCGGGCGCCGGTGCTCAATGCCTCGCTGACCGACTGCGTGTTCGAGCTGCAGCGCGCCACCACCGCCGAGGAGGTGAACCAGCTGTTCGCCGACGCCGCCCGCGGCCCGCTGGCCGGCATCCTGGGCTACGAAACGCGTCCCCTGGTCAGCGTCGACCACGCCCGCGACACCCGCAGCAGCATCGTCGATGCACTGTCGACCCTGGTCACCGACGGCACGCTGCTGAAGGTCTACGCCTGGTACGACAACGAGATGGGCTATGCCTGCCGGATGGTCGACCTGGCCTGCCACATGCAGCAGCAGGGCATCTGATCGTGGGCCGCGACAGCACCCGCGGGCCGAGCGCCGGGCCGCCCCAAGCCGGCCCGCATCCCCTCGGGGGATCGACCGGCGTACCCGCCGGGCGAGGGGCCAGGAACTACGCCATCGTCACGGCGGCCTACTGGGGCTTCACGCTCAGTGACGGTGCCTTGCGCATGCTGGTGCTGCTGCACTTCTACCGGCTGGGCTACTCGCCGTTCACGCTGGCCTTTCTGTTCCTGCTGTACGAGGCGATGGGCATCGTCGCCAACCTGGTCGGCGGCTGGCTGGCCACGCGCCACGGCATCAAGCGCATGTTGATGGTCGGCCTGGCGACCGAGATCACCGGCTTCCTGCTGATGTCGGCGCTGTCGCCCGCCTGGTCGGTGGCGCTGTCGGTGGCCTGGGTCGTCGGCGCGCAGGGCATCTGCGGCGTGGCCAAGGACCTGACCAAGACCGCCAGCAAATCCGCCATCAAGGCCACGGCGGGCGAGGCCTCGGGCCAGCTCTTCAAGTGGGTCGCCTTCTTCACCGGCAGCAAGAACGCGATGAAGGGCGTGGGCTTCTTCCTGGGCGGCCTGCTGCTGCAGGGCCTGGGTTTCCAGGCGGCGCTGTGGACCATGGCCGCGCTGCTGGCGGTGGTGCTGACCGGCGTGGTCGCCTTCGTGCCGCCGCTGATGGGCAAGGGCAAGGCGTCGACCTCGGCCAAGGCGCTGTTCGCCAAGAACCGCGGCATCAACCTGCTGGCCGCCGCGCGGGTGGCGCTGTTCGGCGCGCGGGACGTGTGGTTCGTGGTCGGCGTGCCGGTGTTCCTGTACGCCTCGGGTTGGACCTTCACCATGGTCAGCGGCTTCGTGGCGCTGTGGACCATCGGCTATGGCGTGGTGCAGGCCGCCGCACCCGCCATCGTGCGGCGCAGCGACGACGGCCTGAGCGCCGAGGTGCCCGCCGCGCGCCTGTGGTCGGCGCTGCTGGCGGTGGTGCCGATCGGGCTGGCCGTGCTGGTGGCCATGAAGGTGCCGCACCTGGACTGGGTGGTGGTCGCCGGGCTCGGCCTGTTCGGCGTTGCCTTCGCCGTCAACTCGTCGGTGCACTCGTACCTGGTGCTGGCCTACGCCGGCAGCGAGAAGGCGGCCGAGGACGTGGGCTTCTACTACGCCGCCAATGCGCTGGGCCGTTTCATCGGCACCTTGCTGTCGGGCCTGCTGTACCAGCAGTTCGGGCTGATGGGCGCGCTGACCGGCTCGGCGACGATGCTGCTGGCCTGCTGGGGCGTGACCCTGGGCCTGCCGGTGCAGCGCGCTCCGGCTGCGGCCGCAGTGGGGGCCGCGCGATGACCGACGTGCCCGCCATGGACGAAGCGTCCGCCGTGAAGGCCTTGGCCGCGCTGGCGCAGGCGATGCGGCTGCGCATCTTCCGCGCCCTGGTGGGCGCCGGGCCGGCCGGCCTCACGCCCGGCGTGCTGGCCGCCACGCTGGGCGTGTCGGCGCCCACGCTGTCCTTCCATCTGAAGGAGCTGATGCACGCCGGCCTGGTGACGCAGCAGCGCGACGGCCGGTTCCTGATCTACAGGCCGGCGCTGGCGCAGATGAATGCGCTGCTCGGCTACCTGGCGTTGCACTGCTGCGGTGGCGAGCCGTGCGCGGCGGTGCCGGCCTGCAGCGCCACCCCGGCTTGACCTAGTCGCGCCGCCGGAACGCCAGCCAGCCGGCGACCGCGGTGAAGGTCAGCACGATCAGCGCGATGACCAGGAAGCCATGCGGGCTGTCGGCCAGCGGAATGCCGCCCACGTTCATGCCCAGCATGCCGGCGATGATGTTGATCGGCAGTGCCAGCACCGTCACCACGGTCAGGGTGAACAGGCTGCGGTTGGTCTGCTCGCCCACCTGGGCGGTGATCTCTTCCTGCAGCAGCTTGATGCGCTCCTGCAGCGCGGCCAGGTCGCGCAGCACCAGCGAGAACTCCTCGGTCGACTGGCGCAGCTCGTCCAGGTCGTCCTCGGCCAGCCAGGGCGGCGGCTGGCGCAGCAGGCGGAACAGCGCACCGGGCTCGGGCGCCAGCAGGCGCTGCAGCCGCACCAGCACGCGGCGCAGCTTGCCCAGCGCGGCGCGCTGCACGCGCACCCGCTCGCCGTTCAGGCTGTCTTCCACCATGTCGACCTGGCGCGTGGCGTCGCGCACGATGCGCACCAGCACGTCGCCCTGGTCGTGCAGCAGATGGTTCAGCAGGGCGGCCGGGGCGGCGAAGCGCGCGCCGTCCTTCACCGCCTGGCGCAGCCGGTCGACCGAGCGCAGCGGCTGGGTGCGGGCGCTGACCACCAGGCCCGGCTGCACCGCCAGCCACAGCGACGCGATTTCCGACGGCTCGAACGAGAACTCGAAGGCCACGTCGTTGACCACCGCCACCAGGTGCTCGCCGGCGTCCTCGATGCGGGTGCTGCGCGAGCCCTCGTGCAGGGCGTCGAAGAACTCCGGCGGCAAGGGCAGCCGGGCCTGCATCCAGCCTTCGGCCGAGGCGTCGCTCAGGTTGAAGTGCAGCCAGACGAAGTCGGTGCCGGGGTCACTGCCGGGGTCGCTGCCGGGAGTCGCCGCCTGCCGGGCCTCGGCCAGCCAGGCCAGGGCCTGGTCCAGTGCCAGCGGCTGGCCGGCCTGGCCGGCCGCGAAGCGGAAGCCGCAGATCAGGCCGTGGCGGTCGGAGCCATAGGCGGCACCGGCGAGTCCCGGGGGCCCTTGCCCGGTGCCGTCGGGGTGGGCGAATGCCGGCGCCGGACCAGGGTTCAAGGCGCGCTCAGCCCCAGCGGCGGCGCTGCCCCAGCATGCCGACAGCGCCCAGGCCGGCCAGCATCAGCGCCCAGGTGCCGGGCTCGGGCACGGGGGTGGTCAGCACCAGGTTGTCGGCGACCACGCCCAGGCCCTTGAAGCTGATCGAGCGGATGTCGGCCTGGCTGCGGGTGATGCCCAGGAACTGGCCGGCGTTGTAGGCCAGGGCGTCGGCGGCCACGGTGAAGCTGTGGGTCTCGATGATCTGGTTGTTGTTGCCGTAGGCCGAGACCTCGATCACCAGCGGGAAGGGCAGCACCGCGTTGGCGTAGTGGCTGACGAAGGCGCCGGCACCGCTGCTCAGGCCGTCGCTGAAGGTGAAGCGCAGCTCGCCGGCCACGCCCCCGGCGGCGAACAGGTTGCCCACGCCCCAGACGCCGTTGTCGCCCAGGTCGCGCACGTTGGCGCCCAGCTCGGCGGTGCTGTCGCCGGTGAAGACCACGCCCGGGGCGACCGCGACTGGCCCCGAGGTGAGCAGGCCGTCGAAGTTCTCGAAGTCGACCAGGGTGGTGGGGCCGGCGATGCTGCCGGCGTCGGTGGCCAGCACGGCGTGCGCCGGCAGGGTGGCGGCAGCGGCCAGGGCGGCGGCCATCAGGTGCAGTTTCATGGCGATTCCATTCGGGAGGAAGTGGTGCAGCGGGGTGGCCCGCTGCGGTGGAAAGTCGATCAGGTGCCGATCACGCCGCCGTCGTCCTTGGTGATCACCACCACGGCCGAGCGCGGACGACCGCCCGGCAGCGGGGTGACGCCGTCGGACTCGACCGTGAACTGGCTCTGCGGCCAGTTGGAGAACTGCGTCGGGTTGGCGGCGACCGCGTCCTCGCCCGGGTGCTGCACGCCCACGAACATGGTGCGGCCGTCCGGCGTCATGGTCACGCCGGTCACCTCGCACTTGTTCGGGCCGGTCAGGAAGCGGCGGGTGGCGCCGGTGGCCGGGTCGGCGCAGACCATCATGTTGGCGCCGATGTTGATGAAGTCGCCGCTGCCGTCGCCGATCTGGTCGGTCTGCACCCACAGGCGGCCGAACGGGTCGAACCACAGGCCGTCCGGCGCGCCGTAGTCGGCGCTGCCGTCAGGGGCGTCGTTGATGTTGCCCTTGTAGTTGTTGGTGCCCGAGGCATGGGCGGCCTTGGCGGTGGCGGTGTCGCCGGCCTGGGCGAAGATGTCCCAGGTGAAGGTGGTGGCGCGCACCGTGCGGTCGGCCTCGCGCCAGCGGATGATGTGGCCGTAGACGTTGTCGGCGCGCGGGTTGGCGGCGTCCACCGCCGGGCGGGCGCTGGCGGCGGTGGTGCTGCCGTCGGCGCGGTTGCTGCTGGGCGTGGCGCTGCTGCCGCGGCGGTTGTTGTTGGTCAGGGTGCAGTAGACCTCGATCTCCTGCCAGCCGTTGATGCGCGGGCGGGCGCCGGTCCACTCGGGGCGGTCCATCATCGTCGCACCCACCGCGTCGGCGGCCATGCGGGTCTTGATCAGGATCTTGGCCTGCACCTCGGCGTCGTTGGCGCCGCTGAAGTTCGGGTTGTCGCGCAGGGCCGTGCCGTCCAGGCCCAGGGTGCCCGGTTCCAGCGCGATCCATCGCCCGCCCAGGTTGGCGTCGAAGCGGGCCACGTACAGCGTGCCGTGGTCCAGCAGGTCGCGGTTGGCGGCGCGGTTGCCGGGGTTGAACTTGCCGTCGCAGACGAACTTGTAGATGTACTCGTTGCGCTCGTCGTCGCCCATGTAGAAGGCGAGGTTGTTCTGCGCGTCGACCACGTACTGCGCGCTCTCGTGCTTGAAGCGGCCCAGGGCGGTGCGCTTGACCGGCGCGGCGGTCGGGTTGGCCGGGTCGATCTCGACCACCCAGCCGAACAGGTTGGTCTCGTTCGGGTTCTTCACCACGTCGAAGCGGTCGTCGGTCTCGTGCCAGCGGTAGCCGAAGCCGGCGGCGACCACGCCGTAGCGGTTGAACAGCTTGCCGGTCTCGCCCGAGGTGGCCGCGGGCAAGGCGCTGGTGCTGCCGAAGTTGCCGTTCCAGTTCTCCTCGCAGGTGAGGTAGGTGCCCCAGGGCGTCACGCCGTTGGCGCAGTTGTTGATCGTGCCCAGCGCGGTGGTGCCGTCGGTGAAGGTGCCGGTGTCGACCGTGGCGTGGTCGGTGACGACGTACTTCTTCGCCTTCATCAGCGCATGGCCGGCAGCCGGGCCGCTGATGCGGCAGGGCGTGTTGGCGGTGATGCGGCGGCCGTAGGGCGAGTTGCGCACCACCTGCCAGCGGCCGGCGGTGCGGCGCAGCTCGACCACCGACACGCCGTGCGCGGCCTGCGACTTGCGCGTCTTGGCCAGGGTGTAGCCGGCGCCGGCCTGGCCGTCGGCGTGCAGCACTTCCTCGTGCGTGTACTCGTTGTTGGCGCACAGGATGCCGCGGTCGGACAGCGGCTTGCCACCGGTGCCGCTGAGCGGGAAGAAGTGCATGCCGTCGGTGTGCATGCCGTACTGCTTCATCTGGGCCGCGGCGTCCTGGCTGGCGTCGCCGAGGTAGACCGGGCCGCCGGCGACGATGGGGTCGCCCCAGGCCACCAGCACCTGGGCGGTGTAGCCGGCGGGCACGGTCACGCGGTCGACCACGGCCGTGGCCGGGTTGCCGAAGCCGGCATTGACGGCACGGGTGCTGGCCGGCACGTTGGCAAAGCCGATGGGGTAGGTCATGGTCGCCACGGCGGCGGCCTGCACCGTCTGCACCAGACCGCCCAGCGACAGGCCGCCGGCAGCAGCCAGCGCACCGGCGCTGACGCCGCCGCGCACGAACTGGCGGCGGCTCAGGTCGGTGCGGCTGATGACGTCGTGGATCGAGTCATTGCCCGACGGGTTCAGCGACACGTCGTTCTTGGGATGTTGGTGACCCTTCATGGGGTGCGCTCCTGCAGGGGTTGGATCGGGAAGGAGAGGACCGGGCGCCGGACAACGCGCCCGGCGGGAAGGCCGGACGCCGCGCAGTGTGGGCAGGCGTGATGACGGCCACGTGACGCGGCCCCGCGGCGGCCCGCACGCCCCTGCAATCGCTGGGGGCGGTGCGTCCTGTCACATCGTTGTCACGGGCGCGGCGGCGGGATCGGGCAGGTGCATCAGCGCCTGGCCCATTCGCAGTCGCGCGCCGCTGGCCAGACCCGGCGCCAGGCGGAAGCCGCGCGGCGCGAAGACCAGGATGGTCGAGCCATGCTGGAACCAGCCCATCTCCTGGCCCTTGGCGAAGGGCTCGTCGCAGGGCAGCTGGGCCGGGCCGGCGTAGTCCAGCCCCAGCGGCGCGGGCAGCCAGTGCAGGCGCAGGCTGGCCACCAGGATGGCGGCCACCTGCACCAGGGCCAGCGGATGCGCGCGCTGGCCGGGCGCGCCGACCCGGCAATGCAGCACCGCGCGCTCGTTGCGGCAGAAGAGCTTCTGCACCCGCTTCAGCGCGATCGGGTTGACGTTCCAGGTGTCGCCGCTGTGGTGGGTGACATGGTGCACCTGCAGGTCGTGCGGCGCATGGAAGCGGTGGTACATCGCCGAGGTCAACCGCAGCGTGGCGAACATGCCGTCGCGGTAGGGCGCAAAGGCGGCCGGGTCGGCACCGAACAGCTCGGGCAGGGTGTACGGAAATCCCTTGGCCTGGAACACCGTGAGCCCCTGCACCGGCCCGCAGGCGCCCAGGATGGCGTCGCAGGGGCTGCACAGCACCTGCGGGTCGGCGTCCACCAGCCGGGCGCCGGGCTTGAGCTCGCGGATGAAGCGGTCGTGCAGGCTGGCCTGCGCGGAGACCCTGTGATGAATGAAACCCTTGCGCTGTCGGCCGTGGCCCTGGCCACGCTGGCCCTGGCGCTGCCGGCGGCGCGGCGCCGGCTGCAGCTGTCGGCGGCCAAGCACCCGTCGCTGACCGGCCATGCCCGCATGGCCAAGCGCGTGGCCGCGCTGCTGCCGGGTTACGCCTACGATGCCGAGCGCTTCTTCAACAGCGATGGCGCGCCGGCGGAAGCCGTGTCGCGCCGGCGCCAGGCGCTGCTGCGGCTGTCCACGCTGTTCGCCACCCGCCATGCCCGCTCGCTGGCGCTGACGCGCGAGGCCGCCGACGGCCTGTCGGACCTGCAGTTCACCGGCGCCGACCGCGTGCCGTTCCAGTACAGCCCCTACCTGCGCAGCCAGCTGTCGGTGCCCGGCTTCGTGCAGCGGGTGGACGGCCCGGTCATCACCGACCTGGACGGCCAGCGCCTGCACGACCTGACCGGCTCCTACGGCGTGAACCTGTTCGGCCATGCCTTCTACCAGCGGGTGATGGCCGAGGGCGCGCGCCGCGCCCACGACCACGGCGTGCTGCTGGGCAGCTACCACCCGGCGGTGGCTGACAACGTGCGCCGCCTGAAGGCCATCTCGCGGCTGGACGAGGTGTCGTTCCACATGAGCGGCACCGAGGCGGTGATGCAGGCCGTGCGCCTGGCGCGCTACCACACGAAGCGCACGCACCTGGTGCGCTTCTGCGGCGCGTACCACGGCTGGTGGGAAGACGTGCAGCCCGGCCCGGGCAACCCGGTCATGCCGCGCGACACCGACACCCTGAAGGAAATGGACGCACACACCCTGCGCGTGCTGCGCACCCGCAACGACATCGCCTGCGTGCTGGTCAACCCGCTGCAGGGCCTGCACCCCAACAGCGCCGCGCCAGGCGATTCGACCCTGGTCGACAGCAGCCGCAGCGCCGGCTTCGACCGCGCTGCCTACGCCGCCTGGCTGCAGCAGCTGCGCGCGGTGTGCACCGAACGCGGCATCGTGCAGATCTTCGACGAGGTGTTCATGGGCTTCCGCCTGGCGCCGGGCGGGGCGCAGGCCTACTTCGGCGTGCGCGCCGACATGGTGACCTACGGCAAGACCCTGGGCGGCGGCCTGCCGGTGGGCGTGGTGTGCGGCAAGCGGGCGCTGATGAAGCGCTGGCGCGAGGACCGGCCGGCCGACATCTGCTTTGCCCGCGGCATCTTCGTCGCCCACCCGCAGGTGATGTGCGCGATGCAGGTGTTCCTGGAGCAGCTGGACACGCCCGCGGTGCAGGCGATGTACGACGGCATGGACGAGCGCTGGGCAGCGCGGCTGGCCCGCCTGAACAGCCTGCTGCTGGCCGCCGACCTGCCGGTGCAGCTGGCTGGCATGGGCACGGTGTGGACGGTGTTCTACACCCAGCCGGCGCGCTACAACTGGATGCTGCAGTTCTACCTGCGTGCCCACGGCCTGGCGCTGAGCTGGGTGGGCACCGGGCGGCTGGTGTTCAGCCTGGACTACGGCGACGACGACTTCGAGGCGGTGACACAGCGTTTCGTCAGCGCCTGCCGCGAGATGCGCGAAGACGGCTGGTGGTGGGCCGACCCGCGGTCGAGCAACCTCGCGATCCGCCGCGGCATCCTGCGCGAGTTGCTGGCCCATCGGTTCTGAAGGCGCGGGGTGCGCCGCCAGCTGCCTGGCGGCCGCGCCCCGGAAGATGTCCAGGACTCAGACCCGGCCGCGGCCGGTGTTCAGCGGCACCGAGGCCGCGTGGTGCATGGGGTCGATCAGTTCACCGCGCAGCAGATGAAGTGGCGCACGGTGGTACAGCCAGATGTCGTGGAACGGGTCGGTCAGGATCTTGGTCGCCCAGACCAGGCCGGTCTGCAGGCCCTGCAGCACGAACAGCTGCAGCGTGCGCGCCACCAGGCCGGCCACGCCCAGCCACAGCCAGATCCAGCCGACGTTGCGGACATAGCCGGTGAAGTCGGTGTGCGGCGCCAGCAGGCCCCACAGCTCGGGCTTGGCGGCCAGGGCCAGCGGCGCGGCGGCCCAGATCGCCAGCAGCACCACCTTGCGGCGCAGGTTGTAGCCGACCTTGATGTCTTCCTTGTGTTCGCGCGTGGCCTGGTTGACGTGGTCGTAGCCGGTGGGCTCGAAGAAGAAGTGCCCCCTCTGGCGCGCGCTCATCGACACCAGCCAGCCGATCAGCGCGGCTGCCGGCGGGTCGATGAACAGCACGCCGTAGGCGACGACGAAGCTGATCGCCGACAGCAGGTGCAGGCTCTGGTTGATGCGGCTGTGGTGGTAGTAGCGGTGGTCGTCCCAGCGCTGCTGGCGCAGCGCGTCGCGGAAGGTGGTCATGGGCAGGCGTCCTCGCGGGTCGGCTTCGGGGTGGTGGGTGTGCGGGCCGGGCCCGCGCAGCCCATGCTGACCAGGGACGATGATGCTGTGGTGACGGCACCATGGCCCGCCGTCATCAAACTGTTGCCGGCGCTGGCGAGCATGGGGCATGACCACGCACCCCACCGCCACCGCCGCGCCGCTGCAGATCGCCCTGGTCACCGAGACCTATCCGCCCGAGGTGAACGGCGTGGCCGGCAACGTGGCCCGGCTGGTGCAGGGGCTGCGCGAGCGCGGCCACCGGCTGCAGCTGGTGCGGCCGCGCCAGCCCGGTGACGCTGCCGGCAGCAGCGCCGCCGCACCCGACGAGCTGCTGCTGCGCGGCCTGCCGATCCCGCGCTACCCGCAGCTGCGCATGGGGCTGCCGGCCACCGGGGCGCTGCTGGCGCAGTGGCGCGCCCGCCGGCCCGATGTGGTGCACATCGCCACCGAAGGGCCGCTGGGCTGGTCGGCGCTGCGCGCGGCACGCCGGCTGGGCCTGCCGGTGACCTCGGACTTCCGCACCAACTTCGATGCCTACAGCCGCCACTACGGCATCGGCTGGCTGCGGGGGCCGATCCTGGGCTACCTGCGCCACTTCCACAACGCCACGCAGGCGACCATGGTGCCGACACCGGCGCTGCAGCAGGCGCTGCAGGGCCAGGGCTTTGCCGGCGTGCACGTGGTGGCGCGGGGCGTCGACACGGCGCGCTTCAGCCCGGTGTGGCGCAGCGACGCGCTGCGTCGCTCCTGGGGCGCGGGCGCGCACACCTGGGTGGTGGCGCATGTCGGCCGGCTGGCGCCGGAGAAGAACCTCAGCCTGCTGGTGCATGCCTACCAGGCCATGCGCCAGGTGCGGCCCGACAGCCTGCTGCTGCTGGTGGGCGACGGCCCGGCGCGCGCCGAGCTGCGGGCGCAATGCCCGGGCGCGGTGTTCGCCGGCATGCGCAGCGGCGACGACCTGGCGGCGCACGACGCCTCGGCCGATGCCTTCGTCTTTCCCAGCCTGACCGAGACCTTCGGCAACGTCACGCCCGAGGCCATGGCCAGCGGCCTGCCGGTGCTGGCCTACGACCAGGCCGCCGCCGGCCAGCTGGTGGGGCATGGCCGCAGCGGCCTGCTGGCCGCCCCGGGCGATGCGCAGCGCTTCGTGGCCCTGGCGGCCGACCTGGCGCTTGATGCCGGGCGCGCCCGCGCCTGGGGCGCTGCCGGCCGCCGCACCGCGCTGGCCTGCCAGTGGGAGCAGGTGATCGCCCAGGTGGCCGGCTGGTGGGTGGAGGACTTCACCGCCGCCGAGATCCGTGCCGACATCTTCGCCCAGGAGCGCCTGCGCGATGTGCGCACCGCCAACAACGCCTTCAACGACCAGGAGCGCATCCCGACGCTGCAGGAGGTGATCGACCTGGCCAAGGCCAAGTCGGCCGAGCTGCGCCGCACCATCGGCATCTATCCCGAGACCAAGCACCCCAGCTACTTCGCCGCGGTGGCCCAGGCCAACGGCGTGCAGCGCATGGAAGACCGGCTGGTGTCCATCCTGCATGCCAACTACGGCAACACCGCCAGCGCGCCGGTCTACATCCAGTCGTTCGAGGTCGCCAACCTGCAGTACCTCAACACCATCACCGACATCCGCATCGTGCAGCTGCTCAACGGCAGCGGCCGGCCGTTCGACTTCGTGCTGGCCGGCGATGGCCGCAGCTATGCCGACCTGGCGAAGCTGACCGCCGGCGGCCTGCGCTTCGTCGACGGCTATGCCGACGGCATCGGCGCCAACACCAACCTGATGATTCCGCTGGTGGGCGGCCGCCTGGGCACGCCGACCAGCCTGGTGGCCGATGCCCACAGCCTGGGCCTGGAGGTGCATGGCTGGACCTTCCGCGCCGAGAACGTGTTCCTGCCCAACGAGTTCGACATCGGCACCAACCCGGCGGCCTATTGCGACATGCGCGGCCAGGTGCAGGCCTTCACCGCGCTGGGCATGGACGGCTTCTTCACCGACCAGCCCGACCTGGGCGTGGCGGCCATTCCCGAGCCGGGCAGCTGGGCGCTGATGCTGGCCGGCGGCGCCGGCCTGGGCCTGCTGGCACGGCGCCGCCGCAGCGCGGCCTGAAGCGACAGGGGCCGCTGCAAGGCGGCCCCCGTTGATCAACCGGGGGGCCGCGCTGCGGCCCCTTTTTTGCGTCAGCCGCGGCGGCGCAGGCGGCTGAAGCCGCTCAGCGCAGCCACGCCGCCCAGCAGCAGGGCCCAGCTGCCGGGCTCGGGCACGGCGGCGGCCTGCAGGGCGGCCACGCCGGTGTCGGCGAAGTCGGTGAACACGCCGTCCACGCCCAGGCGCATGTAGTAGGCCATCTCGGCCTGCGGGTCGGCAAAGCCGTAGCCGCTGGCGTCGTTGCGGAAGGTCCAGGTGTGCACCAGCAGGCCGGCGGCATGTGCGGCCTCGATGACGCCGGTGCTGCCGTCGACGCGGCGGTCGTTGATGTTGACCGTGCCGTCGCCGTTGCGGTCGATGCCGTCGGCCACGGTCGTCACCAGGTAGGGCTTCCAGGGGCCGATGGCGTCGGCGTAGGTCTTCACGAAGGCCAGGCCGCTGGCGGTCAGCAGGTCGGCGAAGCTGCGCACGTCGCCGCTGGCGGCGAAGTCGTACGGCTTGTCGTAGGGCGCCACCAGCGACATGCTGCCGTTGGCGTTGACGTCGTCGGCGTCGACCAGCTGCACCAGCCGGATGTCGGTGCGGGCGTTCAGGTATTGCAGGTTGGCGACCTCGAAGCTCTGGATGAACACCGGCGCGTTGCGACTGTTGCCGTAGGCGGCGTGCAGGGTGCTGACCAGGGTGTCCTCGAAGTAGGTGGCCGAGAAGCCGTTGGCCACCGCCTGCTGGGCGCTGTAGGTGCTGTGCTTCAGCTCCGGATAGATGCCGATGGTGCGGCCGGTGGCCACGGTCTGCGCCTTGGCCAGGGCGATCACCTCGTCCAGCGTCGGGATGCTGAGGTTGGCGTCGTAGGCGGTCTGGTTGCGCGTGTAGTCGACCACCCGGCCGCGCGTCTGCACGGCGTTCAGCGTCTTGATCTCCGCCAGCGTGAAGGTGTCGGCGAAGTAGGCCGTGGTCTGCACGCCGTCGAGCATGCGGGTGGTCTTGCGCTCGGCGCCGAACTTGCTGGCCACGTCGGTGGTGCCGTCCAGCACGGGCTCGTGGCGGGCGATCAGCACGCCGTCGCGGGTCAGCACCAGGTCGGGCTCGATGTAGTTGGCGCCCAGCTGGATGGCCGCGGCATAGCTGGCCAGCGTGTGCTCGGGCCGGTAGCCCGAGGCGCCGCGGTGGCCGATGACCAGGGGCGCGCTGCCGTCCAGCGTGTTCCACGTGGGCGTGGCGGTGACGGCCTGCGCCGGGGTGGCGGCGGCCAGCAGGCCGAGGGTGGCGCTGCAGCACAGCGCGATCAGGTGGCGGTTCAGGTGACGGTTCAGGGGCATGGTGGTTTCTCCTCCGGTGGGGCCGGCCAGCTTGGCGGCGCCGTGTGACATGGTGTTGAAACATGCGCGGGCCCGGGGCCCGGCGACAATCCTCGCCCATGTCCACCCCCGACGTCCAGGCGATCACCAGCACCGTGCTGTGGGGCGCCTTCGTGCTGGCGGCCGTGTTCGGCGCCCTGGCCCAGCGCACGCACTTCTGCACCATGGGCGCCATCGCCGACGTGGTGAACATGGGCGACCGCACCCGCCTGCGCATGTGGGTGCTGGCCATCGCCGTGGCGGTGCTGGGCTTCAACACCTTGGTCGCCCTGGGCCTGGTCGAGGCGCGGCACAGCCTGCATGGCGGGCCGCGCCTGGCCTGGCTGTCGGCGCTGGTGGGCGGGGCGCTGTTCGGCTTCGGCATGGTGCTGGCGTCGGGCTGCGGCAGCCGCAACCTGGTGCGCCTGGGCGCGGGCAACCTGAAGTCGCTGGTGGTGCTGCTGGTGCTGGGCATCAGCGGCCTGGTCACGCTGCGCGGCCTGACGGCGGTGCTGCGCGTGGCCACGGTGGACATGGTCGCGCTGGACCTGCCGCGCGGGCAGGACCTGCCCAGCCTGGCCGCGCCCTGGCTGGGCCTGGGCGTGCCGGCCGCCGCGGCGCTGCTGGGGGCGGCCGTGGCCCTGCTGCTGCTGGCCTGGGTGCTGCGTCGGCCCGAGGGCCGGCAGGCCGAGGTCTGGCTGGGCGGCGCCGGCATCGGCGCGGTGATCGTCGCGCTGTGGTGGCTGTCGGGCCATGTCGGCCACCTGGCCGAGCATCCGCAGACGCTGGAGGAGGCCTTCCTCGGCACCGCCTCGCGCCGCATGGAGGCCATCAGCATGGTGGCGCCGGTGGCCCATGCGCTGGACTGGCTGATGGCCTACAGCGACACCTCCAAGGTGCTGACCATGGGCATCGCCACCGTCGTCGGCGTGCTGGCGGGGTCGGCCGCCGTGGCGCTGGCCACGCGGCGCTTCCGCTGGGAGGGCTTTGCCGGCGCCGAGGACCTGGCCAACCACCTGGCCGGCGCGGTGCTGATGGGCGTGGGCGGCGTCACCGCGCTGGGCTGCACCGTGGGCCAGGGCCTGTCGGGCATTTCCACGCTGTCGCTGGGCAGCGCGCTGGCGCTGGCCGGCATCACCGGCGGCGCGCTGGCCGGCCTGCGCTACCTGACCTGGCGACTGGACCGCATGGCCTGAGCGCCCACCGGCGACCGGGCGCCGCCGCGATCAGGCGACGACGGCCTCGTCGCTGCGCGTGCCGCCGCGGTTGTCCTTCCAGGTCACGGCCACGCGGTCACCGGCGCGGGCGCCGCGCAGGTTGAACTGCAGGAACGGGTTCTTCGCCATCGCCGGGCCCCATTGCGCGCTGAGCACAGGCCTGCCGTTGTGGGTGATGGCCACCTCCTGGATGAACCAGGCCGCCACCGTGCGGCCGGCGCTGTCCTTGCGCTGGCCGGTCTCCATCTCGTGGTGCATCAGCACGCGCACGGTGGCCTTGTCGCCGGCCAGCTGGGCGCGGATGCGCATCGGGTCTGCCATGGCCGTCAACCCCCGCAGCCGCCGAGGGTGACCTTCACCTCCCGGCGGGTGAACAGCAGGCGGTTGTCCGCCGTCACCGCCACCGCGTACACATCCGACGACTGGCCCATCTTCACGCGGGTGGTCAGCTGCGGCTCCACCGCCTCGCCCACCTCGAAGATCGCCGCCAGCGGCGTGGTGTTCTTCTCCACCAGCAGCAGCAGGCGCCGCAGGCCGGGCAGGGTGCTGCCCAGCACCACGGGCACCGCCGCGCCGTTCTCGGCCACCTCGGGCGCGCCCAGGCTCACCTCGCGGCTCTCGGCGGGCGCGGCGGTGCCCAGCAGGCGGGCCAGCTCGGGCAGGGTGCGCGCCTCGAAGGCGGCGGCGTTCCAGGCCGCCTGCGCCGCCGGTGGCAGCAGGCCGGCCGCGGCCAGCAAGGCGGCCAGGCGGGTCGAATGGGCAAGCAGGGCGCGGCGGGTGCGCATGGTCGGGTCCTGGGGCGGGGGGCGATGAGGTGTGAGGGCCGAAGGGGCCAAGGGCGAACATACCGCACCGCCGCCCTGGTCGCCTGGAACGCCGCAGGTATGCTCAAGACCCAGGGGGACACAGCTGCATGACGCCTGAAGCGCACGCACGGCGCATCATCGACAGGCAGCTGGCCGACGCGGGCTGGTTGGTGCAGGACCTGAAGACCGCCCACCTCGGGGCCGCCACCGGCATCGCGGTGCGCGAGTTCATCACCGACGCGGGCCCCGCCGACTATGTGCTGTTCGTCGACCGCCGCCCGGTCGGCGTGATCGAGGCCAAGCGCGAGGAGGCCGGCGAGACCCTCACCGCCACCGAGCCGCAGACCGAACGCTATGCCGGCGCCCGGCTGAAGTGGACGACCAACCACCACCCGCTGCCGTTCCTGTTCGAAGCCACCGGCCAGGTCACCCGCTTCACCGACAACCGCGACCCGGCGCCGCGCTCGCGCGAGGTGTTCCATTTCTTCCGCCCCGCGCAGCTGGCCGCCTGGGCTGCCGAGCCGCGCAGCCTGCGCCGTCGCCTGGCCGACGGCCTGCCCGCGCTGGCTGAAGCGGGCCTGCGCGGCTGCCAGGTCAGCGCCGTCACCGGGCTGGAAGCCAGCCTGGCCGCGAATCGCCCGCGCGCGCTGGTGCACATGGCCACCGGCGCCGGCAAGACCGTCACCGCCATCACCGCCATCGACCGGCTGCTGAAGTTCGGCGGCGCGCGGCGCGTGCTGTTCCTGGTCGACACGCGCAACCTGGGCAGGCAGGCGCACCAGGAATTCATGGCCTACACGCCGCCCGACGACGGCCGCACCTTCACCGAGCTGTACAACGTGCAGCGCCTGGCCGGCCCCGCGCTGGACCCGCATGCGCAGGTGGTGATCAGCACCATCCAGCGCCTGCATGCGGTGCTGAGCGGCCAGCCCCTCGACGATGCGGCCGACGACCTGTCGTCGTTCGAGGTGCCGGCGCCGGCCCAGGCCGATCACGGCCGGCTCGTCCGCTACAACCCCGGCGTGCCGGTCGAGACCTTCGACGTGGTGGTCATCGACGAGTGCCACCGCAGCATCTACAACCTGTGGAAGCAGGTGCTGGACTACTTCGACGCCTTTCTCGTCGGCCTGACCGCCACGCCCGACAACCGCACCGACGGCTTCTTCAACCAGAACATCGTGGCCGAGTACAGCTACGAGGACTCGGTGGCCGACGCGGTGAACGTGGGGGACGACGTGTGGGAGATCCAGACCGAGGTGACCGAACACGGCGCTGCGCTGCAGGCCCGCGAGTGGATCGACCACCGCGACCGCGCCACCCGCGCCAGGCGCTGGGCCCAGCTCGACGACGACACCGCCTACACCGGTCGTGAGCTCGACCGCTCGGTGGTCAACAAGAGCCAGATCCGCCTCGTCATCCAGGCGATGAAGACGGCAGTGGAAACGCAGATCTTCCCGGCCCGCAAGGAGACGCCCAAGACCCTGATCTTCGCCAAGACCGACAGCCATGCCGACGACATCGTGCAGGCGGTGCGCGAGGTCTATGACCAGGGCAACGCCTTCTGCCGCAAGGTGACCTATGGCGAGCGCGACGCCGAGGGCGTGCTGCAGGCCTTCCGCAACGACTACCACCCGCGCATCGCCGTCACTGTCGACATGATCGCCACCTGCACCGACGTGAAGCCGCTGGCGCCCATTCCAGGGTTGCAGCGCGAGTTTCTGTGCAGCGATCTGCTGTCCAACGTCGCCCAGAACTGGCTGAAGGCGCGGTCGAAAACGACGGCCGGCCAAACCAACTTGACGCTCGAAACTTGTCGCAGCTTGCCCGTGCCTTCGCCGCCGGTCGCCGAGCAGGCCTGCATCGCCGAGTTGGTCGCCGAAGCATTGGCCGCGGCGGACGCGATGCAGGCGGCCATCGACAAGAGCCTGGCCCAAGCCGCCGCCCAGCGCCAGAACATCCTGCGCGCCGCCTTCGCCGGCCAACTGGTGCCGCAGGACCCGGCCGACGAGCCGGCTGACCTGCTGCTGGCGCGCCTGCGCGGTGGCCGTGCGGTGGCGGGCGCGGGTGGCCGTCGGCGGACGACGGGGCCGTGATTCTGCCGACGCCGTCGGCAGAGTCAGCGTCCTGCAGAGCCCGTGGCCGCAGCGCACGCTGTGCTTGGCCGCGCTGTTTGCCGGGACGCGGATTGTCTCGACGCTGTCGAGACAATCTGGCCAGCAGGGCCGCTGGTGCACGGGCTCAAAAGCAAACCGCCCAGCATGGAATCACACATAATCCGTGTGCACAAGTTCTGTGAGCTGGACGCCAACCGGAGGCCCTGGAGCCATGAACATCACCCTGTCGATCGACGAGCGTGTGGCCGACCAGGCCCGAAAGGCCGTGCAGGCCATGGGCAAGAGCCTAAACCAGGCGGTGCGCGACTACCTGGAGCAACTGGCCGGTGCGCAGCAGGTGGAGGCCGAGATCGCCGCCTTCGAGGCGTCGGCGCGGCAGACGCCGGGCCGGCTGGCCGGCTGGCGCTTCGACCGCGACGAGGCCAACTTGCGTGCGTAGCTTCATCGACACCAACGTGCTGGTGTACGCCGACTCGGGCGACGAGCCGGCGCGCCAGGCCAGGGCGCTGGCGCTGCTGGCCGAGCACCGGCGCCAGGGCACCGGCGTGCTGTCCACCCAGGTGCTGCAGGAATTCGCCAACGTGGCGCTGCGCAAGCTGCGCCTGCCGCCGGCCCTGGTGCGCGAGCGGCTGGGCTTCTACGCCCGCTTCGAGGTGGTGGCCGCCAGACCGGCACTGATCGCCGACGCGCTGGACCTGCACGCGCTGCGCGGCGTGTCATTGGACGACGCGCTGATCGTGCAAGCCGCCATCACCGCCGGCTGCGCGCAACTGCTCAGCGAGGACATGCAGGACGGCGCGGTGTTCAGCGGCGTGCGCATCGTCAATCCGTTTGCGGTGGCGTGAGGCGATGAACACCTCCACTCTGATCCAGCGCGTCTGGAACTTCTGCCGCACGCTGCGCGACGACGGCGTGGGCTATGGCGACTACCTGGAGCAGCTGACCTACCTGCTGTTCCTGAAGATGGCGCATGAGTCAACGCTGCCGCCGTACAACCGCAGCGTGGGCATCCCGTCCGGCGTCGACTGGGCCAGCCTGCGCGGCCCAAGCCCGGCGAGCGCATCGCCGACCCGGCCTGCGGCACCGGCGGCTTCTTCCTGGCCGCCGATGACTGGATGGCCGGCACCGGCGCCTGGGTGCGTGAACACGGGCATTGGCTGGGTCGTGACGTCGCGCCGCTGACGCGCACGCAGAAGCAGGCGCTGGCGCGCAGCACCTTCCGCGGCAACGAGATCGTGCCGGGCACGCGGCGGCTGTGCCTGATGAATCTGTTCCTGCGCGCGATCGGCGACATGGGCGACATCGACGGCGAGCCGGCGATTGCGCGCAGCGACGCGCTGATCGCCGAGCCGGGCGAGCGGGTGCACCTGGTGCTGGCCAACCCGCCCTTCGGCAAGAAGAGCAGCATGACCATCACCAACGCCGAGGGCGAGGAAGACCGCGAGGCGCTGACCTACGAGCGGCAGGACTTCTGGTGCACCACGTCGAACAAGCAGCTGAACTTCCTGCAGCACATCGTGAGCCTGCTGCGCACCGACGGCCGCGCCGCGGTGGTGCTGCCCGACAACGTGCTGTTCGAGGGCGGGGCGGGCGAGACCATCCGCCGCAAGTGGCTGGAAACCTGCGACGTGCACACCATCCTGCGGCTGCCCACCGGGCTGTTCTACGCCCAGGGCGTGAAGGCCAACGTGGTGTTCTTCGACGCCGCGCCGCGTGACGGCCGGGTGCACACCAGGGGCATCTGGTTCTATGACCTGCGCACCAACCAGCACTTCACGCTGAAGACCCGGCCGCTGAAGCTGGCCGACCTGCGTGACTTCGTCGAGGGCTACCGGCCGCAGAACCGGCACGCGCGGCAGGCCGGCGAGCGCTTCCGCTTCGACCCCGACGACGAACTGGTGGCACGCGACAAGGCGAGCCTGGACATCTTCTGGCTCAAGGACGACAGCCTGGACAGGCTGGACGACCTGCCGCCGCCGCAGGTGCTGCAGCAGGAGATCGTGGAGCACCTGGAGGCGGCGCTCGCCGCCTTCAGGGACGTGAGCGAGGCGCTGGGAGGCGGCGCACAGGCGGCAGGCAGCGTCTCACCGGGCGGCGGGTAGGGCGGGTTGGAGCGGGTTGGGCGGTTTTGCCCGCCGCGCCACCCCGGCGCCGGCTACTCGATGTTCTGCACCTGCTCGCGCATCTGCTCGATGGCGACCTTCATCTCCACCGACACATTGGTCAGTTCCAGCGCGGCCGACTTGCTGCCCAGGGTGTTGGCCTCGCGGTGCAGTTCCTGGATCAGGAAGTCCAGGCGCTTGCCCAACTCGCCACCGGCCTTCAGCAGGCGGCTGATCTCGTCGAGGTGGGCGCTCAGGCGGCCCAGTTCCTCGGCCACGTCGATGCGCAGGGCGTAGGCCGCGGCCTCGTTGAGCGCGCGGTCGCGCTGGGCTTCGCCCGTCACGCCGCCGCTGGCCGCGCCGGCGCCGGCCTGCTGCAGGGCCTCGGTCCAGCGCTCCAGGAAGCGCTGCTGCTGGCGCTGCACCACCGCGGGCACCAGCGGGGCCGCCTGCGCGGCCAGCTCGCGCAGGCGGGCGATGCGCTCCTGCAGGATGGCGACCAGGCGTGCACCTTCGCGCGCCCGGGCCTCGCGCAGGCCGTCGATGGCGCTGCGGGCCGCGGCCAGCACCGCGTCGTCCAGGCGCTCGGTGGCGGCACCCTGGCGGCACCAGGCCAGGGCCTCGTTGACGCTCAGCGGCCGGGCGTTGGGCAGCCAGCCGGTCACGGTGGATTCCAGCCGCGCCAGGCGCATCAGCTGGTCGGGCTGCGGCTGCGGCCAGGCGCCGTCGGCCTCGCGCTGCGGCGCCACGCGCACTTCCACCTTGCCGCGCTTGAGCGCCGCGCCCACCAGCTCGCGCAGGGCCGGCTCCAGGCCGCGCAGTTCGTCGGGCAGGCGGAACGACAGGTCGAGGAAGCGGCTGTTGACCGAGCGCACCTCCACCGTCACGCCCGCGCCGGCGCTGCGCGCCGCGGTGTCGTCGGGGCCTGTGCCCGCGCCCTGCGTGGCATGGGCGAAACCGGTCATGCTGTAAACTGACATCGACCCACCAGTTCAGGGAAACTACGGATTATGTCAAAGCCAAAGCCCGCTCCCTTGCCTGCGGGCACGGTGGTTGGCGGCTATGTCATCGTCAAGAAGTTGGCCGCCGGTGGGTTCGGCGTGGTCTACCTGGCCGAGGACGCCGACCGCCACAACGTGGCGATCAAGGAATACCTGCCCGCCTCGCTGGCCGAGCGCTCGGCGGGTGAGCTCACGCCCCGCGTCAAGCCCGAGAAGCAGCCGCTGTACCGCCTGGGCCTGAAGAGCTTCTTCGAGGAAGGCCGCAGCCTCGCGCAGATCAGCCATCCGAGCGTGGTCTCGGTGCTGAACTTCTTCCGCGAGAACGAGACCGTCTACATGGTGATGAACTACCTGCAGGGCGACACCCTGCAGGATTTCATCGTCACCGCGCGGGATCTCAAGCGCGACAAGGTGTTCCGCGAGAGCACGATCCGCAGCCTGTTCGACGAGATCCTGCGCGGCCTGCGCATCGTGCACCAGCACAAGATGCTGCACCTGGACATCAAGCCGGCCAACGTCTTCATCACCAACGACAACCGGGCGGTGATGCTGGACTTCGGCGCTGCGCGCGAGGTGCTGAGCAAGGAAGGCAACTTCATCCGGCCGATGTACACGCCCGGCTTCGCCGCGCCCGAGATGTACCGCCGCGACGGCACGCTGGGCCCCTGGACCGACATCTACGCCATCGGCGCCTGCATCTACGCCTGCATGCAGGGCTATCCGCCCAACGACGCGCCGCAGCGCATCGAGAAGGACCGCCTGGCGCTGAGCCTCTCGCGGCTGCGCAACGTCTATTCCGACAACCTGATCGAGGTGACGGAGTGGTGCATGTCGCTGGACCCGCTGAGCCGGCCGCAGAGCGTGTTCGCGCTGCAGAAGGAGCTGGCGCGCGAGACCGAGCGGCGCTACACCAAGCTGAGCTTCTCCGAACGCATGAAGCTGCAGTTCGAGAGCCTGAAGGCTGGGGCCAAGTCCTGATCCGCTGAGCGAGCCCGCAACCGGCCATGCGCTTTCACGTCTACCAGGTCAGCCGCAAGGGCGGCCGCCAGAAGAACGAAGACCGGATGGGCTATTGCTACACCCGGTCGGCGGGCCTGTTCGCGCTGGCCGACGGCATGGGCGGCCATCCGGAAGGCGAGGTCGCTGCGCAGATGGCGCTGCAGACGCTGTCGGCGCTGTTCCAGCGCGACGCGCGGCCCACGCTGAAGGACCCGCTGCGCTTCCTGCAGGAAGCGGTGCTGGCCGGCCACCACCAGCTGCTGCGCTACGCCACCGAGCGCGGCCTGATGGACACGCCGCGCACCACTGTGGTGGCCTGCGTGGTGCAGGGCCAGTCGGCCTACTGGGCGCATTGCGGCGACAGCCGGTTGTACCTGGTGCGCGATGGCAAGCTGCTGGCGCGCACCCGTGATCACAGCTACACCGAACTGCACGGCGCACTGGCGCAGTCGGGCCAGCCGATCCCGATGGACGCGCAGCGTTTCAACCGCAACGTGCTCTTCACCTGCCTGGGCAGCCCCGGCAAGCCGGTGGTCGATACCGCCGGGCCGACGGTGCTGCAGCCGGGCGACCGCCTGATGCTGTGCAGCGACGGCTTGTGGGGCGCGGTGGCCGACGAGGCGATCGTCGAGACGCTGACGCGGCATGTGGTCAGCGACGCGGTGCCCGAACTGGCCGAGATGGCGCTGCGCGCGGCCGGCGCCAAGAGCGACAACGTGACGGTGCTGGCGCTGGAGTGGGAAGGTGCCGAGGGCGCCGACGAGGCGCCGGTGGTGCACACCCGCTCACTCGGCGAGGAGGTCTTCGCTTCCACCATCCAGGCCAGCCTGGCCGCTGGCGAGGCGCCGGTCGAGGAACTCGACGACGCCGAGATCGAGCGCTCGATCCGCGAGATCAACGAGGCGATCAAGCGATCGTCTCTCAAGAAACCCTGAGGTTCCCGATGACGAATTTTCTGCGCGGCGATGGCCGCGCGCACGATGCTTTGCGCCCGGTCACGATCCAGCGCGGCTTCACCCGCCATGCCGAGGGCTCGGTGCTGGTGAGCTTCGGCCACACGCAGGTGCTGTGCACCGCCTCGGTTGAGGAAAAGGTGCCGCCGCACAAGCGGGGCAGCGGCGAGGGCTGGGTGACGGCCGAATACGGCATGCTGCCGCGCGCCACCCACACCCGCGGCGACCGCGAGGCCGCACGCGGCAAGCAGAGCGGGCGCACGCAGGAGATCCAGCGCCTGATCGGCCGCAGCCTGCGCTGCGTGTTCGACCTGGCCGCCCTGGGCGAGCGCAGCATCCTGATCGACTGCGACGTGCTGCAGGCCGATGGTGGAACCCGCACTGCGGCGATCACCGGCGCCTATGTGGCCGCGGCCGACGCGGTGACCTGGCTGATCGCCCAAGGCAAGCTGCAGCGCAGCCCGATCAAGGACGCGGTCGCCGCGGTCAGCGTCGGGATCGTGCAGGGCACGCCGCTGCTGGACCTGGAGTACACCGAGGACTCCAGCTGCGACACCGACATGAACGTGGTGATGACCGGCGCGGGCGGCTTCGTCGAACTGCAGGGCACGGCCGAAGGCGCCGCCTTCAGCCGTGCCGAGATGGACGCGCTGCTGGCGCTGGCCGGCAAGGGCATTCGCGAACTGGTGGCTGCGCAGCGCACCGCGCTTGCCGCGCCGCTACCGCGCTAGGAGCCGCAGCATGCTGCGCCTGGTTCTGGCGTCGAACAACGCCAAGAAGCTGAGCGAACTGCAGGCCCTGCTGGCCGGGCTGCCGCTGCAGCTGGTGACGCAGGGCAGTCTGGGCATCGCCGAGGCCGACGAGCCGCACCACACATTCATTGAGAACGCACTTGCCAAGGCCCGGCACGCAGCCGCGGCCTCTGGCGGTGCGGCGCTGGCCGATGACTCCGGCCTGTGCGTGGGCGCGCTGGGCGGCGCACCGGGTGTGGTGTCGGCGCACTACGCGGGCGAGGTGGCCGTGGCCGACGGCGAGGACCGCGAGGCCCGCCGTCTCCGGCAGGACGCGGCCAACAACGCCACGCTGCTGGCGGCGCTGGCGCCACACACCGACCGCCGTGCGCACTTCATCAGCACCCTGGTGGCGGTGCGCCATGCCGATGATCCCGAGCCGCTGGTGGCCGTCGGCCGCTGGCCGGGCGACGTGCTCACCGCACCGCGGGGCAGCCAGGGCTTCGGCTACGACCCGCTGATGTTCATCCCCGAGCTGGGCGCGACCGTGGCCGAGCTGGCCGCCGACGTGAAGAACCGCCACAGCCACCGCGCCCGCTCGGCGGCGCTGCTGCGGCAGATGCTGGTCGACGCCTGGCATCTGTCGCCCTGACCGCCGTGGATCTCGTCAGCCGCTATCTGCGCCCCGGCACGCTGCAGCTGGGCGACCCGCCGCCGCTGTCGCTGTACGTGCACTTGCCGTGGTGCATCGCCAAGTGTCCGTACTGCGACTTCAATTCGCATGCCCGGCCGGCCGACGCCGACGGCGGCCTGCCCGAGCAGCGCTACCTGGACGCGCTGGTCGCCGACCTGGAAGCCGCGCTGCCGCTGGTCTGGGGCCGGCCGGTGGTCAGCGTGTTCATCGGTGGCGGCACGCCCAGCCTGTTCTCGCCCGATGCGATCGACCGGCTGCTGACGGCGATCCGCGCCCGCCTGCCGTTGCTGCCGGGTTGCGAGATCACGCTGGAGGCCAACCCCGGCAGCTTCGAGCGCGAGCGCTTCCGCGCCTTCCGCGCGGCCGGCGTCACGCGGCTGAGCGTGGGCGTGCAGAGCTTCGACGACGCCATGCTGAAGCAACTGGGCCGGGTGCACGACGGCGCCCAGGCGCGCGCCGCCCTCGCCGAGGCCGCCGCCTGCTTCGACACCTTCAACCTCGACCTGATGTACGCGCTGCCGGGGCAGACGCTGGCCATGCTGGAGGCCGACCTGGACGTGGCGCTGGGCTTCAACCCGCCGCACCTGTCGATCTACCACCTGACCGTGGAGCCGAACACCGTGTTCGCCAGCGCGCCGCCGGCGGGCCTGCCCGATGACGACCTGGCCAGCGACATGCTGGACCTGATCACCGCCCGCACGGCGGACGCTGGCCTGCAGCGCTACGAGGTCTCGGCCTTTGCGAGGGCGGGCCACCGCTGCCTGCACAACCAGAACTACTGGACCTTCGGCGACTACCTGGGCATCGGCGCGGGTGCGCATGGCAAGCTGAGCTATCCGCACCGCGTGGTGCGCCAGGTGCGCTGGCGCGAGCCAAGGCGTTACATGGACGAGGCGCTCGCCGGCACGGCGATGAGCAACGACGACGAGGTGCCGCGCGCGCAGCTGCCGTTCGAGTTCATGCTCAACGCGCTGCGGCTGAAGGATGGCTTCGCGCTGGCCGACTTCCAGGCCCGCACCGGCCTGCCGATGAGCGCCGTCAACAAGCCGCTGGCCGAGGCCGAGGCCCGCGGCCTGGTCGAGCGCGACTTTGCACGGGTGTGGCCCAGCGCGCGCGGCTTCGATTTCCTGAGCGACCTGCAGCAGCTGTTTTTGCCGCCGGGCTGATTTGCGCTGTCAGACGCGGTGGATCGCCGCGCCGACAGTGCTCTTGAGTCGCTCGATCAACGCCGGCGCGATGCGCTGCAGCGGCAGCACCTCGTTGGCCGCGCCGTGGTTGATGGCCTCGCGCGGCATGCCGAAGACCACGCAGCTGGCCTCGTCCTGGCAGACGTTCCAGCTGCCGGCGTCGCGCATGGTCTTCATGGCGCGGGCACCGTCGGCGCCCATGCCGGTGAGCATCACGCCCAGCGCGTTGGGGCCGACCACCTTGGCCGCCGACTCGAACAGCACCTCGACGCTGGGCTTGTGGCGGTTCACCGGGTCGCCGTCGCGCACGCGGGCGATGTAGTTGGCGCCCGAGCGCTCCACGCTCAGGTGCAGGCCGCCCGGGGCGATGTAGGCATGGCCGGGCAGGATGCGGTCGCCGTCGACCGCCTCCTTCACGCGGATGCGGCACAGGCTGTCCAGCCGGGTGGCATAGCTCTTGGTGAAGCCCGCCGGCATGTGCTGGGTGATGACCACCGCCGGCGCATCGTGCGGCAGGTTCATCAGCACTTCCTTGGTGGCTTCGGTGCCGCCGGTGGAGGCACCGATGAAGATGATCTTCTCGGTCGACAGCCGGCCCAGGCTGGCCACCGGGGCGGCCGGGCGCACGCCGGTCGCCGCGGCTGCGGCGGGATGGCCCGGCGCCGATGCGGCCGCCGGCGCGGCGGCCGGCGGCAGGCGGCGCACATGGGCATGGGCGGCGGTGCGGATCTTCTCGGTGATGTCCTCGGCCAACAGGCGCAGGCCGTCGGCCACGCCGATCTTGGGCTTGGCGACGAAGTCGATGGCGCCCAGTTCCAGCGCGCGCAGCGTCACGTCGGCGCCGCGCTCGGTCAGCGTGCTGACCATCACCACCGGCATCGGCCGCAGGCGCATCAGCTTGCTGAGGAAGTCGATGCCGTCCATGCGCGGCATCTCCACATCCAGCGTGATCACGTCCGGATTGAGGTTGCGGATCATCTCGCGCGCCACCAGCGGGTCGGCCGCGGCACCGATGCATTCCATGTCGGTCAGCCGGTTGATGATCTCGGCGAGCAGCCCGCGCACCAGCGCCGAGTCATCCACCACCACCACGCGTGTCTTCTTGGGCATGTCCGGGTCTTGTCAGAACAGGTCGACGGAGCCACCGGCGCTGGACACCGGAGCGGCCTTCTGGGCGGCGATGCGGTCCTGCGCCACGAAGGCGTCGTTGTGGGTTGGCGCCAGGCGCTTGACCATGGCCTTGCCGGAGCCCGGCAGGAAGCACACCTTGCGCGGATAGATCTCCAGCACGTCGCGGCTGACGATGGGGATGCGCTCGGTCTGCAGGTAGTCGATGACGAACTGGGTGTTGCGCTCGCCGACATTGATGCTGCTCATGCCGCCGATGACCGCGCCGCCGCCGAAGATCTTGGCCTCCAGCGTCAGCCGCGAAGCGCCGCGCTTCATCATCTCGTTGATCAGCAGTTCCATCGCGAAGCTGCCGTAGCGGCCCGATTCCCCAGCGCCCTCGGGCAGCATGAAGTGGTTCATGCCGCCGATGCGGCGCTCGCGGTCCCACAGGCAGGCGGCGATGCACGAGCCCAGCGTGGTGGTGATCAGCAGGTCCTCGTCGTAGACGAAGTACTCGCCCGGCAGCACCTTGACCGCGTCGTTGCGGAAGTGGGCGTCCCAGAAGAAGAACGAGGCCTGGCCGGGCTTGCGCGGCGCGGCCTTCAGGCGCTCCAGCCGCGACGCACCGGCACTGCCGCTGGCCGTGGCAGGCGGGGTGGCGCCGGGTCGGGCGGCCAGGGGGCGCGCCGCGGAAGTGGAAGGCATCATGGGCTGGGGTTTCCTTGCTCGCCTGGATATCGACCGCCCCCGGCCGAACTTCAGCCGTGGCGGGCGCTGCGCCGGCTCACACCCGCTGGTAGATGGTCTTTCCGCGCAGTTGGAACAGGTCGCGCGCGTCGGTGAAGTTCTCCGAATGCCCCACGTACAGCAGGCCGGCGGGCCGCAGCACCGCGTGCATCTGCTGCAGCACCTGGCGCTGCGTGGGGTTGTCGAAATAGATCATCACGTTGCGGCAGAAGATGATGTCGAACGGCTCGCCCAGCCCGCCCGGACCGCTCCAGCCCCGGCTCATCAGGTTGAAGGGGCGGAAGTCGATCATCTTCGCCAGCTCAGGCTTGACGCGCAGGAAACCCGCGTTGGCGCCCTTGCCGCGCAGGAAGTGCCGCTGCAGCCGTTCGGGCGACAGGCCGCGCGCATCGCTGCCGTAGACACCGCGCTGCGCGGTGGCCAGCACCTTGGTGTCGATGTCGCTGGCCAGGATCCGCACCGGCGCCGACGCACCCAGCGTCTCGGTCACCGTCATCGCGATCGAGTAGGGCTCTTCGCCGGTGGAGGCGGCGCTGCACCAGATGCGCAGCGGCTTGCCCGTGTTCTTGCCGGCGATGGCCTTCAGGTCGTCGACCAGGGCGTGGAAGTGGTGCTCCTCACGGAAGAAGGCGGTGAGGTTGGTGGTCAGGCAGTTGACGAACTCCTGCCATTCGGCCTCGCCGGCGGCGCCGCTGCTGTTCTGCAGCCACTGCAGGTAGCTGGCGAAGCTGCGGTGGCTGGTCTCGCGCAGGCGGCGGCTCAGGCGGCTGTAGACCATGGCCTGCTTGCCCGCGTGCAGGCTGATGCCGGCGCGCTGGTGGATCAGGTCGCGCACGCGCTCGAAGTCCGCCGTGGAGAAGCTGAACTCCTGGTCGGCGGCCAGTGGCGCAGCAGCCGTGGCAGCGGGTTGGCGGGCGGGCGTGGCCGGTGGGGCCTTGGGCAGCAGGGCGGACATGACCCGAGTCTGGCCAGACGCGGCCCGCACGCTGGGCCGAAATGCGGGCGCAACCCGGGCCAGATCTGCGGCGGGGGGCGGCGTGCCGCGCTTAGACTGGCGGCGCCGGATGTCCTGGCGCCCTGACGCCCCGCCCCCCGTGGAAGTCTCCAACGCCGCTGCCGTGACCTGCGATGCCAGCC
>Ga0208564_1000366_pt1 | contig 41723 bp, 52 predicted proteins | sample AD_UKC073_MetaG_FD_184439 | JGI IMG/M metagenome (GOLD analysis project Ga0208564, IMG submission 184439) | Active sludge microbial communities of municipal wastewater-treating anaerobic digesters from USA - AD_UKC073_MetaG (SPAdes) (version 2) | ecosystem: Engineered > Bioreactor > Anaerobic >... | reverse complement strand
TGCCGCTGTCCGCGGAGGCGCAGGCCGAGGCACGCATCCTGATGCTGTCGACCAACAACATCCTGAAGCCCGCTGACGGACGTCCGGTGACGCTGCCCACGCAGGACATGATCATCGGCCACTACTTCCTGACGCTGATGGCCGACGGGGGCAAGGGCGAGGGTCGTCACTTCGCGTCCAAGGACGAGGCCCACATGGCCTACGACAACGGCGACATCGAGATCGGCTCGAAGGTCACCATCCGGCTGCGCAACGCGCCGCCGGCCGGTGTTCCGGTCCGCGAGGACGGCACGTTCGTGCTCGAGACCACGCTCGGACGCGCCCTGTTCAACGACGCGCTGCCGGCCGACTTCGGGTACGTCAACGCCGAGGTGGGCAAGAAGAAGCTCGGCGCGATCGTGAACGAGCTGGCCGAGAAGTACCCCAAGGTCGTCGTGGCGCGTGCGCTCGACCGCCTGAAGGACATCGGCTTCAAGTGGGCCACGCAGTCGGGCGTGACGGTGTCGATCGGCGACGTGCAGACTCCGCCCAACAAGCCGGAGATCCTGGCGGCCTACGACGCCCGTGCGGCGAAGATCACGCGCCAGTTCGAGCGCGGCAAGGTCACCGAGGAGGAGCGCCAGCAGGAGCTCGTCCAGCTGTGGACCGACGCCACCAACGAGCTGACCGCGGCGATGGAGGCGAACTTCACGAAGGACAACCCCATCTTCATGATGGTCCACTCCGGTGCTCGTGGAAACATGACGCAGATGCGCCAGATCGCCGCCATGCGAGGCCTGGTGGCCAACCCCAAGGGCGAGATCATCGCGCGTCCGATCAAGTCGAACTTCCGCGAGGGCCTGTCGGTGCTGGAGTACTTCATCTCCACCCACGGTGGCCGTAAGGGCCAGGCCGACACCGCTCTGCGGACCGCCGACTCGGGCTACCTGACCCGTCGACTCGTCGACGTCAGCCAGGACGTGATCATCCGCGAGGAGGACTGCGGCACCGAGCGCGGCCTGACCAAGAGCATCGTGGCCATGCGTGACGGCAAGGCGATCCCGGCGCACAACGTCGAGACCGCCGTGTACGCCCGCACGCTGGCGTCCGCCGTGTCGGATGCCAAGGGCAACGTGCTGGCCGAGGCTGGGGTCGACCTCGGCGACGCGCTGATCAAGCAGTTCGTCGCCGCGGGCGTCACCGAGGTCAAGGTCCGCTCGGTCCTGACGTGTGAGGCCGCGACCGGCACCTGCGCGATGTGCTACGGCCGCTCGCTGGCGTCCGGCAAGCTCGTCGACGTCGGCGAGGCGGTCGGTATCGTCGCGGCGCAGTCCATCGGCGAGCCGGGCACCCAGCTGACGATGCGTACCTTCCACACCGGTGGTGTGGCCGGCGACGACATCACTCAGGGTCTGCCCCGCGTGGTCGAGCTCTTCGAGGCCCGGACGCCCAAGGGCAAGGCCCCGATCGCCGAGGCCGCCGGACGCGTCAAGATCGAAGAGGGCGAGCGTCAGCGCAAGCTGGTCATCGTCCGCGACGACGGCGAAGAGGATCTGGAGTACCCGCTGCCGCGCCGCGTGCGCCTGGAGTGGGACGACGCCAACCTCGTTCACCACTCGATCAACGACGGCGACCACGTCGACGCCGGTCAGCAGCTCTACGCAGGCACGCTCGACCCGCAGGACATCCTGCGCGTCAACGGTCTGCGTAAGGTCCAGGAGCACCTGGTCGAAGAGGTGCAGGCCGTGTACCGGACGCAGGGCGCTCCGATCCACGACAAGCACATCGAGATCATCATTCGGCAGATGCTGCGCCGCGTGACCGTGATCGAGTCGGGCGACACCACGATCCTCCCGGGTGACCTGGTCGATCGCGCCCTGTTCGAGACCGAGAACCGTCGGGCGGTCACCGAGGGGCTCACGCCCGCTCAGGGTCGTCCGGTGCTCATGGGCATCACCAAGGCGTCGCTGGCCACCGAGTCGTGGCTCTCTGCGGCGTCCTTCCAGGAGACCACCAAGGTGCTCACCGACGCGGCGATCCACGCCAAGTCGGACTCCCTGGTCGGCCTCAAGGAGAACGTCATCTTGGGCAAGCTCATCCCGGCGGGTACCGGTCTCGACCGCTACCGCAACATCCGGGTCGAGCCGACCGCCGAGGCTCGCGCCGCGGCCTACGACCTGTCCTACGATCCGTACGACTACGACATCACGGGCACCTCGTCCGTGGCGCTGGACGAGTACGACCTGGGCGATCTTCGCTGATCGCAGTGCTGTTGTGTGAGGCCCCCGCTCGGCGAGCGGGGGCCTCGCTCGTCCTCGGGGCCGGCTGGGGTCGACGTCGGCGCCGTTTTCGGGACGAATCCGACGAGCTTTGGACGCCGCGCCGCGCGATCGCCGGGTGTCGGCTGGCGCGCGTCCGATTCGACCCGACGGACGCCGACAACGCCGATTTCAGCCCTCAGGGGTCGAGGCGGTAGGGTGGCAGCGACGTTTCGGCTGGTAATGCCGCTCACCGACGATTTTGGTCGACCGAGGGGCTAGCACTAGTCTTATTCGTTGTGTTCGGGCAACCGAGCCACGTTTGCGCCGCACGCGTCCTTGGGATGCGCGGCGTCGACATCCAAGCGACGATCCGCTCAAGGTGAGGCCGCGTCCGCGCGCCGCCTAGACGCTCGCCGCACCAGCTAGACCTACGCCCCTCGGGGCGTCCGAGGAACCACGACGAAAGAGATACCAGCCGGTGCCTACTATTCAGCAGTTGGTCCGCAAGGGCCGCACTGACAAGGTCAGCAAGAGCAAGACGCCCGCGCTCAAGGGCTCGCCCCAGCGCCGCGGCGTGTGCACCCGCGTGTACACCACGACCCCGAAGAAGCCGAACTCGGCGCTGCGCAAGGTCGCGCGTGTTCGCCTCTCGTCCGGCGTCGAGGTCACGGCCTACATCCCGGGTGTCGGTCACAACCTGCAGGAGCACTCGATGGTGCTCGTCCGCGGCGGTCGTGTGAAGGACCTGCCCGGCGTCCGTTACAAGATCATCCGCGGCTCGCTCGACACCCAGGGCGTCAAGAACCGCAAGCAGGCTCGCAGCCGCTACGGCGCGAAGAAGGGTTAAGAGATATGCCTCGCAAGGGTCCCGCCCCGAAGCGCCCGATCGTTGTCGACCCGGTCTACGGGTCCCCGCTGGTGAGCCAGCTGGTCAGCAAGATCCTCCTCGACGGCAAGAAGACCGTCGCCCAGAGCATCGTCTACGGCGCGCTGGAGGGCACCCGGGCCAAGTCCGGTGTCGATCCCGTCCAGACGCTGAAGAAGGCGCTCGACAACATCCGTCCGGCCGTCGAGGTCAAGAGCCGCCGCGTCGGCGGTGCGACCTACCAGGTCCCCGTCGAGGTCAAGCCGGCCCGTGCGACGACGCTCGCGATGCGCTGGCTCGTCGGCTACTCCCGGCAGCGCCGCGAGAAGACCATGACCGAGCGCCTCATGAACGAGCTCCTGGACGCCAGCAATGGCCTGGGCGCCAGCGTCAAGAAGCGCGAAGACACCCACAAGATGGCCGAGGCCAACCGCGCCTTCGCCCACTACCGCTGGTGATCTAAGTCGGAGCTCTCCCTTGCGTGCAGGGGAGAGTTTCCGTCTGTTTACCCTGTCGGGGGCTCCCGTCCGTCGCGTCGCAGTATCGTCGCGGCCCGTTAGTCGAAGAAGAGACGAAGTTAGGTAGGAGAAGCCAAGCGTGGCTATCGACATCAAGACGGATCTGCACAAGGTCCGCAACATCGGCATCATGGCTCACATCGACGCCGGCAAGACCACCACGACCGAGCGCATCCTGTACTACACGGGGATCAACTACAAGATCGGCGAGGTGCACGAAGGCGCCGCGACGATGGACTGGATGGAGCAGGAGCAGGAGCGCGGCATCACCATCACGTCCGCCGCGACGACGTGCTACTGGCACGGCACCCAGATCAACATCATTGACACGCCCGGCCACGTCGACTTCACGGTCGAGGTCGAGCGCTCGCTACGCGTCCTCGACGGCGCGGTCGCCGTCTTCGACGGCGTCGCCGGTGTCGAGCCCCAGAGCCAGACCGTGTGGCGCCAGGCGACCCGCTACGGCGTCCCCCGCATCTGCTACGTCAACAAGCTCGACCGCACGGGCGCCTCCTTCGACTTCTGCGTGAAGACGATCCGCGAGCGCCTCAACGCGACCGCGGCTGTCATCCAGCTGCCCATCGGCTCGGAGTCGCGCTTCCAGGGCGTCGTCGACCTCGTCCAGATGCGCGCGCTGATGTGGCGCGGCGAGACGAAGATCGGTGAGGACTACACGGTCGAGGAGATCCCGGCCGACATGGTGGACGCCGCCGAGGCCGCCCGCGAGGAGCTCGTGCACTGCCTGGCCGACAACGACGACGAGTTCGGCGAGATCTGGATGGAGGCCGACGACTCGGGCGCCGAGATCAGCGTCGCCGACATCAAGGCCGCGATCCGTCGCGCCGTGCTCGCGAACAAGATCACCGCGGTCGTCTGTGGCACCTCGTTCAAGAACAAGGGCGTGCAGCCCATGCTGGACGCCGTCATCGACTACCTGCCGTCGCCGCTCGACATCCCGGCGACCGAAGGCTTCAAGCCGGGCAACGAGCAGATCGCCGAGGTCCGCGAGGCGTCCAACACGGAGCCGCTGTCGGCGCTGGCGTTCAAGATCGCTGCCGACCCGCACCTCGGACGCCTCACGTACGTGCGCGTCTACTCCGGCGTTCTGCAGTCGGGCACCCAGGTGCTCAACGCGACGAAGGGCCGCAAGGAGCGCATCGGCAAGATCTACCAGATGCACGCCAACAAGCGTGAAGAGATCGACGCGATCGGCGCCGGCATGATCTGCGCGGTGATGGGCCTGAAGGACACGACCACGGGCGAGACGCTCTGCGATCCGCAGAACCCGATCATCCTCGAGTCGATGGACTTCCCGAACCCGGTCATCGAACAGGCCATCGAGCCGAAGACGAAGTCCGACCAGGAGAAGCTGAGCACCGCGATCCAGCGTCTGGCCGAAGAGGACCCGACGTTCCGCGTCCACACCGACGAGGAGACCGGCCAGACGATCATCGCCGGCATGGGCGAGTTGCACCTGGAGATCCTGATCGACCGCATGAAGCGCGAGTTCAAGGTCGAGGCCAACATCGGCAAGCCGCAGGTGGCCTACCGCGAGACGCTGCGGCGTCCGGTGGAGAAGGTCGAATACACCCATAAGAAGCAGTCGGGTGGTTCGGGCCAGTACGCCAAGGTGATCATCGCGCTCGAGCCGCAGGAAGCCGGCAAGGGCTACGAGTTCGTCAACGCCGTCACCGGCGGACGCATCCCGCGCGAGTACATCCCGGCGGTCGACAAGGGCATCCAGGAGGCCATGGCCTTCGGTCCGCTGGCCGGCTACCCGGTCGAGGACATCAAGGCCACCCTGATCGACGGCGCCTACCACGACGTCGACTCGTCCGAACTGGCGTTCAAGATCGCCGGCTCGATGGTCTTCAAGGAGGCCGCCCGCAAGGCCGATCCGGCCCTGCTCGAGCCGATGATGCGCGTCGAGGTCACGACCCCCGAGGACTACCTCGGCACCGTGATCGGCGACATCAACAGCCGCCGCGGACACGTCCAGGGCATGGAGGAGCAGCACGGCAACCAGATCGTGCGCGCGCTCGTCCCGCTGTCGGAGATGTTCGGCTACGTCGGCGACCTGCGGTCCAAGACGTCCGGTCAGGCGTCCTACTCGATGGAGTTCGACTCCTACGGGGAGTGCCCGAAGACCGTCGCCGAGGAGATCATCGCCAAGGGACGCGGCGGCGCGTAGGCGTCCGCCCCGGCCCGGACTGCCCCGGTGTAGCGAGTTTGACTCTCTCCACCGGGGTACACGAAACTTGGTGGGTACGCCTTCGGGCGAACCGACCTTGAAGAGTCAAGTAACGAAGAATCCGCGCCACGCAGCCCGCGTGCGCAACACGAAAAAGGAGCCCCAGTGGCAAAGGCCAAGTTTGAGCGGACCAAGCCGCACTGCAACATCGGCACCATCGGGCACGTCGACCACGGCAAGACCACGCTCACGGCGGCGATTACGAAGGTGCTCCACGACAAGTACCCGGACCTCAACGCGGTCTCGGCCTTCGATCAGATCGACAAGGCCCCCGAGGAGCGTCAGCGCGGTATCACGATCTCGATCGCTCACGTCGAGTACCAGACCGAACAGCGCCACTACGCGCACGTCGACTGCCCCGGCCACGCCGACTACGTCAAGAACATGATCACGGGTGCCGCCCAGATGGACGGCGCGATCCTGGTCGTGGCCGCGACCGACGGCCCGATGGCCCAGACCCGCGAGCACATCCTGCTCGCTCGTCAGGTCGGCGTCCCGGCGATCGTCGTCGCCCTGAACAAGTGCGACATGATCCCCGAGGAGGACGCGGAGCTCATCGACCTCGTCGAGATGGAGCTGCGCGAGCTGCTCACCGCTCAGGAGTTCGATGGCGACAACCTGCCGATCGTCCGCGTGGCCGCCTTCCCGGCGCTCAACGGCGATCCGGAGTGGTCGAACTCGATCATCGAGCTGATGGACGCCGTTGACGCGTACATCCCGCAGCCCGAGCGCGCCACCGACAAGCCCTTCCTCATGCCGATCGAGGACGTCTTCACGATCACCGGTCGTGGCACGGTCGTCACCGGTCGTATCGAGCGCGGCATCGTCAAGACCGGCGAGCAGGTCGAGATCATCGGCATCCGCGAGAAGAAGCAGACGACGACGGTCACCGGCGTCGAGATGTTCCGCAAGATCCTCGACGAGGGTCGCGCGGGCGAGAACTGCGGCATCCTGCTGCGCGGTACCAAGAAGGACGATGTCGAGCGCGGCATGGTCCTGTGCAAGCCCGGTTCGGTCACCCCGCACACCGACTTCGAGGCCAACGTCTACGTCCTCAACAAGGACGAGGGTGGCCGTCACAAGCCGTTCTTCTCGAACTACTCGCCTCAGTTCTACTTCCGCACGACGGACGTGACCGGCATCGTTCAACTGCCCGAGGGCACCGAGATGGTCATGCCGGGTGACAACACCCACATGACGGTCCACCTGAACAAGCCGATCGCCATGGAAGAGGCGCTGAAGTTCGCCATCCGCGAGGGCGGCCGCACCGTCGGCGCCGGCAACGTGACCAAGATCATCAAGTGACCTTGTCGCACTAGCATTCCGAATGGCCCCCACTTCTGGTGGGGGCCATTCGTCTTTGTCGAGGAGAACCATGACCATCCATGCCGGCAAGCCCTTTCCGGACGGGCCGCCTGATCCGGTCCGGCGGCTGCGCGGACGCCTCGTGTCGCCCGTGACGCTGTGGACCGCCGGCGATTCGGTGCGTCGCGCCGGGCTGACGGTCAGCTCGACCGAGGTGGTTCGCGGCGAGCCGGGGCGGCTGGTGGGCCTGGTCGATCCCCTCTCCGGCGTCCTGGACCTGGTCCGCGATCGTGGCACCTTCGTCGTCGGCGTCCTGTCTGTTGATGAACGCAATCTGTCGGACGCCTTTGGCGGGCTCGCCCCGGTGCCAGGTGGCCCGTTCACGCTGGCCGAGTGGGAGCAGACGCCGTGGGGCCCGCGGGCGGCGTCCGTCGGCACCTGGGCCGGCGTCCGGCTGGAGTCGATCTCGGAGATCGGGTGGTCCGCTCTGGTGGTCGGCACCATCGAGCATCTCGACGTCGATGATCGGACGCCGTTGGCTCACCTTCGCGGTCGGTACGGCCATTGGGAGCCCGGCCTAGAAGCCTGACGGGATCGTCCGCGCGCCCTTCGGTATGGGCAGGACAGGTCTCGCCCAGGACCTTCGGCTGTCTCGGTGACGCTTGGCCGACCGGGCTGGGCTCATTGCAGCCTTGACCCGGTTCGGAGTTGGGGAGTGCCTGCTTCGATGTGGTCAGGGTGACGCTGCCCCCTGGGGACAGCTCATCGCAGCCCTTCCTCATCGGCAGTTACGGTGGGTCCATGGACCATCGTCGTCTTGGGGTCCGCGGGCCCCTGGTCAGCTCCGTCGGGCTGGGTTGCAACAACTTCTCGCGTCCGGGCACGGCCACGGAGACGCTCGAGGAATCGGTCGCGGTCATCCATGCCGCCCTGGACGCCGGAGTCACCTTCTTGGACGGCGCCGATATCTACGGTGGTGCGATCGGCCGGTCCGAGGAGTTCATCGGCGTCGCGCTAGCGGGGCGCCGCGACGAGGTGGTCCTGGCCACCAAGTTCGGTCACGCGGACTTCGATGCCTACCCCGGACTGGCTCTCGGCCCCAAGGGCGGGGAGCGGTACATCCGGTATGCCATCGAACAGTCGCTTCGGCGGTTGCGGACGGACCACATCGACCTCTATCAACTGCACACCCCCGACCCGCAGACCCCGATCGCCGAGACCCTGGGCGTCCTTGCCGACCTCGTGGACGAGGGCAAAGTGCGCTTCCTGGGCATCACCCAGTGCGACGCCGAGCTCGTGGCGGCGGCTGCCGATTGGGCCCGGGACACGGGGCGCCCGGGCTTCGTCTCGGCCCAGCACGAGTACTCATTGCTCGCGCGGTCTGCGGAGGCCCGCCTGCTGCCCGAGGTGGCCCGGCGAGGCTGGGGATTTCTCCCATTCTTCCCGCTGTTCAACGGGCTGCTGACGGGCAAGTACGCCGCAGACGGGGGCGGTCAGGGACGCCTTCGGTCCATCAAGACCGGGGTGCTGGAGGGGGTCGACTGGGCACGGTTGGACGCCTTCCGCGCCCTTTGTGACGAAGCCGGGCTGACGATGCTGGAGGCGTCCATCGGCTGGCTCCTAGCCCAGTGGACGGTTAGCTCGGTGATCGCCGGGGCGACGCGACCGGAGCAGGTTCGAGCCAACGCCCAGGCCACGACGCTGGACGCCGACCTGGCCGACCGCGTCGGTGCCCTGTTCGCTCAGCCCTGACGCTTCTGAGCCGCCGCGAACTCGTCGCGGAGGCCGACCGTGCGGTGGAAGACCAGCGGGGCGTCGGCGTCCGCTGCGAAGTAGCCGAGCCGCTCGAACTGGACGACTTCGCCCGGCTTGACCTCGGCCAGCGCCGCCTCGAGCTTGCAGCCGGTCAGCAGTGTTCGGCTGGCGGGGTTGAGGTCGTCGAGGGCCTCGCCGGTGCGCTCGCCCGGGGCGGCCGCCGTGAACAGGCGCTCGTAAAGCGCAACCGTGGCGTCCACGGCGTGCGGCGCAGACACCCAGTGCATCGTCGACTTCACCTTGCGGCCGTCGGGGGAGTCGCCGCCCCGCGTCGCCGGGTCGTAGGTGCAGTTCACTGCGACGATCGCGCCGGAGTCGTCCTTGACGACGTCGGTCGCGGTGACGAAGTAGGCGCCCCGCAGCCGGACCTCGCGCCCGGGCGAGAGCCGGAAGAACTTCGGCGGCGGGACCTCGGCGAAGTCGTCCTCCTCGATGCACAGCTCGCCGGAGAACGCCACCGACCGGACGCCGTCCGCCAGGTTCTCTGGGTTGTTGGCGACCTCGAAGTGCTCGACGAGGGGTGCGCCGGCGGCGTCCGTCGGCCAGTTCGTGATGACCAACTTCAACGGACGCAGGACCGCCATGCGGCGCTGAGCCGTCCGGTTGAGCTCGCGGCGCACGAACGACTCGAACTCCTCGATCGCCTTGACCGAGTTGTTCCTGGTCGTGCCGATGGCGGTGCAGAAGTCGCGGATGGCGGCCGACGGGTAGCCGCGGCGACGCATGCCGCTCAGCGTGGGCATCCGGGGATCGTCCCAGCCGTCGACGACGCCGTCCTCTACCAGCTTCTTGAGGCGGCGCTTGGAGGTGATCGTGTGGGTCAGCTCGAGGCGCGCGAACTCGTACTGGTGGGGGGCCTCCGAGGTCAGCGGCAGGTTGGCCAGGAACCAGTCGTACAGCGGACGATGGCTGTCGAACTCCAGCGTGCAGATGGAGTGGGTAACGCCCTCGATGGCGTCCGATTGGCCGTGCGCCCAGTCGTAGGTGGGGTAGAGGCACCACTCGTCGCCGGTGTTGTGGTGATGCGCGTGACGGATCCGGTACATCACCGGGTCGCGCAGCCACATGTTCTCGGCCTGCATGTCGATCTTGGCGCGCAGGCACTTGGTGCCGTCGCCGAACTCGCCCGCGCGCATCCGGCGCAGCAGGTCGAGGTTCTCGTCCGGCGTCCGGTCGCGGAACGGCGACTCGACGCCGGGCTTGCCGAAGCCGCCGCGCTGGGCCGAGATGGTCTCGCCGTCCTGGTCGTCGACGTACGCGAGCCCCTGGGTGACCAGGTATTCGGCCCAGTCGTAGAGCTGAGAGAAGTAGTCGGACGCGTGCACGACGACGCCCGGGGTGTAGCCCAGCCAGGCGATGTCGCCCTTGATCGAGTCGACGTACTCCGCTTCCTCGGTGTCGGGGTTCGTATCGTCCAGACGCAGGTTGCAGACGCCGTCGAAGTCCTCGGCGACTCCGAAGTCCTGGACGATCGCCTTGGCGTGACCGATGTGCAGGTAGCCGTTCGGCTCGGGTGGGAAGCGGGTCTGGACGCGTCCGCCGTAGCGTCCGGCTTCGACGTCGCGACGGACGATCTCGCGGATGAAGTCGTTACTGGTGGCGGCCTCGGTCATGGGTCAGAAGGCTACCGGGCTGAGGCTCTACCCCTCACCATCACCCCAAGTCGTACACCCTGAACAGCACCGCCGCCTCGACGCCGGCCGCCTGCCCCTGGCCGGCGAAGACGCCGCCGAGCAGGTCGGCGGGGCTGGGGTGCCAGGGCAGGTCATCCAGGTAGGCCTCGTGGCACGACAAGGACGCCACGGCCGCGGCCCTGGCCTCGGCGTCCACTTCGACGTAGTGGGTCGCCGGGCTGCCGCCCATCACCAGGACGCGTCGCGTGTGCCACTTCGGCAGGCCTTCGACCTCGCCCAGCTCGCGAAACACCCAGGTGTTGTCGGCGTCCCGGACGGCGTCCAGGGTGGCCAGTCCAGCCGCGCGGTGGTCTGCCTGCTCGAGTCCCCACGGCGCCTCGATGGCCGACGAACTCGCGACGACGGCGTCCGGCCTGAACCGCCGGATCTCGCGCGCGATGTCCCGGCGCAGGTCGAGCGAGTAGACGAGGTGCCCGTCCGGGTGGTCCAGGATCGTCAGATCCTGGACGCCGACCGTCGCGCAGGCGCGGCGTTGCTCCTCGGCGCGCAGCGGGCCGACCTGTTCGGGCGGACGCTGCATCCCGGCCTCGCCGGAGGTGAGCAGCAGGTACGCCACCTCGACGCCGTGGCGGGTCCACTGGGCGACGACCGCCGACGCGCCGTATTCCATGTCGTCCGGATGCGCCACGACGCAGAGCACCCGCGCGATGTCGTCGGGCAGGGGCTGCAGGCTGGGCGGGACGGTCATCGGGTCTCCTTCCGGGAGGGGTCCACCGTAGGTCGCCGGTCGAGCAGGCGGAGGAGGGGCCGCGCTTCGTAGACTCGGCGGGTGGCCGATCCGCTCCGCATCCCTCCCGCCCCCGGCATCCCGGGTGGGCTGGTGCTGCACGCGTCCGAGTTTACCGAGCGGTTCAGTCACGCCGGCGGCCCCGGCGGGCAGGGGGTCAACACGGCCGATTCGCGCGTCCAGTTGAGCTGGGACGCCGCGGCGTCCGTCGCCCTCTCGGACGCCCAACGCGCGCGTCTTCTCACCAACCTCGCCGGACGCCTCGCCGAGGGCGTCCTCACCGTCGACGCGTCCGAGCATCGCTCGCAACGACGCAATCGGGACGCAGCCCGCGACCGCCTGGTGGCCCTGGTCACCGAGGCGCTGGCGCCACCGCCGCGCCCGAGGCGTCCGACCCGACCGAGCGTCGGCGCGCGCGAGCGGCGACTGGAGGCCAAGCGGCGCCGCTCCGCGCTCAAGGAGACGAGGCGTCCGGACTGGGACTGACGATCCATGAAACGACACCCAAGGCGTCGGGACAGCCGTCGGACGCCGCTCGGTAGACTCGCCCCGCTATGACGAACCAGACTCCCGCGCGCCTGCGCGTCGCCCCGTCGCCCACCGGCGATCCCCACGTTGGCACCGCGTACATGTCGCTGTTCAACCGCGCCTACGCCACCAAGACGGGCGGGCAGTTCCTGCTGCGCATCGAGGACACCGACCGCGCCCGCTACGTGGCCGAGTCCGAGCAGCAGATCTTCGACACCCTGCACTGGCTGGGCCTCGACTGGGACGAGGGTCCGGACAAGGGTGGCCCCTACGCCCCCTACCGCCAGTCCGAGCGGCTCGACACCTATCGGCCGTTCGTGGAGCAGCTGATCGAGTCCGGCCACGCCTACTACTGCTGGTGCAGCTCCGACCGGCTGGCCGAGATGCGCCGCGAGCAGGAGGCGTCCAAGCAGGCCGTGACCGGCTACGACCGCCTGTGCTACGGCAAGACCCGCGACGAGCGGGCGGCGCTGCCGGGCTTCTCGGAGACCCCGGTCGTCCGGATGCTCGTCCCGGCCGATCTCGACACCACGTTCACCGACCTGATCCGCGGCGACATCACCCCGCCGCATCCCGACGACCAGGTGATCCTCAAGGCAGACGGCTTCCCGACCTATCACCTGGCGGTCGTGGTTGACGATCACCTGATGGGCATCACGCACGTGGTCCGCGGGGAGGAGTGGATCTCCTCGACGCCCAAGCACCAGTTGCTCTACCGCTGGCTCGGCTGGGACGCGCCCCGCTTCGCTCATATGCCGCTGCTGCGCAACACAGACAAGTCGAAGATCTCCAAGCGGAAGAACCCCGCGGCTCGCCTGCTGTGGTTCCGCGAGCAGGGCTACCTGCCCGAGGCGCTGCGGAACTTCCTGCAGCTGCTGGGCTACCCGCCGGCGTCCGACGATGCCGAGGTGGCGACGTTCGACGAGTTCGTCGCCGCCTTCGACTGGGCCAAGGTCAACACGGTCGGGCCGATCTTCGACCTCGCCAAGCTGGACTGGCTGAACGGGCACTACATCCGCTCCCTGGCCCCCGAGGACCTCGCCGACCGCATCGTCGAGCATTTCGCCTTCACGGGGGAGTGGACGCCGACGGCGTCCGAGATCGAGACGCTGCGGCGCGCGGTACCGCTGATCCAGGAGCGGCTGGTGCTGCTCGGCGAGGCGCGCGAGAAGCTCCGCTTCCTGTTCGTCCCGGACGCCGACCTGGCCGTCGAGCCGGACGCCGTCGCCGCGCTGCCCGACAACGCCGCCGAGATCCTGGACGCCGCGGACGCGGCCCTGGCCGGGGTCGCGTGGGACGCCGCGTCCATTCAGGACGCGTTGAAGGTGGCCCTGGTCGAAGGACTCGGCGTGAAGGCCAAGTTCGCGTTCGCACCGATCCGGGTGGCGATCACCGGCTCGCGCGTGTCGCCGCCGTTGTTCGAGTCGATGGATCTGCTGGGACGCGAGTCCGCGCTGGCGCGCTTGGCGGCGCTGCGCGCTTCGCTGTAGGTCAGCTTCCGGGAGCGAAGCGGACGCCGCCACCCTCGGCGCACGTCGCGATGATCTTGACCTCGTGATCGTCGCCGCGCTCGAACTCGACCTGGTCGGTACCGTTCTTGCGTTCGGCGGACACCGACCAGCCGCCCTCCGGGGTGGCGGTCCCGGTGACCGCTCCTCCGACGCACTGGGCCACGATTTAGCGGCGCGCGCTGGCCGCCGAGGTGGACGCCCACGCGTCCGGCCACTGCCTGGCCGCTCAGCCGGTGGGGCCAGGCGATGAGCGCGCAGCGGCTGCGTGTCGACTGGCCACGCTGCGACGGACGCGGGCTGTGCCACGAACTGCTGCCCGAACTGATCTCCCTCGACGAGTGGGGCTATCCCATCGTCCGAGGACCGGTTGAGCCCGCCCAGCGCGCCGCGGCGAGAACGGCCGTCGCCAGCTGCCCGAGGCTCGCGGTGAGGCTCGGCGACCAGCCCTGATCACCCCCTTGACAGGGCGTCGAGGTCGATTTGCACGCCTCTGGGGCCCGTGAAAGAATCGGCGGGTTGCTTTGACGCGGGCGGCGGCGAGGCTGTGTGGGTTGACCATGCAGACCACCGCATTCCACGCCCACTCGGCAAGCCAGGCGGTCACGCCGGGCCCTACCAGGATCTTCGGATCTCGCGCGGCCCTGAAAGGTGCGACACGCCCGGGCGCGGGGGACGGAGTGACTAGGGGTTTCTCAGCCGAGAAGCCCTCACGACGGGGAGCAGATGCTAGCTGCCCAACGGCCACAGAGAAGGAAAAGATGGCGGGACAGAAGATCCGGATTCGACTCCGGGCCTACGACCATGAGGTCATCGACAGTTCGGCGAAGAAGATCGTCGACACGGTCACCCGCACCGGCGCGAAGGTCGCAGGACCCGTGCCGCTGCCGACGGAGAAGAACGTCTACTGCGTGATTCGTTCACCCCACAAGTACAAGGACAGCCGCGAGCACTTCGAGATGCGCACCCACAAGCGGCTCATCGACATCCTCGATCCGACGCCGAAGACGGTCGACTCGCTGATGCGACTCGATCTTCCGGCCGGTGTCGACATCGAGATCAAGCTTCCGTGAGGCCGAGATCGTGAACAACAACCGTAACGTGAAAGGTCTCCTGGGCTCCAAGCTCGGCATGACCCAGCTCTGGGACGAGAACAACAAGATCGTCCCCGTCACCGTGATCCAGGCAGGTCCCTGCGTGGTCACCCAGGTCCGCACCCCTGAGAAGGACGGCTACTCCGCCGTGCAGCTCGGCTTCGGCGCGGTCAAGGGCAAGAACGTCACCAAGCCGATGTCCGGCCACTTCGAGGCCGCCGGCGTGACGCCCCGCAAGCACGTCGTCGAACTGCGCACCGCCGATGCGGCGTCCTACACCCTCGGGCAGGAGGTCAACGCTGAGGCGTTCGCCGCCGGCGAGGTCATCGACGTCACCGGCGTCAGCAAGGGCAAGGGCACCGCGGGCGTCATGAAGCGCCACGGCTTCCACGGCCTGCGCGCGTCGCACGGTGTGCACCGCAAGCACCGTTCGCCCGGCTCCATCGGGCAGTGCTCGACCCCCGCGCGCATCTTCCCCGGCATGAAGATGGCCGGCCGGATGGGCGTCGACAAGGTCACCGTCCAGAACCTGACGATCCACGCTGTGGACGCCGAGCGCGGGTTGATCCTGGTCAAGGGCTCCGTGCCCGGCCCCAAGGGTGCCCTCGTCGTGGTGCGCAGCGCCGCCAAGAAGGGAGCCCAGGCATGAGCGACACGCTGAAGGTCGACATCATCGGGACGTCCAACAAGGCCGATCTGCCCGCCGCGCTGTTCGGCGTCCAGGCCAACATCCCGCTCCTGCACCAGGTCGTCGTGGCCCAGCAGGCCGCCGCCCGCCAGGGCACGCACGCCACCAAGACCCGGGGCATGGTCTCCGGCGGTGGCGCGAAGCCGTGGCGCCAGAAGGGCACCGGCCGCGCTCGTCAGGGCTCGCGTCGCGCTCCCCAGTGGACCGGCGGTGGCACCGTCCACGGCCCGCAGCCGCACGGCTACGCCCAGCGGACGCCCAAGAAGATGATCGCCGCCGCGCTCCGCGGTGCGCTGTCCGATCGGGCCCGTGAGGGTCGGGTCCACGTGGTCGAGAACTTCGGTCTCGAGAAGCCCTCGACGAAGGCCGCGCTCAAGGCGCTCGCCCACGTCTCCGGCGCTCGCGTCCTGGTGGTCCTCACCCGTGACGAGGACATCGCCTGGCTGAGCCTGCGCAACGTGGCTTCGGTGCACATCCTGAGCTACGACCAGCTGAACGCCTACGACGTGCTCCTGGCCGACGACGTGGTCTTCACCACCGCCGCCCTGGACGCCTTCGTCTCGGGTCCCGCGCTGGGCAAGTCGGTCAAGGCTGTCGCCTCGTCCGCGGAGATTCTGGACGCCCCCGAGCCGGTCGCTGTGAAGGCCGTCAAGGAGCCCAAGCCTGCGAAGGCCGAGAAGGCAGACGAGCCCGCCAAGGAAGCCAAGCCGGCGAAGGCCGACGCTGCGGCGTCCGAGGAGTCGAAGTTCGGCAAGGGCAGCTTCGTCGGGGAGAACCCCCCGGCCGGCTACGACATCAAGGGCAACGCGGACTCGATGAAGTTCCACACGCCGGCGTCCCCCTGGTACGAGCGGACGATCGCCGAGGTGTGGTTCAACTCCGAGGCGGCAGCTGAGGCGGCCGGTTTCGTGAACGCCGTGAAGAAGGACGAGGAGGCCGCGAAGTGAGCGACGCCCTGAAGATCCGCGACCACCGCGACATCCTGCTCGCGCCGGTCGTGTCCGAGAAGAGCTACTCGCTGCTCGACGAGAACAAGTACACGTTCGTCGTTGACAAGGCCGCGAACAAGACCGAGATCAAGATCGCCGTCGAGAAGGTTTTCGACGTCAAGGTCTTGGCGGTCAACACCATCAACCGGCTGGGCAAGAAGCGCCGCACGCGCGCCGGCTGGGGCAAGCGTCCCGACACCAAGCGAGCGATCGTGACGGTGGCCGAGGGCCAGCGCATCGACATCTTCGGCCAGGGCAACTAGGCCCGGGATCAGGAAAACGAGACATGGCTATTCGTAAGTACAAGCCGACCACGCCGGGCCGTCGCGGCTCGTCCGTGTCGGACTTCGCCGAGCTCACCCGCTCGACGCCCGAGAAGTCGCTGCTGGTGCCGATCAAGAAGACCGGTGGCCGCAACAACCAGGGCCGAGTGACCACCCGTCACATCGGCGGTGGCCACAAGCAGGCCTACCGGATCATCGACTTCAAGCGCTACGACAAGGACGGCGTGCCGGCCAAGGTCGCTCACATCGAGTACGACCCCAACCGCACCGCCCGTATCGCGCTGCTGCACTACGCCGACGGCGAGAAGCGCTACATCATCGCGCCGGCCGGCCTGGAGCAGGGCAACAAGGTCGAGGCGGGCGAGGGCGCGGACATCAAGCCGGGCAACAACCTCCCGCTGCGCAACATCCCGGTCGGCACCACGGTGCACGCGGTGGAGCTGCGTCCGGGCGGCGGCGCCAAGATGGGCCGCTCCGCCGGTGCGCGCATCCAGCTGGTCGCTCGCGAGGGCCGCATGGCCACCCTGCGTCTGCCCTCGGGCGAAATGCGCATGGTGGACGTCCGCTGCCGCGCGACGGTGGGCGAGGTCGGCAACGCCGAGCAGTCCAACATCAACTGGGGCAAGGCCGGACGCAACCGCTGGAAGGGCATCCGCCCGACCGTCCGTGGCGTCGTGATGAACCCGATCGACCACCCGCACGGTGGTGGCGAGGGTCGCACGTCCGGTGGTCGTCACCCGGTGACGCCCTGGGGCAAGCCCGAGGGTCGCACCCGTAAGAAGAACAAGGCCAGCAACGCGCTCATTGTGCGTCGCCGCAAGGCCGGCAAGAAGCGCTGAGTCGAGGAAGGGAAGGAGAACTAAATGCCTCGCAGCCTGAAGAAGGGGCCCTTCGTCGATGAGCACCTGGCCAAGAAGGTCGATGCCCAGAACGAGAAGAAGACCCACAACGTGATCAAGACCTGGTCGCGCCGTTCGATGATCACGCCCGACATGATCGGACACACCATCGCGGTGCACGACGGCCGCAAGCACATCCCGGTGTTCGTCACCGACTCGATGATCGGTCACAAGCTCGGTGAGTTCGCGCCCACGCGCACCTACCGGGGCCACGTCAAGGAAGACAAGAAGTCGCGTCGCCGTTGAGGCCGACGAGAAGAGGAATGGACAAATGAGCAACAAGGAGAACCGGCCCAGCCGCCGGCAGGCCCTGCTCGGCGACCGTCCCGGCTCGTACGCCATCGCGCGTCACGTGCGGATGTCTCCGACCAAGGTTCGTCGTGTCGTGGACGTCGTCCGCGGCCTGGATGTCACCGAGGCTCTCGCGGTGCTGAAGTTCGCACCGCAGGCCGCCTCGGCGCCCGTCTACAAGGTGGTGGCCTCGGCCGCCGCCAATGCTGAGCAGACCGAAAACCTGCGCAGCGAGCAGCTGTACATCTCTGCGGCGTATGTCGATGAAGGTGTCACGCTGCGCCGGATCCGTCCGCGGGCCAAGGGGTCCGCGAGCCGCATCCTCAAGCGCGCGAGCCACATCACCGTCGTCGTCGAGCCCAAGGCGAAGGAGGCCTGAGCATGGGTCAAAAGATCAACCCGAACGGCTTCCGTCTCGGCATCACCACGGACCACAAGACCCGCTGGTACGCCGACAAGAACTACGCCGAGCTGGTGGCCGAGGACGTCAAGATCCGCGAGTACCTGCACAAGACCCTCGAGCGGGCCGGCATCAGCTCGGTCGAGATCGAGCGTCGCAGCGAGCGGGTGACGATCTTCCTGTACGCCGCGCGTCCGGGCATCGTCATCGGCCGTAACGGTGCCGAGGCTGAGCGCGTCCGCGCGTCGCTGGAGAAGCTCACCAAGAAGCAGGTTCAGCTGAACATCCTCGAGGTCAAGAGCCCCGAGACCGATGCGCAGCTGGTCGCTCAGGGCATCGCCGAGCAGCTCGGCGCCCGCGTGGCCTTCCGCCGCGCGATGCGCAAGGCGCAGCAGACCGCGATGCGCTCCGGTGCGCTGGGCATCCGGATCCAGTGCTCGGGTCGTCTCGGCGGCGCCGAGATGAGCCGCTCCGAGTTCTACCGCGACGGCCGCGTCCCGCTGCACACGCTGCGCGCCGACATCGACTACGGCTTCTACGAGGCCAAGACGACGTTCGGACGCATCGGCGTCAAGGTGTGGATCTACAAGGGTGATGTGTCCGGTACCCGTACCGAGCGCGCCGCCCAGAGGGCCGCACGTCAGGCCGCCGCCGGCGCTCGGCGTCCGGCCCGTGGCCCCCGTCGTGACGGAGCCGCGCCGCGTAACGATCGTCCCGAGCGTGGCGGACGCCGCCGCGCCGAAGCCGCTGCCGACGCCGCTCCCGCGGTCGAGGTGGCAGAGACCGCAGGAGCGTAGTCATGTTGATTCCTCGTCGCGTCAAGCATCGGAAGCAGCACCACCCCAAGCGGGATGGTGCCGCCAAGGGCGGCACGAAGCTGGCCTTCGGCGAGTACGGCATCCAGGCACTGGAGAGCTCGTACCTCACGAACCGTCAGATCGAGAGCGCCCGTATCGCCATGACCCGCCACATCAAGCGTGGTGGCAAGGTCTGGATCAACGTCTACCCCGACCGTCCGATGACGAAGCACCCCGCTGAGTCCCGGATGGGCTCCGGTAAGGGTTCGCCCGAGTGGTGGATCGCGAACATCAAGCCCGGCCGTGTCCTCTTCGAGCTCTCCGGTGTTCCGGAGGACGTTGCTCGCGAGGCCATGCGTCTGGCCATTCACAAGCTGCCGTTCAAGGCGCGCTTCATCAAGCGGGAAGCAGGTGAGATCTGATGGCCAAGGCTGTCACCGCCGCCGATCTGCGCGGCCTGAGCCGTGCGGACCTCAATGCCAAGGTGTTGGAGTTGAAGGAGGAGCTGTTCAGCCTCCGTTTCGCCGCCGCCACCGGTCAGCTCGAGACGCATGGACGCCTCCGCGAGGTCCGCAAGGACATCGCGCGGGTGTACACCGTCCTGCAGGAGCGCAACCTGGGGATCGTCGCCGATCCCGACGACGAGAAGAAGTAGGTCTGAGGTATGTCCGAATCCAAGAACGAGCGCACCGCCACGCGCAAGGTGCGTGAGGGCGTCGTCGTCTCCGACAAGATGGACAAGACGGTCGTCGTGGCCGTCGAGTCCCGCGTCAAGCACCCTCTCTACGGCAAGGTCATGACGCAGACGGCGCGTTACAAGGCGCACGACGAGGCCAACGAGTGTGGCATCGGCGACCGCGTCCGCATCATGGAGACGCGTCCGCTGTCGGCCACCAAGCGCTGGCGCCTGCTCGAGATCGTCGAGAAGGCCAAGTAACCAACCGCACGGGCTCACCCCCGTGCACCCGGGAATGGGGGCTGCCGCCCCCTTCCCAACCCCCGCTGTTGAACTAGCTGTCATCGGCTTGGAAACCCGACCAGTGCAAACTCAGCAGGCGCACCAGCTGGTGCTCGGGGAAACGCACGTTCCGACAGGCCCGACGCCACGGCGTCCGGGAACCGGCGAAACAACAGGAGAAATCATGATTCAGCAAGAGTCGCGACTGAAGGTCGCCGACAACACGGGTGCGAAGGAACTCCTCTGCATCCGCGTGCTCGGTGGCTCGAAGCGTCGCTACGCCGGCCTGGGCGACAAGATCGTCGCCACGGTCAAGGACGCCATCCCCGGCGGCAACGTCAAGAAGGGCGACGTCGTTAAGGCGGTCATCGTCCGCACGGTCAAGGAGACCCGTCGCGCCGACGGCTCCTACATCAAGTTCGACGAGAACGCGGCCGTCATCCTCAAGAACGACGGCGAGCCCCGTGGCACCCGCATCTTCGGCCCCGTGGGCCGCGAGCTGCGCGACAAGAAGTTCATGCGCATCATTTCGCTGGCACCGGAGGTGATCTGAGATGGCGAACTCCCTGCACGTCAAGAAGGGTGACCGCGTCAAGGTCATCGCGGGCCGCGACAAGGGCAAGACGGGCGAGATCATCAAGGTCTACCCGGCCGACGAGAAGGTCATCGTCGAGGGCGTGAACATCATCACGAAGCACACGCCGCAGCGTCCGAACGCCCAGGGCAAGACCACGGGCGGCATCATCACGACCGAGGCGCCGATCCACGTGTCCAACGTCCAGCTCGTCGTGAAGGTCGACGGCTTGGACGTCGTGACGCGCGTCGGCTACGAGCGTCGTCCGGTGACCAAGCGTCGTCCCGACGGCAGCACCTACGAGACCGAGCGCAGCGTGCGCATCGCCCGCAAGACCGGGAAGGAGATCTGAGCATGGCTGAGACCACTGTCAAGACGCTCCCGCGCCTGCAGCAGAAGTACCGCGAGGACATCCGTCCGGCTCTGAACGAGAAGTTCGCCTACGAGAACGTCATGCAGATCCCCGGTCTGGTGAAGATCGTGGTGAACATGGGCGTCGGCGAGGCCGCGCGCGACTCGAAGGTGATCGATGGGGCCGTCCGCGACCTCACCGCCATCACCGGTCAGAAGCCCGTCGTGACCAAGGCCCGCAAGTCGATCGCCCAGTTCAAGCTGCGTGAGGGCATGCCGATCGGCTGCCACGTCACCCTGCGTGGCGACCGCATGTGGGAGTTCGCCGACCGCCTGCTGACCTTGGCGCTGCCGCGCATCCGCGACTTCCGCGGCCTCTCGGCTCGTCAGTTCGACGGCAAGGGCAACTACACGTTCGGCCTCACCGAGCAGGTCATGTTCCACGAGATCGACCAGGACAAGATCGATCGTCTTCGCGGCATGGACATCACGTTCGTCACCTCGGCCACCAACGACGACGAGGCCCGTGAGCTGCTCAAGCAACTCGGCTTCCCGTTCAAGGCGCCCGAGAACGATCCCAAGAAGAGCGTGCAGCGCAAGCGCGCGTTCACCGGCTCCAAGAGCCAGATCAAGAAGAGCAGGAGGGGCTAACCCATGGCCAAGACCGCGCTGAAGGTGAAGCAGTCCCGCAAGCCGAAGTTCGAGGTGCGCGCGTACACCCGCTGCAACCGCTGTGGGCGTCCGAAGTCCGTGTACCGCAAGTTCGGCCTCTGCCGCATCTGCCTCCGCGAGCTCGCCCACCGTGGCGAACTGCCGGGCATCGTCAAGTCGTCCTGGTAAGTCACCCGTCCGGACGCCCGCCGCGGTGGGCGTCCGGAACCCAGTCCACCGGCCCGTCGGGCCGGAACAATCACACAAGCGAGGAAGGTCACGACAGGACGCATCCGTCGGTGAAACCGCCACGAGGAAGAGGCTCAACAAAGCCATGACAATGACCGATCCGATCGCAGACATGCTGACTCGTCTGCGTAACGCCAATCAGGCGTTCCACGATTCGACGAGCATGCCTCATTCGAAGATCAAGGTGAAGATTGCCGAGATCCTCAAGGAGCAGGGCTACATCGCGTCTTACGAGGTGCTGGAGCCGGGTGAAGGCGAGGTCTCCAAGACCTTGAAGATCACCCTCAAGTACAGCGCCGATCGCCAGCGGGCCCTCGCCGGGCTCCGTCGCATCAGCAAGCCGGGGCTCCGGGTCTACGCCAAGCGCAACGACCTGCCCAAGGTTCTCGGCGGGATGGGCATCGCCATCATCTCGACGTCCCAGGGCCTGATGACCGACAAGCAGGCCAACTCCAAGAGCGTGGGCGGCGAAGTCCTCGCGTTCGTCTGGTAACCGGAAGGAGCTGAATAGATGTCCCGCATTGGAAGGCTTCCCATTCCGGTTCCCTCCGGCGTCGAGGTGTCGATCGAGGGTCAGGACCTGTCGGTCAAGGGCCCCAAGGGCACCCTCGCCATGACGGTCCGTGAGCCGATCTCGGTCGCGCGCAACGAGGCCGGCGAGCTGGAGGTGTCGCGTCCGGACGACGAGCGCGAGAGCCGCTCGCTGCACGGCCTCACCCGCACGCTGGTGTCCAACATGGTCACCGGTGTCACCCAGGGCTTCGAGAAGAAGCTCGAGATCGTCGGTGTCGGCTACCGCGTGACGGCCAAGAGCCCCACGCAGCTCGAGTTCGCGCTCGGGTTCAGCCACCCGGTCGTCGTGAACGCCCCCGAGGGCGTCACGTTCTCCGTCGAGAAGAACACGGCGTTCACCGTGTACGGCATCGACAAGCAGGCCGTCGGCGAGGTCGCCGCGAACATCCGCAAGATCCGCAAGCCGGAGCCGTACAAGGGCAAGGGCGTGCGCTACGCCGGCGAGCGTGTTCGCCGCAAGGTTGGAAAGGCCGGTAAGTAGTCATGGCTATCTCGTTGTCGAACAACAAGGGCATGGCGGCCCGCACCAAGGCCCGCCTGCGCCGCCAGAACCGCGGCCGGAAGAACATCTTCGGCAGCACCGAGCGCCCGCGCCTGGTTGTCACGCGTTCGTCGCGTCACATCTTCGCTCAGGTCGTGGACGACACCGCGGGCGTGACGCTCGCGTCGGCGTCCACGATGGAGGCGGACGTGCGCGCCGCCGAGGGCGACAAGTCGGCGAAGGCCAAGAAGGTCGGCGAGCTGCTCGCCGGTCGCGCGAAGTCCGCTGGGGTCGAGAAGGTTGTCTTCGACCGCGCCGGTAACGCTTACCACGGACGGATCGCAGCGCTCGCCGATGCGGCGCGCGAAGCCGGCCTCGATTTCTGATCAGAGCGGAAAGGAATAAACATGGCGAACGAAAACGCGTCTGCCCGTGCCCGTACCGGCGCGGCTGGCGGCGGTGATCGTCGCGGCCGCGACGATCGTCGAGGCGGCCGGGATAACGCCGCCCAGCAGGAGAAGAGCCAGTACCTCGAGCGCGTCGTGGCGATCAACCGCGTCGCGAAGGTCGTCCAGGGCGGGCGCCGGTTCAGCTTCACCGCGCTGGTCGTGGTGGGCGACGGCGACGGCATGGTCGGCGTCGGCTACGGCAAGGCCAAGGAGGTGCCCGCGGCGATCGCCAAGGGTGTCGAGGAGGCCAAGAAGCACTTCTTCCGGGTTCCCCGGATCGGCGGCACCATCCCGCATCCGGTGCAGGGCGAGAAGGCGGCCGGTGTCGTGCTGCTGCGTCCGGCGTCGGCGGGTACCGGCGTGATCGCCGGTGGCTCGGCTCGCGCGGTGCTGGAGTGCGCCGGCGTGACCGACGTGCTCGCGAAGTCGCTCGGTAGCGCCAACGCCATCAACGTGGTGCACGCCACGGTCGAGGCGCTGCAGATGCTGGAGGAGCCGGAGCAGGTCGCCAAGCGTCGTGGCATGTCCGTCGAGGACGTCACGCCGGCCGCGATCCTGCGGGCTCGAAAGGAGGCGTCCGCCTGATGGCAACGCTGAAGATCACGCAGATCAAGGGCGTCGTTGGCGCCAAGAAGAACCAGAAGGATTCGCTGCGCTCTCTCGGGCTCAAGCGGATCGGCGACGTGGTCGAGAAGGAGGATCGTCCCGAGTTCCTCGGCATGATCCAGGCCGTCTCGCACCTCGTCGAGGTCGAGGAGGTGAACTGACATGGCGATCAAGCTGCATCACCTGCGTCCGGCACCCGGCGCGAAGACCGACAAGGTCCGCGTCGGCCGTGGCGAGGGCGGCAAGCGCGGCAAGACCGCGGGTCGTGGCACCAAGGGCACGGGCGCTCGCAAGAACGTCGGTGCGAACTTCGAGGGTGGGCAGATGCCGCTGCACATGCGTCTGCCGAAGCTTCGTGGTTTCCAGAATCCCTTCCGGGTTCAGTACCAGGTCGTCAACGTCGGACGCCTCGCCGAGGTCTTCGCCGACGGTGGCGAGGTGACCGTCGTCGACATGATCGAGGCCGGTCTGGTCCGCAAGGGCCACCTGGTCAAGGTGCTCGGCAACGGTGAGATCTCGGTGGCTCTGGAGGTTACCGCGGACGCCTACACCGCGTCGGCCAAGAGCAAGATCGAGGCGGCTGGCGGCAAGGCCAACTGACCTCACGCAGTTCTGAGACGGGCGATCCCTTCGGGGGTCGCCCGTTTCGCGTCACGGGCTGGGTCGGGCGGCTCGGTGTCCGGTGTCCGACTCTTGCCTCGGTGGTGGCCCGGCTGGCTCGCCTCCACCAACGGCTCGTCCTACAGAAGACCCCTTCACCCTGCACGAGCAAAGCCAGGACGTTGAGGCAGCCATAGGACGAGCCCCTGAGATCCAGTGTGAGCACCTGGACGACTACGGTGGACGCCATGTGTGGACGCTTCGCTGCCTCGGCCAGCACTGACGACTACGTCGAGGTCTTCGGCGTCGCCGAGGTGGTCGACGAGGTGCAGCCGTCGTTCAATCTCGCGCCCACCGACCCGATTCCAGCGATCGTCGAGCGGTTGGACGCCGACGGTGCGGCCGTCCGGAAGCTGGTCGCGCCGCGCTGGGGGCTCGTGCCGTCGTGGTCCAAGGACGCCGCCGGCGCCGCCCGCATGATCAACGCCCGGTTTGAGACCGTCGCGGAGAAGCCTGCGTTCCGCAAGGCGTTGGGCGCGCGGCGGTGCTTGATCCCGGCCGACGGCTACTTCGAGTGGCACGTGCTTCCGGGCCAGGAGGGCGTGAAGAAGCCCGCGAAGCAGCCGTTCTTCATTCGTCCCGCTTCCGGACTGTTCGTCATGGCCGGGCTGTACGAGTTCTGGCGCACGCCGATGGGGGAGTGGCTCACGACCGCCACCATCATCACCACGAGCGCGACGGACGCCCTCGGGCACATCCACGACCGGATGCCGATGGTCGTCGACCCCGATGACTGGGCGTCCTGGCTGGACCCGGCCCAGACCAGACCGGACGCCGCGGCGTCCCTGCTTGTCGTCGATCCGGACCTGACCTTCTATCCCGTCTCAAGCGCCGTCGGGAACGTCGCCAACAACTCACCCGAGCTGATCGAGCCCCTCAGGCCCTGACGCCGCCGAGGGTCAAACCGACGACCTTGGGGCGCCTCGCCGCGTTCTGTGACGTGTCTCGCGATCGCGCGTCTGAATCGTCCGCCTCGATCAGCGGGACGCCCTGGCACGGCCTCATGTGCCCTCCGCTGCGGCAACCGAAGCCGGAGGCGTCCGATTCAAGGTCCAGCCCGATCGTGCCCCCGGTTCGAGGACCGGGGCGCGGCTTGCTACAGTTCACCGGGGTTGGGTCACCCCCATGCCCGCGCACGCCTGCCAGAAAAGAGTTCGAATGCTCTCCGCTTTCGGAAACGCGTTCAAGACGCCGGATCTTCGCAAGAAGATCCTGTTCACCTTGTTCATCCTTGCCGTCTTCCGGCTCGGCTCGACGATCCCGTCGCCGAACGTGAACTTGGAGAACATCCACGCGTGCCAGGTGGAGGCCGCTGCGGGCGATGCGGCCGGGCTCTACTCGATGATCAACCTGTTCTCGGGCGGCGCGCTGCTGCAGCTGGCGATCTTCGCGCTCGGGATCATGCCCTACATCACGGCGTCCATCATTCTGCAGCTGCTCACGGTCGTGATTCCGCGTCTGGAGAAGCTGAAGAAGGAAGGCGGCGCCGGGCAGACCAAGATCACCCAGTACACGCGCTACCTGACGATCGTCCTGGCCGTGATGCAGTCGACCGCGTTCACCACCCTGGCCGTCAACGGCCAGCTGTTCCAGGGCTGCAGCAGGCCGGTGGTCTACGACAGCAGCATCTTCCCGATCATCGTCATGGTCCTCACGATGACGGCCGGTACGGGCATCATCATGTGGATGGGTGAGCTCATCACCGACCGCGGCATCGGTAACGGCATGTCGGTCATGATCTTCACCCAGATCGCGGCGCAGTTCCCCACCCAGATGTGGTCGATCGCGCTGGGCAAGGGCACCGACCCCAACAACCCCAACATGCCGAACGCGGCCGGCTGGCTGGCCTTCGCAATGGTGTTGGCCCTCGGCCTGCTGGTCATGCTGGGCGTCATCTTCATGGAGCAGGCCCAGCGGCGCATCCCGGTGCAGTACGCCAAGCGCATGGTCGGACGCCGCCTCGTCGGCGGCACGACCACCTACATCCCGCTCAAGGTCAACCAGGCCGGCGTCATCCCGATCATCTTCGCCTCGTCGATGCTCTACCTGCCGATGCTGTACGCCCAGTTCCAGACGGGCAACCCGGTCTCCAGCTGGATCGCGCAGCACCTGTCCGGCAGCGGCTCGCCCTGGTACAACGCGGTGTACTTCGTGCTGATCATCGCGTTCACCTACTTCTACGTGTCGATCACGTTCGACCCCGTCGAGGTCGCGGACAACATGAAGAAGTACGGCGGCTTTGTCCCCGGCATCCGCGCCGGACGCCCCACCGAGAAGTACCTCGCCTACGTGCTGTCGCGACTGACGGCGCCTGGCTCGTTGTACCTCGCGCTGATCAGCCTGCTGCCCGCCCTGGCGTGGTTCTTGCTGGGCGAGGTGGCGTCCCGGAAGTTCCCGTTCGGCGGAACGTCCATCCTGATCATCGTCGGCGTAGGGTTGGATACCGTCAAACAGATCGAGAGCCAGTTGCAGCAACGCAACTACGAAGGCTTCTTGCGATAGTCGGAAGGGTGCATCGATGCGCCTCCTCATCATGGGGCCCCCCGGGGCCGGCAAGGGCACTCAGGCCTGCCACGTCGCGACGCATTACGGGCTGGTGGCGGTGTCCAGCGGCGATCTCTTCCGCAAGCACATCAAGGCGCAGGACACCCTGGGCAAGAGGGTGTCGGCCCTGATCGCGGCCGGCGAGTTCGTGCCCGACGTCGTCACGACGTCGATGGTCTTCCGGCGGCTGCTGCAGCCGGACGCGCGTCCTGGCTGGCTTCTCGACGGCTACCCGCGCACCCTCGGTCAGGTGGAAGCGCTCGACATCGCGCAGCGGGAGATCGGCACCAAGATCGACGCGGTGATCTCGCTCGTCGCCGATCCCACGGCCCTGGTCGGACGCATGCTGAAGCGAGCCGAGCTCGAAGGCCGCGCCGACGACAACGCCGAGTCCATCAGCAAGCGCATCGAGGTCTACTACGCCGAAACCGAGCCCGTGATGTCGGTGTACGCCGATCGCGGGCTGGTCGTCGAGGTGGACGCCCTGGGTGAGGTCGATGACGTGACGCGCCGCCTGACGGCCGCTTTGGACGCGAAGCTCACGGCTTCGTGAGCCCCAGCCGCGGAATCGAACTCAAGACTCCGGCCCAGCTGCGCGTGATGCGCCGGGCCGGACTCGTGGTCGCGGAGGCGCACGAGGCCGTTCGTGCGGCCGCCGTCCCCGGAGTGACCACCAAAGAGCTGGACGCCGTCGCCGCGGACGTCCTCGCCCGGAACGGCGCCGGCTCGTCCTTCCTGCACTACGGCGCCGGTTTCGGCATGCCGCCCTTCCCGGCGGTCACCTGCATGTCGGTCAACAACGAGATCGTGCACGGCATCCCGAACGACCGACCCCTGGCCGAGGGCGACCTGGTCTCCATGGACTTCGGCGCGATCGTCGACGGCTGGCACGGGGACGCCGCCATCACCTTCGGCATCGGCGCCCTCTCGGCGGAGCGTCAGGCGCTGTCCGACGTGACGCTGGAGTCACTGTGGGCCGGCATCGCGGCCGCCCGCCTGGGGGGCAGGGTCACCGACATCTCGGCCGCCGTGGAGGCGTCCGTGCGTCGCCACGCGCATCCCTACGGCATCCTCGAGGACTACACCGGCCACGGCATCGGGTCTGCGATGCACCAGACTCCCGACGTCCCCAACTACGGACGCCCCGGGCGCGGCCCCAAGATCGTCCCGGGCCTGTGCCTCGCGATCGAGCCGATGGTCACGTACGGCTCCCCGGATGCCGTCACGCTCGACGACGAGTGGACGGTCGTCACCCGCGACGGGTCGGACGCCGCTCACTGGGAGCACACCATCACCGTCACCAAGACGGGTCTGTGGGTGCTCACGGCCCCCGATGGAGGCGAGGAGATGCTCGGACGCCTCGGCTGCAAGTTCGGGCCGCTGTCCGACTGACCGAGCCTCGCCAGAGCTGGCCGACCGCCGGGCGGTCTTGGTGGCGCTGATCGTCAGGTCGCCGGTGCATGGCGGGCACCGGAACGCCCCTGCCGGACGCGTCGTTCGCCCCAGCAACAACCGTCGTTTCGCTGGCTGAGCTGGTCGAAGCCTCGCGCGCAGCGGCCGAACAAGGCCAGCCGACCCCCTGACCCAGTTCATCGGTGGCGCCCAAAGGCACCAAGCCCGAAGGCGGCGACCAGCAGCCCGTGGCCGTAGACTGTCCCGTCGGCGTCCGTTCGACGCCCGCGGCGAGAGCCGCGGCTCCACAGATTTCAGGATCCCCGTGACCCCGTCCCGCCGCCCAGACTCCTTCTACGCCCTCGGCGTCCGGCCGATCCTGGCCGAGGCGCTCGCCGCGCGCGGCATCGTCGAGCCCTTCCCGATCCAGGCGGCCGCCCTCCCGGACGCCCTGGCCGGACGCGACGTCCTCGGCCGCGGACGCACCGGCTCGGGCAAGACGGTCGCCTTCGCGCTCCCGGTCCTGGAGCGGATCCTGTCCTCGCAGACCTCGCGGCAGCCGCGGCGTCCGCGTGCGTTGATCTTGGTGCCGACGCGCGAACTCGCGGTCCAGGTGGCCGAGACCGTCGAGTACCTCGCGCAGGCGGTGCAGCTGCGGGCGATGACCGTCTTCGGCGGCGTCCGCTACACGGGGCAGATCCGCAAGCTGGAGCGGGGCGTCGACGTCGTCGTTGCCACCCCCGGACGCCTCGAGGACCTCATCGAGCAGGGCGCCCTCAAGCTGGACGCCGTCGAGGTCGTCGTGCTGGACGAGGCCGACCTGATGGCCGACATGGGCTTCCTGCCGCCGGTGACGCGCGTCCTGGAGGCGGTGCCGGACGGGCAGCGGATGCTGTTCTCCGCGACGCTCGACGGCGATGTCGAGGCGTTGGTGAAGCGCTTCCTCCATGCCCCGCTCGTGCATGAGGTCGACACCGAGGACACCGCGCCGGACGCCGAGCACTACCTGTTCCTGGTCCGCCACGACAATAAGCCCGCGATCGTCGCCGAGCTGCTGTCCGGCGGCGGACGCACCCTGGCCTTCACCCGGACCAAACACGCGGCCGAGCGCCTGGCGCTGACGCTGACCGAGAAGGGGATCCCGGCGGTCGACCTGCACGGCAACTTGCGCCAGGCGGCCCGGCAGCGCAACCTCGCGGCGTTCGCGGACGGCTCCGTGACGGTCCTGATCGCGACGGATATCGCCGCCCGGGGCATCCACGTCGACGACGTGGGCCTCGTCGTGCACATCGATCCGCCGAACGACCCCAAGGCATTCCTGCACCGCTCCGGACGCACCGCCCGCGCCGGCAGCGAGGGCAACGTCGTCACCCTGGCGACCAAGAACCAGAACAAGGGCGTCCGCGAGCTGATGGCGCAGGCCAAGATCAAGCCGACGCAGGTCGTCGTTAAGCCGGGCGACCCGATCCTGACCGAGGTCCGCGCGCCGGCTGTCGACGCTATCGCGGGCGCGCCGTCGATCTTCCTACCCGACCCGGAGGACGTCATCGACGACGAGCCCGGTCAGACCGATCGTTCCGCTCGATCCCCTGAGTTCGGACGCCGCGAGTCGCGTCCGGCACGGGGCGGGTCCGAGGACCGTCCGGTGCGGTCGCGTGCCTGGGGTCGCGATGACCAGGTTGTCGAGGGCCGTGGTGAACGCGACGAGCGACGCGGCGCCCGTGCGGGGCGTCCCAGCCGCGATCGTGACGCACGGAGCGAGCGTCCGGCCAGGGCATGGGGCCGAGAGGATCGCCCGCGCGACGACCGGGCTGCCCGCCGCGAGCCGACCGCCGGTCGCGGTGCGCGCCCGGACTGGAGCGACACGCGTCCGCGACCGGCTCGTCGCCAGGACTGGACCGACCGCCCGCAGCGCGATGACCGCCCGGTTTCCGGTGATCGTCGGCGCGAGAACGACGTGCGGCCGTCGGCGTCCGATCGGCGCGGCCCCGAGCGCGAGACGCGCGGACTCCGCGGCGGACGCGGGCAGAAGGAGTGGACCGCCGATTGGTGGGGTCCCGAGCCGTGGGAGGTGGAGGACACCAGCCGCGAGCTGCGCCCGGGGCGTCCCGTCGACGGACGCGGCGCCCGCCCCGAGCGCGGGGTGCGCGATGCCGCCCGGCCGGGCAAGGCATCGTCCGCTCGGGGACGCGACCAGGCGCGACCCGCGTGGGGACGCGACGATCGGCGTCCGGGTCCAGGTCGGGACGAGCGTCAGGGCTACGGACGCGACGAACGGCGTCCGAGCATGGGACGCGACGATCGGCGTCCCAGCGTTGGGAGCGACGACTGGCGTCCGGCCCGAGACCGCTTCAACGGAGATGACCGGCGGTCGGCGTCCGCCGCGGCAGGCGACCGCCGCAGCCCGGACGGCCCCCGCGACAAGGGGCGTTGGACCACGGACGACAGGCGCAAGCGGGACGAGTCCAGCGAACGAGGCTTCGGGTTCCGGAAGGCTGCACCGGCGTCGGCCAAGCCGAAGAAGTCCAAGGTCGCCAACGCCAAGGCCAAGCCAGGCAAGCCCGTCCGGGACAAGGACAAGGGCAAGCCGAAGCGCAAGGCGTGACCGTCGAGGACGCCAGCCGGGGAGCGGACCCGGCACGGTCCGGCACGCGCGACGGCCGGACGACCCAGCGCCGGACGCCCACCGTGCGGCGCAGCTACGCTGGTGCGATGACCAACCTGCCCATCTCGTCGAAGTACGTCTCGACGCCCGAACGGCCGGTGGACGCCGCCGAGCGCGAGACGTTGGTCGACCGGGTGAACACCGCCTTCGAATCGGGCGCCATCGACGACCTGGACTACCGCCGCTACCTCGACGCCGTGTTCGCCGCCACAACGCTGGGGGAGTTGCGTCCGGTGGTCGAGAACCTGCCGGCGGTGGCCACCTACGCCACGCCGGGCAACATCGAGTCGTCCACCCTGCGTCCGGGGGAGGTCTCCACGGCCAGGACGCCGAGCGGCCGGCTGATCCTCATCGCCCTGTCCACCATCTCGGTGGCCGCGATCGTCCTGGTGATCCTGGTCAGCCTGCTGAGGTAGCCCACCTGCTTGCCGAGGTAGCCCGCACTGATTTTGAGGGCCCTAGCCGCCCGGGCTAGGATGGGACGTCGGTCACCTGTGTCGGGTGTGCCGAAATCTGTCAGCAGTCACAGTTAGGGATTATGGCCAAGAAAGAAGGAGCCCTCGAACTCGAGGGGACCGTCGTCGAGGCGCTGCCCAATGCGATGTTCCGCGTGGAACTGAGCAATGGGCACCGGGTTCTCGCGACCATCAGCGGCAAGATGCGTCAGCACTACATTCGCATCCTGCCCGCCGACCGGGTCGTCGTGGAACTCTCTCCCTACGATCTCACCCGCGGACGGATCGTTTACCGACACAAGTGAGCCGCGAGGTTCGAAGTGTTTCCACCAAGCCTTGGTTGCAGACTCGTCTGCGCCCCGGGCCCGAGTCAGAAAGTTGCTCGATGAAGGTTCAACCGAGCGTGAAGAAGATCTGCGACAAGTGCAAGGTCATCCGCCGGCACGGCCGCGTCATGGTGATCTGCGAGAACCCTCGCCACAAGCAGCGCCAGGGCTGAGGTCCTGACGCGGGCGACGGTCGAGCCCTTGGCCCGACCCGAAGCCCGGCCGGACGCCTCGGCGTCCGACACGACAACTACACAACGTGACTGCAAGCCCAGGACAGTTGCCAAGCTTTCCTGGTTCTACCCCCGGACGAAGGCCGGGGCCCCCGTCTAGGCGGCGAGGGACGCGTCACGCCACACACCTTCGACGGAGCCCTGCGGGGCTCCGAACTGAATGAAAGGTAACCGCCCGAATGGCACGTCTCATCGGTGTCGACCTGCCGCGCGAAAAGCGCCTCGAGGTCGCACTCACCTACATCTTCGGCGTCGGCAAGACCCGCGCTGCCGAAACTCTCGCCGCCACTGGCCTCAGTGGCGACATTCGTGTCAAGGACCTCACGGACGAGCAGCTGGTCAAGCTGCGCGACCACCTCGAGGCCAACTATGAGACCGAGGGCGATCTTCGCCGCACGGTCGCCGCGGACATCCGGCGCAAGATCGAGATCGGCTCCTACCAGGGCCGTCGTCACCGCATGGGCCTCCCGGTCCACGGCCAGCGCACCCGGACGAACGCACGCACCCGCAAGGGCAAGAAGAAGGCTGTCGCGGGCAAGAAGAAGGCCCGCTAGTAGCGGCCTCGTAGACACGAGATAGGGAGTACAGACAGCAGATGGCTACTGCAGGCCGCACCAAGGCTCAGGCCAACCAGAAGACGAAGCTTCGCCGCAAGGAGAAGAAGAACGTCACCACTGGTCAGGCCCACATCAAGAGCACCTTCAACAACACGATCATCTCGATCACGGATCCCACGGGCGCTGTGATCTCCTGGGCGTCCGCCGGCACCGTCGGCTTCAAGGGTTCCCGTAAGTCCACCCCGTTCGCCGCCCAGATGGCTGCGGAGGCCGCCGGCCGCCGCGCCATGGAGCACGGTATGAAGCGCGTGGACGTCTTCGTCAAGGGTCCCGGCTCCGGCCGTGAGACCGCCATCCGTTCGCTGGGTGCGATCGGCCTCGAGATCGGCCCCATCGCCGATGTCACGCCGATGCCCCACAACGGCTGCCGCCCGCCGAAGCGTCGCCGCGTCTAACCGAGCCCCAGAAAGGACTGACAAACAACCATGGCCCGTTACACCGGACCCATCACGAAGAAGTCCCGCCGGCTCGGCACCGACCTGGTGGGCAATGACAAGGCGTTCGAGCGTCGCGCGTACCCCCCGGGCATGCACGGCCGCGGCCGCACCAAGGAGTCGGAGTACCTGCTCCAGCTCCGCGAGAAGCAGAAGGCCCGTTTCGCGTACGGCGTGCTCGAGAAGCAGTTCCGCCGCTACTACGAAGAGGCCGTGCGGAAGGCCGGCAAGACCGGTGAAATCCTGCTGCAGATCCTCGAGTCGCGTCTCGACAACGTCATCTACCGCTCCGGCTTCGCCTCGACCCGCCGCCAGGCCCGTCAGCTGGTCGTGCACGGCCACTTCCTGGTCAACGGCAAGAAGGTGAACGTCCCGTCGTACCGCGTCACGCCCTACGACATCATCGACGTCCGCCCGAAGTCGCTGAACCTCGACGTGTTCGTCATCGCCCGCGAGCTGCACCACGAGCGCGTCGTTCCGGCGTGGCTCACGGTGCGTCCGAACAAGATGCGGATCCTCGTCCACCAGCTGCCGACGCGTGAGCAGATCACGGTTGACGTCGCCGAGCAGCTGATCGTCGAGCTCTACTCCAAGTAAGCCCAGGCTCGGGGCGGACGCCGTCCGCCCCGAGTTCTGCGCCCCAGACCCGCGGTTCGCCGCGCTTCACCCGGTCGGACGCCCGTCCGCCGGTTCCATTCAGCCGTCAAATAGCGGGCGGCAGAAAGGCAAGAAACCATGCTGATTGCTCAGCGGCCCACGCTGGCCGAGGAAGTCGTTGACGACTTCCGCTCCCGTTTCATCATCGAGCCCCTCGAGCCCGGCTTCGGCTACACGCTCGGCAACTCGCTCCGTCGCACGCTGCTGTCGTCCATCCCGGGCGCGGCGGTCACGTCGATCAAGATCGACGGCAACAGCCACGAGTTCTCCACGCTGCCCGGCGTGGTCGAGGACGTCACCGAGATCATCCTCAACCTCAAGCAGCTCGTGCTGAGCTCCGAGGAGGACGAGCCCGTCGTCATGTACCTGCGCAAGGCCGGCGCCGGCGCGGTCACCGCTGCCGACATCGCCCTGCCCGCGGGCGTCGAGATCCACAACCCCGACCTGCACATCGCCACGCTGAACGACGAGGGCAAGGTCGACATGGAGCTCGTCGTCGAGCGTGGCCGCGGCTACGTGTCCGCGTCGCAGAACAAGAACGTGGACGCCGAGATCGGCCGCATCCCGGTCGACTCGATCTACTCGCCGGTCCTCAAGGTCACCTACAAGGTGGAGGCCACCCGCGTCGAGCAGCGCACCGACTTCGATCGCCTGATCGTCGACGTCGAGACGAAGCCGGCCATCCTGCCCCGTGATGCCATGGCGTCCGCCGGCAAGACCCTGGTCGAGCTCTTCGGCCTCGCGCGCGAGCTGAACGTGGACGCCGAGGGCATCGAGATCGGTCCGTCCCCGGTCGACGAGCAGTACGCCGCCGACCTCGCCCTTCCGGTCGAGGAGCTGAAGCTGACGATGCGCAGCTACAACTGCCTCAAGCGCGAGGGTATCCACACCGTGTCCGAGCTGGTCTCCCGCTCCGAGCAGGACCTGCTGGACATCCGCAACTTCGGGTCCAAGTCGATCGACGAGGTCAAGCTCCGCCTGCACGAGATGGGCCTGTCCCTCAAGGACAGCGCGCCCGGCTTCGATCCGCTGGCTGCGCTCGGCCGCTACGACGCCGACGACGCCTTCGGCGACGATCCCGATCAGTACTGACACCCGCTAAAGAGAGACACACATCATGCCCAAGCCAACGAAGGGTCCCCGCCTGGGTGGCACGCCTGCCCACCAGCGGATCATTCTGAACAACCTGGCCAGCCAGCTGTTCGAGCACGGCAAGATCACCACGACGGAGACCAAGGCCAAGCGCGTCCAGCCCCTGGCTGAGACGCTCATCACCAAGGCCAAGCGGGGCGACCTGCACGCCCGTCGTCTGGTGCTCTCGCGGATCAGCAACAAGGCCGTCGTCCACGCCCTCTTCACCGAGATCGCGCCGAAGTTGGCCGATCGTCAGGGCGGCTACACCCGCATCACCAAGATCGGCAACCGTCAGGGCGACAACGCCCCGATGGCCGTCATCGAGGTCGTGACGGAGACCGTCGAGGAGTCCCGCAAGGCCAAGGAGAAGGGCAAGGGCAAGCCCGCTGCCGCCGCTCCTGCCAAGCCCGCCAAGAAGGCCGCCAAGGCCGAGCCGAAGGCCAAGGCCGCGACCCTGGTCTCCGAGCCGGTCGAGGACGCCGCCAAGTACGGCGAGGGCAGCTACGTCGGCGAGAACCCGCCGGCGGGCTTCGACATCAAGGGCAACGAGGACTCGATGAAGTTCCACACGCCCGATTCGCCCTGGTACGACGGGACGATCGCCGAGGTGTGGTTCAACAGCGAGGACGCCGCCGTCGCGGCTGGCTTCGTCAACGCCGTCACGCCGGACGCCGAGAAGGCTGAGGACGCCGAGAAGGCTGAGGACGCCGAGAAGGCTGAGGACGCCGAGGCCTGAGCCGCCTGCTCGTAACAACGAACTGCCCCGTCGATCACGCGATCGGCGGGGCAGTTTCTTGCTCGCCCCTGAGAGATTGGTGAGTTCTTGTTGGCGTGCTTCGCTTCCCTGGCGTGGGCGTTCGCCCTATCTTGGGTGTGACTAGCCGAATGGTCGGAGTCCGTCGAAGAGAGGAACAACTGCTATGGCCACCGATTGGGCAGCAGACGTCAAGAAGTTCGCACCCCACGCGGACGACGCCGTCGTCGAGAAGATGGTGAGCACCTACCGCTTGGTGCTGAGCAAGGCCGACACGGCGAGCGTGGCCTACAGCGATCCGGCTGAGTTGGATCGCGTCCGCGAGAACTTCCTGAAGAAGAAGCTGGGCCTGACGCTGTCCGATGCCGAGCTGGACGCCGCCATCGCTGAGGTAGGCGAGACCCTGAAGGGCGTCAACCGCAAGAGCCGCGTCACCGTCTACTACCTCCTGGCAGAGAAGCTGGGCAAGCTCGACGTCTTCAAGAAGTAACCCCTCAGAACGCAGCGAAACGGCGTCCCACCTGGTTCGGTGGGACGCCGTTTCGCTGTGCTGAGGGCTTGACCGCTCAGGCCTTGCAGGCCCACGCGCTCAGGCCGGAGCGGTCGTAGAGCTTGTTGGCGATCGTGATCTGCTCGGCGCGCGTGGCGAGGTCCGCACGGCTGGCGAAGGCGCCGCCACCGTTCGAGAGCCACGTGCTCGTCTTGAACTGCAGTCCGCCGTAGTAGCCGTTGCCGGTGTTGATGGACCAGTTGTTGCCGGACTCGCACTTGGCAACCCGATCCCACATGGCCTCGCGGCGCAGGTCGAGCCCGCCCGTGGAGGCGGGAGCCGGTGCTGCCGGGGCCGGGCTGGGCGCGGGCGTCGCGGCAGCAGCCTTGGCCGCCGCAGCCTTGGCGGCGGCTGCCTTCGCCGCGGCAGCCTTCTTGGCGGCAGCAGCCTTCTCGGCAGCAGCCTTCGCGGCGGCGGCCTTGTCTGCGGCTGCCTTGTCGGCAGCGGCCTTGTCAGCCGCAGCCTTCGCGGCGGCGGCCTGATCGGCTGCAGCCTTCTCGGTTGCGGCGTCCACGGTGGGGGTCGCGGCGACGATCGTGACGGGCGAGGGGGAGGCCGTCAGGTCGGAGGCGATGGCCTCGAGGCTGGGGGAGCTGGACGCCACGACGGCCGTGGTGGCCGTGGCGGCCGAAGCGTTGCTGAGGATTGCGGTGGCGGCGCCGCCGGCGAGCACCGTCGCGGTGACGAGGGCTACGGCGAACTTGTTGGTTCCCACGTGGGAATCTCCTGCCTGGTGATGGATATTGGTCTTGCTGACTCAAATGTACGTGAATCCTGAGAGTTTCTCAACTCTAACCTGAAAAGCCTCAGGATGTCGCGTCCTCAGTGAGATCGTGACCGGTTCCGCACCCGGCAACTACGCCGACAACGGCACGGGCGCGGCACCCGAAGGTGCCGCGCCCGAGAGCGTGGGAAGAGACCCGATCAGTACGCGATGTTCGCGGCCTTGGCGGCGGTGAAGCGCTCGATCACGTCGGCCCAGTTGACGATGTTCCACCAGGACTTCACGAAGTCGCCCTTGACGTTCTTGTACTGCAGGTAGAAGGCGTGCTCCCACATGTCGAGCTGCAGCAGGGCGAGCTGGCCGGCCGGCAGGTTGCTCTGGTGGTCGTACACCTGGTTGATGTTGAGCCGCTTGCCCAGGGTGTCCCAGACCAGGACGGACCAGCCGGAGCCCTGGATGCCCATGGCCACCTCGTTGAACTGCTTCGCGAAGTTGCCGAAGCCGCCGAAGAACTCGTCGATCGCCGCGCCCAGCTCGCCGTCCGGCTCGCCGCCGCCGTTGGGGGACATGTTCTTCCAGAACATCGTGTGGTTCAGGTGGCCACCGAGGTGGAAGGCCAGGTCTTTCTCCAGCTTGTTGATGTTCGCGAAGTCGCCGGCCTCGCGGGCCGCGGCGAGCTTGTCCAGCGCGGTGTTGGCGCCGGCCACGTAGGCCGCGTGGTGCTTGTCATGGTGCAGCGCCATGATCTCCGCGGAGATGTAGGGCTCGAGCGCCGCGTAGTCGTAGGGCAGATCCGGAAGGCTGTAGGTCGCCATGGTGTCCTCTCTTGCGTGTTCTTTAGGGGAATGATGCCACCCCATCACTACTGAGCTCCGAGCTCAAGGGGTGTTCGTCGTCGGCGGATCCGGCACGGCGTCCGGCTTCGGCTTCTTCTTTCGGGTGGGCCTGATGAACAGGTAGTAGCCCGTGGCGGCCAGCAGGCCAAGCAGGACGACGGGCTGCAGGATCCACAGCCAGCTGTCGCCGACCAGGGGCCGCATCGGGTTGGGCGCCGGCTCCGGCGCCGCGGTCACGATGGCGCCCGGGGACGCCGTCGTGGACGGTCCCGAGGTCGCGTTGGTCGGGGCCGACGAGACGCCGGCGTAGGAGGTGTCAGCCAGCGCCAGGGCGCCGACCGCAGTGGCGGTCAGGTCGCCCTTGCCCTGCTCGGCGAGGGACCCGTCGGCCAGCTGCTGGCTCGCCAGGTAAGAGATGGCGCGTGGCTGGGCCAGGCCCGCGGCCTGCAGGGCGGACGCCATCAACGCGGTCGTCCTGATCGTGCTGCCGCCCCGCCAGGACCCGTCCGCGTGCTGCTGGGTGGACGCCCACGCCGCCCCGGTGAGGAGGGCGGCCCTCGCCGAGATCGAGTCGGTCTGGGTGCCGAGCGCCAGCAGCGCCCAGGCCGTGCTTTCGGCGTCCGCAGAGGCAGCCGGCGCTGAGCCGAAGCCGCCGTCGCTGCCCGCGAGCCGGACGACGTAGCGCAGCATCGACGTCGGCACCTGTTCGTTGGCCCTGGCGAGCGCGATCATGCCCAGCGCGGACGCCCCCGCGCCCGGCACCGAGCCGAACGAGCCGTCCGGACGTAGGCCGGCCTTGACGGAGCCGACGAGGTCGAGGCCGGCGAAGTTGCGAGGGTCCTCACCCAGCGCGGACGCCAGGATGGCCAGTTTGGCGGCCGCCTCGGGGCCCTTGGCGGCGTACGCCTGGGCGCCACCCTTCACGGTCGACGTCAAGGCGGAGGTCTGGGTGGTCATCGACGCGTCGCCGGTGGCCAGCAGGCCGAGGAGGACGTCCGCGGCCAGGCCGACCTCGGTGACGGTCGCCGACTGGCTGGCGAGATAGGACGCCGACTTGCGGGCCGCCTCGGCGTTCCCCACCGCGTGGGCGGGCGACGCCCACCCCAGCAGCATGACGAGGCAGGCCAACAGTGCCGCTGGCAGGCGTGTCATGCGACGCATGGTGGATCCTTCCCGCAACGAAGCCGCTGCGACCGTCCGGAGGGACTGCGTTCAGCCTAGTCCGGACGCGTCCGGCGGGACCACCCTGCCACGCGACGCGGACGCCCACGCGGCCCGGCGCGAGGCCCGGCGCAGGATGTGGAGCAAGCCCGGTCCGAGCAGGACGATGAGAACGATCGACGTCAGGGCTCGGCCGAGGTTCCAGCCCATGGACGTGACCAGGTTGTAGAGGGCGAACCGGTGCAGGTTTGCGAGCGGTCCGGCGTCCGGGTCGAAGGAGAACTGGGTGCCCGGACCGATGCCGAACGGCCAGAAGGCGAAGTCCATGAGCCAGCCGAAGGCGAAGGCCGACACCAGCCCGTAGCCGCACAGCATGGCGATCTCGGCGCCTCCGGTCGGGCGCCGGGGCAGCAGGCCGGCGCCGAGTCCCAGGAGTCCGGCGGCGATCATCTGGTAGGGCAGCCAGGCCCCGACGCCGCCCGTCAGCAGCGCGGATGCCCCCAGCGTGATCGCCCCCTGCGCGAAGCCGAAGCCGGGGCCGAAGACGCGTCCGCCGAGGATCATCAGGAAAAAGATCGGCTCCATGCCGGCGCTGCCGGCCCCGAGCGGCCGCAGGATCGCCCCAACCGCCGCGAGGACACCGAGCATCGCCAGGCCTTTGACGTCGAGGGAGTCGGAGGTCAGCTCGGCCACGACGACCGCCAGCACCAGGGGCAGGACGAGCGCGAAGACGAACGTTGCCGTCGTGGCCGAGCTTGCGTCCAGGCGGGCGAACAGCGGCCAGGCGAACGCGGTCAGGCCCGCCACGGCGGCCACGGCCAGCATGGCGACCGACCTTGGGGCGAGCGGTGCGGCGTCCGCTGTGGGCGTCATCGGGACGCCTCCGCCGCGGTCAACACCGGGACCGGGGCGAACACCTTGGCGACCTGGGGGGCGAACGACGGCGACGAGGTCGCCACCTGGCGGGTCGGGCCGTCCGCGATGATCTCGCCGTCGGCCATCACCACGAGCCGGTCGGTCGCGGCGGCCGCGAACTCGACGTCGTGGGTGCTGATGATCACGGTCTGGCCGGCGGCGGCCAACTGGGCGACGATGTCGCGCAGCCGGTGCTTCATGTCGTAGTCGAGACCGCGGGTCGGCTCGTCCAGGCAGACGACGCTCGGGGACGCCGTGAGCTGGATCGCCAGCACCAGCGCCAGCCTCTGGCCCTCGGACAGGTCGTGGGGATCGGCGTCCAGTGGCAGGTCAGCGCCCAAGAGTCGGAGCTGTCCGAGGGCCGTGCCGGGGGCGGCCGAGGACTCGGCGTCCGCCCGGGCCAGCTCCGCGCTGACGGTTGGCAGGTAGAGCAGGTCGGACGCCGTCTGCGGCACGAGGGCTACCGCGCGCCGGGCGTCCGCGGGGCGCAGCCGCCGGGGATCGACGCCCGCGGCGTCCACCTCGCCCGTGCTGGGGACACCGCCCTGAACGGCCCACAGCAGGCTGGACTTGCCGGCCCCGTTGCGGCCCATGAGCCCGGTGGTGGTCCCGGCGGCGAAGTCGAGGCTGACCCCGTCGACGGCCCGGAGGCGTCCGTAGTCGACGGTAAGCCCCCGCACCGACAGTCCGACCGGTGCCGTCGGCAGTGCCTTCGGGGGCGGCGCCGACACCGTGATCGCGTCGCGCTGGACGAGGCGTCGGGCGTCCCGGACCGAGGTCGGGACGCCGGGCCAGCGCAGCGCTCGCGCCAACTCGGCCAGCGGGGGGACCACGTCGCAGCCGGCCAGGACGTCGCCGGGGCGTCCGTACTCGACGGTGCCGTTCGTGCGGACCCAGGCGACGGTGTCGGCGTAATGCAGGACGCGCTCGAGCCGGTGCTCGGCGAGGACGACCGTCATGCCGACCTCGTGGACCAGGGTGGTGATCGCCGCCAGCACGTCCGCGGCGGCGTTCGGGTCGAGGGCCGACGTCGGCTCGTCGAGGACCAGGATGCGCGGCTGGGCGGCCAGCACGGACGCGATCGCGACGCGCTGCTGCTGGCCGCCCGAGAGATCGGCCAGGGGGCGATCCCGCAGGGCGACGATGTTCATCAGGTCGAGCGTCTCCTCGACCCGCTTGCGCATGGTGGCGGGCGGCAGGCCGAGCTGCTCCATGCCGTAGGCGATCTCGTCCTCGACGCGATCGGTGACGAAGCCGTGCAGGGGGTTCTGGCCGACGTAGCCGACGAGGTCGGCGAGATCGCGGGGCCGCTCGTGGTGGGTCGAGCGTCCGGCGACGCGGACGCGTCCGGTGAGGCGTCCGCCGGTGAAGTGCGGGACGAGGCCGTTGACGAGGCCCAGCACCGTCGACTTACCGGTGCCGGTGAGGCCCACGACCACGCAGAGGTCGCCGTCGGCCACGGTGAAGGACACGTCGCGCAGGGTCGGCTCGGCGCCGGAATAGGCGAAGGTGACGTCATCGAACTCGATCATGGGCGGCCAGCCGCAGTGGGCGCGGACGTGACGGCGAGCGGCACGAGCGCGCCGACGAGGATCAGCGCCATCGCGGGGTGCAACTGCGGCCACACCAGGGGATCGGTGGACGGGTGCATCGTGGCGTAGGCCGCCGGCCACAGCGTGCTGCCGAGCAGGGCGGCCGTGCCGAACGCCAGGACGCCGCCGCCGACGAGCGCCGTGTCGCGGGGCGTCCAGGGATCCGGGCGATAGCGGGTGACCCGCAGGCGGCGTCCGGCAGCGCGCAGCCCCACCGCGACGCCGGCAGCGCCGACGACGAGGCACGCCGCGGCCGCGGCCCGCTCTTGCGTCCCGGACGCCGCCAGCA
>Ga0208564_1000362_pt1 | contig 42019 bp, 37 predicted proteins | sample AD_UKC073_MetaG_FD_184439 | JGI IMG/M metagenome (GOLD analysis project Ga0208564, IMG submission 184439) | Active sludge microbial communities of municipal wastewater-treating anaerobic digesters from USA - AD_UKC073_MetaG (SPAdes) (version 2) | ecosystem: Engineered > Bioreactor > Anaerobic >... | reverse complement strand
GGCCAATTCGCTCGCGCTGGCGGCGGCGGGCGTAACCGCCACCACCAAAGACCCGGCGGGCGGACGAATCGAGCGCGCGGCGCCGGGCGGCAAGCCCGCAGGCGTGCTGGTCGATACCGCGACCGAGTTGGTCGAAAAGGTCGTCCCCCCGCCCCGGCCCGAGGACCGCGACCTCGCGCTCGCCAAGGCGCAGGACATCCTGCTCTCGGTCGGCGTCACCGCGATCGCGGACATGGGCACCAGCATCGAGGACTGGCAGAGCTATCGCCGCGCTGGCGATAGCGGGCGGCTGCGGATCAGGATCATGGGCTATGCGGGCGGGACACAGGCCATGGCCCTGATCGGCGGGCCGGGGCCCAGCCCATGGCTGTATGACGACCGGCTGCGGCTGAACGGGGTCAAGCTCTATGCCGACGGCGCGCTGGGATCGCGCGGGGCGAGCCTGAAGGCGCCCTATGCCGACGCACCCGGCACCAAGGGCCTCAGGATCACCGGCGACACCCAGCTGCGCAACATGATGAGCCGCGCCGCTTTCGACAAGTTCCAGGTCGCGGTCCACGCGATCGGGGATGAGGCCAATGCCTCTGTCCTTGCCGCGATCGAGGATCTGGCGGCCACCTATGGCGGCGACCGGCGCTGGCGGATCGAGCATGCGCAGGTGCTCGATCCCGCCGACATCGCCCGGCTGGGCAAGTTCGGGATCATCGCCTCGATGCAGCCGGTCCACCAGACCAGCGACCGGCCGATGGCCGAAGCCCGGCTGGGGCCGCAGCGGCTGGCGGGCGCCTATGCCTGGAAATCGGTGCTGGGAACCGGGGCCAAGCTGGCCTTCGGATCGGACACTCCGGTCGAGCCGCCCAACCCGTTCCCGGGCTTTTCCGCCGCGATCAGCCGGCAGGACGCCAGCGGCCAGCCCTTCGGCGGCTGGCAACCGCAGGAGCGCCTGACCCGCGAGGAGACGCTTGCCGCCTATACCGCGAACGGCGCCTATGCGGGATTTGCGGAAGGCCGGTTCGGACGGCTGGTGAAGGGCGAGCGCGCCGACTTCCTGCTGCTCGATACCGACCCGATGATGGCCAGTCCCACCCAGATCGCGCAGACCAGGGTGCTGGAAACCTGGGTCAACGGGCAGTTGGTCTGGCGCCAGGAAGCAACGTCAGCCCCCAGATAACCCCCTCACCGTTCGTGTCGAGCCTGGTCGAGACACCTTGGCGCGCCGTGTCTCGACCAGGCTCGACACGAACGGACGGGGAAGTGCGAATCAGGGCAATTCGACGGGCAGGTTGTCCGGCTCTTCCGCCGCCGCGGCGCGCGCGTCAGCAGCCTCGGTAAAGCGCATCACCAGCAGTGCGCTTTCGAACAGCAGCAGCAGCGGCACCAGCAGCATCAGCTGCGAGATCACGTCGGGCGGCGTAACCACGGCCGCCAGCACGGTCATCGCCACGATCACATAGCGCCGCGCCGAAACCAGCTGCGCACGGCTGACGATTCCGGCGCGGTTGAGCAGCAGCAGCAGAACCGGCAGCAGGAAGCTGATCCCGAAGGCCAGGATGAACTGCATCACCAGGCTGAGGTAGTCCCCGGTGCCCGGCAGCGCCTCCATCTGCAGGCCGCCCTTCTCCCCCTCGAAGTTGAGGAAAAACCGGAACGCCGTGGGCATAACCACGTAATAGGCCAGCGCCGCCCCGGCGGTGAACAGGATCGGCGTTGCCAGCAGGAACGGCAGGAAGGCCCGCTTTTCCTTCGCATAAAGCCCCGGCGCGACGAAGGCCCACAGCTGGTTGGCGATGATCGGGAAGCAGACGAGGAACGCGGCGAACAGCGAGACCTTCAGCTCGACGAAGAACGCCTCGTACAACTTGGTATAGATCAGCTTGCCCTGCCCGGGCGGAAAGGCGGCGGTCAGCGGGCGGACCAGGAAGCCGAAAATCTCGTCCGCGAAATGAAAGCAGACGGCGAAGGCGATTCCCAGCGCGATGACGCATCGCACCAGGCGGGTGCGCAGTTCGATCAGATGATCGAGCAGCGGGGCCTGGCTATCGTCGATATCGCGAATCTTGAAGACCATCAGGGGGCTTTCGCGGGAGCGGGCGGGCCGTCCCCGGCCCCCGGGCTGGCAGTTTGCGCCGCAGTGCCGTCAAGCGCCGCTGTGCGCCCTGGTGCCTCGCCTGTGCCCGGATCAGTGCCGATCAGTGCCGCTTCGGCCGAGGCCGCATGGGGGTGCGCAGCCATGATCGCCTCGTTCTGCTCACGCCACTTGCGCTCCATCTCCTCCATCTCCGCCTCGCGGATCATGGTCTCGACGCCAGAGCGGAAGTGGCTGGAAATGCGCCGAATCTTGCCGATCCAGCGCCCTGCGGTGCGCAGCGCCAGCGGCAGGTCCTTCGGCCCGATCACCACGATCGCGACGATCACGATCAGCAGCAGCTCGGACGCGCCGATATCGAACACTGGCGCGACTCCCGGCGATCAGGGCTGTTCGGACTTGCTCGCCTCGGTCGCGGCGGGCGTCACGGGATCGGCCGACTGGGCAGGAATCCGTGCCTGGGGGGGAGCGGCCGGCTTGTCCGTCTCGTCCGCCATACCCTGCTTGAAGCTTTTGATTCCCTTGCCGAAATCACCCATGATCTCGGAAACGCGGCCGCGTCCGAACAGGACCAGCACGACCAGCAGCACGATGATCCAGTGCCAGAGCGAAAAACCACCCATTTTGAAAACTCCGAAAATTGGCTGGAGCTGCCCCGGCTCCTCACGCGCCTATCTAGGCACTTTCGTCCCCACTTGCCAGTGGCGCGTCGGATTCTCCGGCAGGTTCTTGCAGCGCCTCGGCCAGAGCGTCCTCGACCGGATCCAGCAGGCCTGCGGCGCGCAATTCGTCGATCCCCGGCAGGTCGCGGCGGCTCTCCAGCCCGAAATGCGTTAGAAATTCGGGGGTTGTCGCGTAGATCACCGGGCGGCCCGGCACCTCGCGGCGTCCCGCGATCCGAACCCAGCCCGCCTCCATCAGCACGTCGAGCGTGCCCTTGGCGGTCTGCACCCCGCGGATCGCCTCGATTTCCGCGCGGCTGACCGGTTCGTGATAGGCGACGATCGCCAGCACCTCGGTCGCCGCGCGCGACAGGCGGCGCGATTCCTCGCGCTCGCGGCGCAGGAGGTGGGCAAGGTCGGGCGCGGTCTGGAAGTGCCAGAGCTTGCCGCGCCGGACCAGCTGAACACCGCGCCCTGCATAATGCGAGGCCAGTTCCTCAAGCGCGTCGCTGACCTTCGCACCGCCGAGATGGAGCGAAATTTCCTCCGCACTGATCGGCGCTTCCGCCGCGAACAGCGCCGCCTCGACCGCGCGGACGAGGTCGTCGGGCGCGCTCACCCCTTGATTCCCCGCAGCATCAGCGGACCGAACACCTGCTCCTGCGCCAGTTCCGCCTTGCCCAGCCGCGCCAGTTCCAGCGCGGCGACGAAGCTGGAGGCGAGCGCCGAACGGCGCAGGCGCGGGTCGGCGTAGGCTGCATCGGAAGGGGGCGGCAGGAAATCGCGCAACTCCATCCAGTCAAGATTGACGCCGAGCAGCGAGGAAACCCGCGCCAGTGCCGAATCCAGCGTCATCACCATGCGGTCGCGGACCATGTGGACCACCGGCTGAGTGCGCGCCTTGACCTGGCCGTAAGCCTGAACGAGCGCGAACCAGTCGCACTGCCACTTGTGCTTGCGATCGACCCTGAGGCCTTCCGGCGCGCCGCGCAGGAATACGTCGCGCCCCAGCCGGTCGCGCCCCATCAGCCGGGCGGCGGCATCACGCATCGCGGCGAGCCGCTGAAGTCGCAATTGCAGCCGCAGCGCCAGTTCCTCGGGGCTGGGATCGGGCTGCTCCTCGCGCGGGAGCAGCATGGCCGACTTGAGGTAGGCGAGCCAGGCCGCCATCACCAGGTAGTCCGCCGCCAGTTCCAGCCGCAGTGCCTCGGCCCGCTCGATATAGGTCAGGTACTGGTCGACCAGTTCGAGGATCGAAATCCGCCGGAGATCGACCTTCTGCCGCCGCGCCAGGTCGAGCAGCAGGTCAAGCGGCCCTTCCCAGCCGTCAAGCTCCAGATAAAGCGCCGTGTCCTCGCTCGCCGCAGCGGCAGGACCGTCCCAGTCGTCGGCAGGCAGGCTGAGCGCCGGACTGTCGACGTCCTGCGTCATGCCTGCTGCACCAGCGCCAGTAGCGCGTCTCGCCTGGCGATCAGGTCGGCCTGAGTGCCGCTCGCGCCATCGATGCGGGTGACCGCCAGCGCGCGGTCCAGCCGCGCGGCGGTTTCTGCGGACATCGTGCCGGTCCGCTCGCAAATGCCGGTCATGTCGGCCATCTTCGCCCAGCAGTTGAGCGCGATGTCGCAGCCTGCGGCCAGGGCTCGTTCGGCACGCTCGGGCACGCTGCCGTCCAGCGCCTCCATGTCGAGGTCGTCGGTCAGCAGCAGGCCGGAAAACCCGATTCGCCGGCGGATGATCTCGCGGATCACATAGGGTGACTGGGTGGCGGGATGGTCCGCGTCCCAGGCGGTAAAACGGATATGCCCGGTCATCGCCATCGGCGCGTCCCGCAGGGCATGGAAGGGCGCGATGTCCTGCTCCAGTTCCGTCTCGCTGGCGGTGACGGTGGGCAATTCCTTGTGGCTGTCCGCCCCGGCACGGCCATGGCCGGGCATATGCTTGATCGTTCCGCAGATGCCCGCCCGCGCCAGACCATCGAGCACCGCGCGGCCGATCGCGGCGACCCGCAGCGGCTCGAAGCCATAGGCGCGGTCACCAATCACATCGTGCGCGCCCGGCTGGCGCACATCGAGCACCGGGGCATGGGTGCAGGTAATGCCCGCTTCGGCCAGGTCGTGGCCCAGTGCCTCGGCATTGGCGCGTGCAGCCTCGATCGCGCTGGCAGGGGCGATTTCGTAGAGCGCGTCGAACGCCGCACCGGCGGGCCAGGCGGACCAGACCGGCGGTTTCATCCGCGCGACGCGGCCGCCTTCCTGGTCGATGGTGATCAGCAGCGCATCGCGCCCGTGGATCGTGCGCAGGTCATCGGTCAGCGCGCGCAGCTGGGCGCGGCTTTCGACATTACGGCCGAACAGGATGTAGCCCGCCGGGTCCGCCTCGCGGAAGAAGGCGCGCTCGTCGGCCGAGAGCGTGGTTCCGGAAAGGCCGAAGATTGCGGGGGTCATGATGCCCGGACGGTCGCAGGAACGCGCCCGCAGCGCAAGCGGGCGCGTTCCATCGCGTGTGGATTACGCGCTACTTGACCTGGCAGGCGATGCCGGCGCCCTTGAGCCTGCCGCACAGGGCGCTGGCCCCCGCAGTGTCGCCCGCAACGGCCTGGAGGCGATAGACCTTGCCGATATCGGCATTGCCCTCGATCACCCGGTGCGACACGCCGGAGAGCGCGCCGTTCGACTGGCTGACAAGCTTGCTCCAGCCGGCCTCTGCGGCAGCCTTTGACGAGAAGGCCCCGACCTGCACGCCGACCCCGCCGCTTGCCGGGGCAGGCGCCGCAGCGCTTGCCGATGCGCTCGGCTTGGGGGCCGGGGCTGCTGCCGTAGTCGTGGCTGCGGTCGCGGGAACGGCCACGGGTGCCGCCGTCTCGCCGCCAAGCCGGGCCGGGCGGCTCTGGCCTTCGGACACCACGAAGCTTGAATCCCCGGTGCCGTCGAAAGTCTTGCCGCCGGGATCCTTGGGCACTTCCTTGTATGGCTGGGCGGGCGCCTCGATCGTGCTGCCATCGGCCACCAGCGCCGGATCGGGGCTGCGGTGGGTCGCCCACCAGATGCCACCAACAATGGCGGCAAGGACAACAAGGCCGATCGCCATAAGGCCGATCAGACGGCCAGTACCCGAGTCCTCATCCTCCTCGAACCCATCATCGGCGCTTTCGAGCCAGGGCAGGCGGCTGTCCGCTTCGGCAAGTTCAAGCTGGTTGGTTTCGAGCGGCTGTCCCTCGCCGCTGTCCCAATCCTGCTCGTGCCCGCCGCCTTCGACCCGGTCCTTGTCGCCCGCCATGCTTACATTTCCTCCACTGCCTCAACCCCCAGTAGGGCGAGGCCATTTCGGACAAGTTGCCCGATTTGCGTGGCAAGATAAAGCCTTGCACCAGTCAGCCTGGCGTCCTGTGCCACGATGAAGCGCTTTTCGGGCCGGTCGTTGCCCACGTTCCAGTAGCCATGGAACGCGGCGGCAAGGTCGTAGAGGAAGAAGGCAACCCGGTGCGGTTCACGCGCGGCAGCAGCCGCCTCGACCAGGCGCGGGAACTGCGCCGCCAGCCGGACCAGCGCCAGTTCTTCCTCGCCCAGCAGTTCAAGGCCCTCGGGCGACGGCGCAAAGCCTTCCGCCGCACCCTTGCGCAGGGTCGAGCAGATCCGCGCGTGGGCGTACTGCACGTAGAACACGGGGTTGTCCTTGGAGGCTTCGACCACCTTGGCGAAGTCGAAGTCCATCTGCGCCTCGGGCTTGCGGGTCAGCATGGTGAAGCGCACCACGTCCTTGCCCACTTCGCGCACCACGTCGGCGAGGGTCACGAAAGTGCCGGCGCGCTTCGACATCTTCACCGGTTCGCCGTCGCGCAGCAGCTGGACCATCTGCACCAGCTTGACCTCGAACGGCACGGTGCGGCCTTCGGCGCCCGTCAGCGCGGCGACGGCGGCCTTGATCCGCTTGACCGTGCCGGCATGGTCCGCGCCCCAGATGTCGACCAGCGCGTCGGCGCTGGCGGCCTTCTGGTAGTGATAGGCAAGGTCCGCGCCGAAATAGGTCCAGCTGCCGTCGCTCTTGCGGATCGGGCGGTCCTGGTCGTCGCCGAACTTCGTCGAGCGGAACAGCGGCAGTTCGACCGGTTCCCAATCCTCGGGCGTCTTGCCCTTGGGGGCTTCGAGATGGCCGTCATAGACGAGGTCATGCGCGCGCAGCATCGCCTCGGCCTCTTCCGGCTTGCCGGCTGCCTGAAGCTCCGCCTCGGACGAGAACACGTCGTGCTTGATGCCCAGCAGGGCAAGGTCGTCGCGGATCATCGCCATCATGTCCGCGACCGCTTCGGTGCGGAACAGGTCGAGCCATTCGCTGTCCGGCGCATCGACGAACCTGCTGCCGTAATGGGTCGCCAGACGGTGCCCGGTCGGCACGAGGTAGGCGCCCGGGTAGAGCCCTTCCGGGATCCCCCCGATCTCGATCCCCAGGGCTTCCTTGTAGCGCAGGTGGACCGAGCGGGCGAGCACCTGAACCTGCGCCCCGGCATCGTTGACGTAATATTCGCGGGTCACCTTGTGACCGGCGAATTCCAGCAGGGTCGCCAGCGCATCGCCCACCACCGCGCCCCGGCAATGGCCCATGTGCATCGGGCCGGTCGGGTTAGCCGAGACATATTCGACGTTCACCGTGGTGCCGCCGCCGAAGCCCGAGCGGCCATAGTCCGCACCCAGCGCGGCGATCGCGCGCAGTTCGTCCAGCCACGCGGCGGCATCGAGGCGCAGGTTTAGGAAGCCCGGCCCCGCGATTTCCGCTCCGGTCACGCCCGGCACCTTGCGCAGTTCGCCCGCCAGCGCCTCTGCCAGCGCGCGGGGGTTGGTCCCGGCGGGCTTGGCCAGCACCATCGCCGCGTTGGTGGCAAGATCCCCGTGGCTGGGATCGCGCGGCGGCTCTACCGCCACGGCATTGCGGCTGAGGCCAGCCGGCAGAGTGCCAGCCGCCTCCAGCGCATCGAGCGCGGCGGCAACATGACCGGCAAAGGCGGCGTGGAGAGTGGTGTTCTGGGTCATCGCGGGAACCTTCGGTTCGCTGATCGGCAAATGAAAGCGCCCCTACCGCCAAGGCAGGGGCGCGGCAAGGAATGCGGGCGCGCCACGGGGCGCGCGCAGATCATCGGGTGGCGTTGTAGGTCAGCTGCTGCTGGTCAAGCTGGAAGCCCACCAGCACTTCGAAAGTGGCGCGGGCGACGGCAGCCTTCACTTCCGGAACGGCGAGCGGATCAATCGCGGCATCGACGTCGCCAGCCTTGCGCTTGCGGGTGATGCGCTTGCGGATATCGGCCGGAAGGGTTGCCTCCGCGCGGTCGATATAGGCCCCGCCCTGTCCGGTGGCGGTGGCGCGTTCCTGCCCATCGGCGAAGGTCAGGGTGACATTGGCGACGCGCTTGGAAACCACGGCGGTGCCGCCGCGCAGCACGGTCACGAAGTAGGGCACCGTCACGGTTCGCGCGCCGCGCGTATCGGTGCGGCGCGCGGAAACGGTGAAGCTGACGCTGGTGTAGACCTTCGGGCTGGTAGCGGCCTTCTTGCCATCGCTGCACTGGCTGCGCACGTTCGTCATCGCCGCGACCAGGTCGATATTGTCGGCGGTGGCGCCTCCAGCGGCGCTGCGGAACAGGGTCACGTCACCGGTATGGTCGGGAATCCCCACGGCCGGACAGGCACTGCGCACCGCCGTGATGCCAACCCCTTCATCTACGACGATATCGCCGGACGTCTTGCAGCCGGCCAGGGTGGCGGCAAGGGCAACGGCGGTAAGCAGGCGGAAACGAGCGGTCATGAAGGCATCCTTGCAAATCTGCTGGCACCTGCCCTAGCGGCGCGCGCGGCAAAGCGCTAGAGGCCGCGAGATGAACGCACCCTTTCCGCCATCGGGCAAGCCCCCCCTGCGGCTGCTGCTGGCCGCTCCGCGCGGCTTCTGCGCCGGCGTCGACCGCGCGATCGACATCGTCGAGCTGGCGCTGCAGCGCTACGGCGCGCCGGTCTATGTCCGGCACGAGATCGTCCACAATCGCTATGTGGTCGAAGCGCTGAAGGCCAAGGGCGCAATTTTCGTCGAGGAACTGGACGAGGTGCCGGACGGCGTGCCGGTGGTGTTCAGCGCCCACGGCGTGCCGAAGTCGGTTCCGGCGGCGGCAAGCGAGCGCGGGCTGGACTGGCTCGACGCCACCTGCCCGCTAGTCAGCAAGGTCCACCGCCAGGCCGAACGCCAGATCGAGGCCGGCCGCCATATCCTGTTCATCGGCCACAAGGGCCATCCCGAGGTGATCGGCACCCTGGGCCAGGTGCCCGATGGATCGATCACCCTGGTCGAGACGGTCGAGGACGTTTCCGCGCTGGTCTTTCCGGACGGCGCCCCGCTCGCCTTCCTGACCCAGACCACGCTTTCGGTCGACGACACCGCCGAAGTGGTCGCCGCGCTGCGCGCGCGCTTCCCGCAAATCGTCGGGCCGAAGGCCGAGGACATCTGCTACGCCACGTCCAACCGCCAGCACGCGGTCAAGACCATCGCGCCGCAGTGCCAGCTGGTGCTGGTGATCGGCGCGCCCAACAGCTCCAATTCGGTGCGACTGGTCGAAGTGGCGGAGCGCTGCGGCGCCGTGGCGCGGCTGGTCCAGCGCGGGGACGAGATTGCCGGGGAATGGCTCGACGGGGTCGAGACCATGGGCCTTACCGCCGGTGCCTCCGCGCCGGAGGAACTTGTGCAGGAAGTGATCGACCGGATCGCAGCGCTGCGCGAAGTGACGCTGGAAACGGTGGTCACGGCCGAGGAAAAGATGGTGTTCAAGCTGCCCCGGCAACTGATCGACTGATGGCGGTCTATACCCATCTGGGCGCTGAGGATCTGGCCGAGCTGATTGCCGAATTCAACGTCGGCGAACTGCGCAGCGCCAAGGGCATTGCCGAAGGCGTATCGAACAGCAACTGGCTGATCGAAACCTCAGGCAAGGACGGTCAGGGCGCGCGCTTCATCCTGACGATGTATGAGTTTCGCATCGACATCACCGAACTGCCCTATTTCCTGGGCCTGCTCGACCATCTGGCCGAACGCGGCTGCCCGGTGCCGCGCACGATCCACGACCGTTCGGGCGCGCTTTACCGCCATATCGGCGACAAGGCGCTGGCCTTGATCGAGTTCCTGCCGGGAGTTTCCGTCAGCCACCCGACCGCCGGGCAAGCGCTCGCCGTGGGCCGCGCGCTGGCACAATTGCACCGCGCGGCGGCGGACTATCCGGCCAGCCGCGCCAACGGCATGGACCTCGCCGAATCGCGCCGACTGGCTGACGCCTGCACCCCTGCCGGCCTGGCCGAGATCGACCCCGCCCTGCCCGCGCTGGTCCAGCGCGAACTGACATCGCTTGAAGCAAACTGGCCGCAGGATCTGCCACGCTCGGTGATCCACGCCGACCTGTTCCCGGACAACGTGCTGATGCTGGGCGACACGGTGACCGGCCTGATCGACTTCTACTTCGCCTGCAACGACATCACGGCCTACGACATCGCCGTGACCCACGCCGCCTGGTGCTTCGCCAGCGACGGCACGGGTTTCGACCGCGCGGTGTCGCACGCCCTGCTGGCTGGTTACGAGGCCGAGCGCCCACTGTCCGCCGAGGAGCGTGCCGCCTTGCCGGTGCTGGCCCAGGGGGCAGCGCTGCGGTTCCTGATGTCGCGTGCCTATGACTGGCTGAATACGCCAAAGGGCGCGCTGGTCATGCCCAAGGATCCGATGGCCTTCGCGCGGCGGCTGGAATTCTACGCCGATCCCGCCAACCGCGCGGTTTTCGCCGCATCGTGAAGTGGGTATCGTGAAGCGGATCGAGATTTTCACCGATGGTGCCTGCAAGGGCAATCCCGGCCCCGGCGGCTGGGGCGCGATCCTGCGCATGGGGCACCACGAAAAGGAACTGTCGGGCGGTGAGGCGGCGACCACCAACAACCGCATGGAACTGACCGCCGCGATCCGTGCGCTCCAGGCGCTGAACCAGCCGTGCGAGGTGCACCTCCACACCGACAGCCGCTACGTGATCGACGGGATCACCGGCTGGATCTTCGGCTGGCAGAAGAACGGCTGGAAGAACGCCGCGAAAAAGCCCGTGCTCAACGCCGACCTGTGGCAGGAGCTATTGGCGGCCACGCGCGGACACAAGATTCAGTGGATCTGGGTCAAGGGCCACGATGGCCACCCGGAAAACGAGCGCGCGGACAAGCTGGCCAGCGACGCCGCGCTGGCCCAGCGCTAGCGGTCCTGCCTGCTCAGCCGTCAGCGGTGGTGGTATCGACCGTTTCCGCCGCAGGGCCGTTCTTCTTGATCGATTCGATCGCGTTTTTCGCGCTGGCCTTGCTGGAATAGCCTTCGGTCCAGAAGATCGTTTCCGAATTGTAGCAGAAATAGGCGACGAATTCCCCGGCCTTGTTCTTCCGGATCTCGAAACGGTGCGCCATGTCCCAACCCTTTCCCTGTGGTGAAACTGGCGCCGAGATTACTCTAAACAGGCCGATTCGCTAGAAAAATCTCCGGGGATCATAGGGCGCCGGATCGACCGGACCGCGCTCCTTGCCAAGGATCAGCCGCAGCGCCAGTTCTGCAGCCGCCGGAGCCGTCTGTATGCCGAAGCCGCCCTGTCCCGCGAACCAGAAGAATCGCGCCCGGGCGGGATCGAAGCCATAGACCGGCAGGCGATCTGGCGCGAAGCTGCGCAGCCCGGCCCAGCGGTGCTCGACCCGCTCGATGCGCCAGCCGACCACGGCCTCGAACCGGTCGATCGCTACGGCGACGTCCAGTTCCTCGGGCGCGGCATCGCAGGGCGCGCTGGGCGTTTCGTCGTGCGGGCTGAGCCACAGGCGGCCGCTTTCCGGCTTGAAATAGAACGAGCCGTCGAGCCCCAGCACCAGCGGCAGGTCGGCGGGCGGCGGCGGCGCGGTGCGCAACTGGGCGACAGTCCGACGGAAGGGCTGGATGCCCAGCGGGCGGGCGCCGGCGATCCGCGCGACCTCATCGGCCCAGGCGCCGGCGGCGTTGACCAGCAGCCCGGCGCGGACCGTGCTGCCATCGGCCAGCCGCAGGTGCCAGCCTTCGCCGCATGGCTCCGCCCCCGCCAGGGCGGCGCGGCAGCACAGCTGCGCGCCCTGCCGCGCCGCCTCGGCCAGCCAGTGCTGGTGAAGACCGGCAACGTCGATATCGGTGCAATCCGGTTCCCACGCGCCGTGCTGCCACTCTTCGGCCAGGCCAGGCAGGCGGACCTCCAGTGCGGCACGCTCCAGCGCCTCGACCCGCACCCCCAGCGCCGCGAACTCGGCGACGAAGGCGTCGCGCTCGGCCCGCTCGCTGGCCCGCGCCAGCGTCAGTGCGCCGCGCGGGGCCAGGAAGCCATGACTGCTGAGGTAGTCGAACGAAGCGGTGGTGAGCGGCTGGACGCGCGGTCCGCCGTAACTTTCGGTCCAGAACGCGGCGGAGCGGCCCGTGGCGTGATAGCCGGGCCGGTCCTCGGCCTCGATCAGCAGCACCGTGCCATGCGCAGCCAGACCCGCCGCAAGCGAAGCGCCTGCAATCCCCGCGCCGACGACGGCGAAATCAAAACTGCCAGTCATCCCGCTCAATTCCCGGAGATGCGCGCCAGAAAGGCATTTGCGGCGGCGAGCGCACGGTCGCGCACGGGATCGGCCTCGCGCAGGATTTCGTGATGAGCCTCCTTGCCGAAGTGCACCAGCTCGACATCCGGAAGACGCGCCGCCGCCCTTGCGATCGCACCGTAACCGACAAGCTTGTCGTTGTCCGTGGCCAGGATGAGCACCGGCACCTTGACCGCTTCGAGCCGGCCCGGCGCGAACAGGCTGCGGATCGAGGCATAGCCACGCTCGACCCAGCCCCACGAACCCGGACCCATGACCAATTCCGGCCGCGCCTCGCGCCACCACAGTTCGTCCGCGTAGCGATCGGCGTCGTGGGTCAGCAGGTGCGCGCGGCTTTCCGGCGGCTCGCCGGGTTTCTCGCTCCACTTCCAGGCCGGACGTGCGGGATCGCCCAGCGCGGCCATGATCCGCGCCGCCGTATGCATCACGCCGTCCGGCAACAGCGATGCGGTGAAGCCCAGCATCGGCGCGGACAGCAGCAGCGCATCGGGATCGACCCGCCCCTCGGCCGCCGCGCGCAGCACCAGATGGCCGCCCATCGAGTGGCCGGCCAGAACGTGCGGGCCGGGTGTCTCGGCCTTCCACTGCGCCCACAGCGCGGCAAGATCGTCCACCCAGTCGGCAAAGTCGCGGACATGGCCCGTGACCGCGTCCTTGCCGAGCCGGCCCGATCCGGCCTGTCCGTGCCAGTCGGCCGCCGTCACCCGCCAACCGGCCCGGGCCCAGTGGTCGAGCGTTTCCAGGTACTTCTCGTAGAAATCCCCCCGCCCCGGCATGAAAAGCAGGGAACCTTTCGCCGGTTCGACCTGCGCAGCCCAGTCGATCCGTCGCACGGAATGGCCGGCGGGCGCGGTCCAGCGGCTTTCCTGCGCCCCTGGGGGAATGGCGCGGCGATCGAACACTGCGGTCAAGCTTGAGTTCCTTGCCTAATTTCCGCCTCTTGGGGGTGGTTACTATTTGGTAAGCCCTGCCCCCTACATCTGCCTCCTGAACCAGGGGGGCAACGATGCCGGACGTCGATTTCCGTTACATTCTGCTTGGGGGCTTGGCAATCGCACTGCTGGTTGCCGCCGTCACGGACATGCGCCGCCGCCAGATCGACAACTGGCTGAATGCCGCGATTGCGCTGGCAGCACCGTTGTTCTGGTGGGCCAGCGGGCTGTCGCTGTGGCCGGGCGTTGCCTGGCAGCTGGGCATCGCCGCAATCACCTTTGCCGTCACCGCCGGCCTGTTCGCGATGCGCGCGATGGGCGGCGGCGACGTCAAACTGCTCACCGCTCTGGCCTTGTGGATCCAGCCCGACTGGTTCCTGCGCCTGATCGTGGTGATGGCGATTGCCGGCGGCGTGCTGACGCTGGTGCTGGCCGCCTGGCACCATATGCGCCGCCAGCGCGAGCGGCTGGCCATTCCTTATGGCGTGGCGATCTCGGGCGCGGGCCTGTGGGTCCTTGCCGCGCAATACCTGCCGCATTTCCAGACCGGGGCAGTCGCCGGCTGAACGCGGTGAACCGGATTTTAACCAGTTTGCCCGAAGAAGGATTTTGATCTTCGGGGTTTTTCTAGGGGGCTTTGCATAGCCATGGATAAAAAGAAGCTGATGCTGCTGCTTGGCGCGCTGGTCATTGCGATCGGCACCGCCATGGCTGCCCGTAGCCTGTTCATGGGTGCCGCCGCGCCCACGGCCGAGGCTGCACAGGCCCAGGCGCCGAAAGGCCCCAAGGTGCTGGTCGCCCAGCGGGCCCTGCCCGTAGGCACGATCATCACGCAGGATTCGATCCAGTTCCAGCTGTGGCCGAAGGAAATGGTGCAGGACGCCTATTTCATCGACGGCGAGGCCGACATGAACAAGCTGCTGGGCACGGTGGTCCGCTATCCGATCACCGCCGGCCAGCCGGTCACCCAGGGCGCGCTGGTCGCGCCGGGCGACCGCGGCTTCCTGGCGGCGGCGCTTGGCCCCGGCATGCGCGCCATCACCATCCCCGTTTCGGCAAAGACCGGCGTGGGCGGCTTCGTCTTCCCGGGCGACCATGTCGACCTGATGCTGACCCAGACCGTGCGCGGCGATGACGGCGACAGCCTGAAGGCCACCGAAACCTTCCTGCGCAATCTGCGCGTCCTCGCGACCGACCAGTCGACCGAGACCCAGACTGAAGACGGCAAGACCGTGGTGACCGAGTTCCGCACGGTCACGCTGGAGGTCACCCCGCGCATTGCCGAGAAGATCTCGGTCGCGCAGACCATTGGCACGCTCAGCCTGTCGCTGCGCAGCCTGGCCGACAATCAGACCGAGCTTGACCAGGCGATCGCCAGCGGTTCGGTCAAGGTGCCCACGGGCGTGACCAAGGAGCAGGAAGAGAAGTTCCTTGCCCAGGCGATGAACCGTCCGGCCGACGGGGGCGCCAGCTTCGTCACGGGCGGCGATGTCTCGCGCTTCCAGCGCCGGACCATGCCGCCCACCAAGTCGGACCAAGCCCGGCAGGTTGCCCAGACCTATGCCAACACCATTGCCGATCGTGCCGGACTCCAGCGCGGCGCAGCTCGCCCCGGCGACCCGGTCCAGACCGGCCCGGTGGTTCGCGTGACCCGCGGGAAGACCACCGTGGTCGAACCGGTGGGAGGCCGCTGACATGACCCATTACGCTTCGACCGCCATCAACGGCGCCAAGAAAGGCCGCACGATGAAACGCCTTGTCCTCAACCTCCTGACCGCCGCAAGCGTGGCCGCGCCGCTGGCGCTGGTTCCGGCCGGCAGCGCGCAGGCCCAGTCGGTCAGCCGCCCGGCCAGCGACGTGGTGCTCTCGATCGGGCGCGGCCAGCTGATCACGGTTGGCGGCACCATGGCCGATGTCTTCGTTGCCAACGACGCGATTGCCGACGTGCAGGTCAAGTCGGCCCGCCAGCTCTATGTCTTCGGCAAGGCCGGGGGCGAGACCACCGTCTATGCCAGCAACGCGGCGGGCGACGTGATCTGGTCCGCCAACGTCCGGGTCGGGTCGAACATCGACAGCGTGGACCAGATGCTGCGCATGGCGATGCCCGATGCCAAGGTTGCGGTCTCGACGATGGGCACCGGCACCTTCCTGCTGACCGGCACGGTTGCCGCGCCCGAGGATGCGGCCGAGGCCCAGCGTCTTGTCCAGGCCTTCGTCGGCAAGGAATCCAACGTCATCACCCGGCTGAAGATGGCCACGCCGCTGCAGGTCAACCTGCAGGTGCGGTTTGCCGAAGTCAGCCGCACCCTGGTGCGCGAGATCGGCTCCAACCTGGTCACCCGCGACATGACGGGCGGCTTCAGCTTCGGCCTGTCGCGCGGCCGCACCGCCGGCACGATCGGCCCGATCAACACCACGAACTTCCCGCAGGTCGATGCCTCGGCGCAGTTCGGCCTGCCGGGTGGCTCGCTCAAGCTGCCATTCGATCCGGCCACCGGCCAGTTCGTGGTTGGCGGCACCCAGTACACCTTCAACGCCAACTCTTCGGCGCAGAACGCAATCGGGCTCGCCGGCAAGCTGTTCGGCGTCGACGTGCTGAGCTCGCTCGACCTCGGCGAGAAGCTGGGCCTCGTCACCACGCTGTCCTCCCCCAACCTCACCGCGCTGTCGGGCGAGACGGCGGACTTCCTGGCGGGCGGTGAATATCCGATCCCGATCAGCCAGGGGCTGGGCACGACTTCTGTCGAATACAAGAAGTTCGGTGTCAGCCTCGCCTATACGCCGACCGTCCTCGCCAATGGCCGGATCTCGATCCGCGTCCGTCCGGAAGTGTCGGAGCTGTCGAGCCAGGGTTCGATCACGCTCAACGGCTTCCAGGTGCCGGCGCTGACCGTGCGCCGGGCGGAAACCACCGTCGAACTGGGCTCGGGCCAGAGCTTCATGATCGCCGGTCTGATGAGCAACAGCTCGCAGAACGCGGTCGACAAGATGCCGGGCGCCGGCGACATCCCGATCCTGGGATCGCTGTTCCGCTCGACCAGCTTCCGCCGCGGCGAAACCGAGCTGGTGATCATCGTGACCCCCTATCTGGTCAACCCGGTGAACGCGAACGACATCAAGCTCCCGACCGACGGTTTCCAGAACCCCAATGATATCCAGCGCCTGTTCGGCAACATGGAGAACGACGGGAAGTCTGGCGCCGACCGGCCCAAGCCGATGGCTGCACCGGCACCGATCGGCACGCCCAAGGTGGGCGAACTCGACGTCCCCGCTGCCGCTCCGCAGATCCGCGCGCCGGGCAAGAAGGACAAGCGCAAGCTGCGCACCGCCGCCGCGTCGCAGGACGCCGCCCCCGGCTTCAGCCTGAACTGAGAGAGGTAACTGGCAATGCGTAATTCGATGACCCGCCCGGAAATCCGCAGGGCGATCGCCTCGGCCCTCACCCTCTCGCTCGGTCTTGCCCTGTCCGCCTGCGGCGGCATGCCGACCAACCGTCAGCTCGACAGCGTGCACCAGCCGATCGTCGAGCGCACCAACTACACGCTTGACGTGAGCGCCAGCCCGGGCGGCCTCTCGCTCCCCGAACAGCGCCGCCTGGCGGGCTGGTTCGAAGCGATGGATCTGCGCTATGGCGATCGCATCTCGATCGACGATCCGCTCCACTCCGGCGCCAGCCGCAGCGCGGTCGAGGCAGTCGCCAGCCGCTTCGGCATGCTGGTGGGCGAGGATGCGCCGGTTACTCCCGGCTATGTCAACGCCGGAACGGTGCGCGTGATCGTCACTCGGTCGAGCGCCTCGGTGCCGGGATGCCCCGACTGGTCGGCAAAGTCCGACACCAATCTCAACAATGGCACTTCGGCCAACTACGGCTGCGCCACCAATTCGAACATCGCCTCGATGGTCGCCGATCCGGAGCACCTGATCCAGGGGGCCAATTCGACCGGCCGCACGGTGGTGATGAGCTCGACCAAGGCAATCGACAGCTACCGCGAGGCCAAGCCGACGGGCGAGATGGGCCTCAAGCAAGAATCCACGCAGCAAGGGAAGTAAGCCATGAACGCGCCCTGGAAACCCAGCATGCCTGGCAATCGCGACCCCTTCAACGCGTTCCTGTGCGACGACGCCGCGCTCGACGTGCTGCTCCCGGTCGTCATCGAAATGGGCTGGCAGCCCGAGAAGTGCAACAAGGGCGGCCTGCGCAACGCGGTCCAGTCCCTGTCGATCTCGGCCAGCCCGAACATCCTGATGGTGGACCTGTCGGAAAGCGGCGACCCGCTGAGCGACATCAACGCCCTGGCCGAGGTCTGCGAACCCGGCACGGTGGTGATCGCGGTCGGACAGGTCAACGACGTGCGCCTCTATCGCGATCTGATCGCCAGCGGAATTCACGACTACCTGCTCAAGCCGCTTTCACCGGGCCAGATCCGCGATGCGCTGGTCAACGCCCAGGCGATCTTCAGCTCTCCCAAGAGCCATGATCCGCAGGCGGCCAAGCGGCACATCTCGACCGCAGTGATCGGCACGCGCGGTGGGGTGGGCGCCTCGACGCTTGCCACCTCGCTGTCCTGGCTGTTCAGCGCGGACAACAAGATGCCCACCGCGCTGCTGGACCTCGACGTGCACTTCGGCACTGGCGCGCTGTCGCTCGACCTGGAGCCGGGCCGCGGCCTGACCGACGCGATCGAGAACCCCAGCCGCATCGACGGCCTGTTCATCGAACGCGCGATGATCCGCGCCAACGATCACCTGGCGATCCTCTCGGCCGAAGCGCCGATGAACACGCCGCTGATGACCGATGGTGCCGCCTTCGTGCAGCTGGAGGGGGAATTCCGCCAGGCGTTCGAAATGACGGTGATCGACCTGCCGCGCAACATGCTGATCAATTTCCCGCACCTGCTCAACGATGTGAATGTCGTGCTGCTGGTGGTGGAAATGACGCTGGCTTCGGCCCGCGATGCGATCCGCATCCTGTCGTGGCTCAAGGCGAACGCCGGCCACGCCCAGCCGATCGTCGTCGCCAACAAGGTCCAGACCGGCGTCTCGGAGATCTCGAAGGCCGATTTCGAAGCCTCGATCGAGCGCAAGATCGGCTTCACGATCCCCTACGACATCAAGGCTGCGGCCAACGCCGCCAAGCTGGGCCAGACCTTTGCCGACGCCAACCGCTCGACCAAGGCGGGCTCGGTGATCCGCGATATTTCCAAGGCGGTCATGGGCGTGGGCGATGGCGAGGCGGTTGACGAGGTGGTCAAGGCCAAGTCGTCGCTGCTCGGCAAGCTCGACCTCAAGGCGCTGATGCCGAAGAAGGACAAGTCCAAGCAGCCGGCGATGGCCAAGGCCTGATCCAGACAATGCGCGCCCGGGCCCGGCGGCCCGGGCGCTCCTTCCAAGCCAGGGAAAGCGTGGCAATCCGATGAACATCATCCAGATCCTGCTGATCGCCGTGGGGCTGATGTCTTTCATGGTGCTGGGCTATCTCGCCCTGTCCGGGCCTTCGGCCGCGAAGGAAAGCCAGCGCCGGCTTCAGGCCGTCCGCTTCCGCCATTCGGACAGCACCAGCGACAAGGTCGAGGCGCAGCTGCGCAAGGCGGTTGCCGCGCGCAAGCCGAAGATGCACCAGATCGCCGGCTCCGAAAGCCGGATCGCCGCGCTGGCGCTGCGCCTGCACCGCACCGGCAAGGGCTGGACGCTGAGCCAGTACCTCTATGCCTCGGTCGGCGTGATGCTGGCCGTGACCGTGCTGATCTACCTCAAGTCGGGCGCGGCCATGCTGTCGCTGGGCATCGGGATGGTCGTTGGCGTCGGCCTGCCGCACATGGTGGTCAACTTCTTCATCAACAAGCGCAACAACGCCTTCACCGCGAAGTTCCCGGACGCGATCGAACTGCTGGTGCGCGGCCTGCGCTCGGGCCTGCCGGTCACCGAGACCCTGGGCGTGGTATCAAGCGAAGTCCCCGGCCCCGTGGGCGAGGAATTCAAGCTGGTGACCGAGCGGATCAAGATCGGCAAGACCATGGAGGATGCCCTCCAGGAGACCGCCGACCGGCTGAACACGCCGGAATTCAGCTTCTTCTGCATCACCCTCGCGATCCAGCGGGAAACGGGCGGCAACCTGGCGGAAACCCTTTCGAACCTGGCCGACGTGCTGCGCAAGCGCGCCCAGATGAAGCTGAAGATCAAGGCGATGAGCTCGGAATCGAAGGCCTCGGCCTATATCGTCGGGTCGCTGCCCTTCATCGTCTTCACCATGATCTGGTGGATCAACCCTAAGTACCTGGGTGGCTTCTTCACCGACGACCGGCTGATCGCCACCGGCCTTGGCGGGATGCTGTGGATGTCGATCGGGGCCTTCATCATGGCCAAGATGGTCAGTTTCGAGATCTGAGCGAGCGATTGGACAAACCATGATGAACACCCCGCCCGGACCCACGCTCCTTGGCATCGACGTCATCTGGGTCGGCACGATCCTGGCGGCGCTGGCGACCATGGCAGTGCTCTTCGCGGTCTACACCGCGATCACCATCCGCGATCCGATGCAGAAGCGCGTCAAGGCGCTGAACGAGCGGCGCGAGCAGCTCAAGTCGGGCATCCTGACCCAGACCGCCAAGAAGCGCGCCAAGCTGGTGCGCGGCAGCGAAACCACCGACAAGATGAAGGACACCCTGTCCTCGCTCAAGGTGCTGCAGCAAAGCCAGCTCGAGGCGATCCAGCAGAAGCTGGCCCAGGCCGGCGTGCGCAAGAAGGAGCTTGGCTTCGTCGTCATCTTCGCGCGCATGGTGCTGCCGCTGGTGTTCGGCTCCATCGCCGGAATCATGCTCTACGGCGTCAACGTCTTCCCCGATTGGGGCGGGATGAAGAAGCTGTTCGCTTTCGCCACCGTGGTCGGGCTGAGCTACAAGGGTCCGGAAATCTACATCCAGAACCTGATTTCCAAGCGCACCGATGCCGTCCGCAAGGGCCTGCCCGATGCGCTCGACCTGCTGGTGATCTGCGCCGAGGCGGGCCTTACCGTCGACGCCGCGTTCAACCGCGTCGCCCGCGAACTCGGCCGCGCCTATCCGGAACTTGGCGATGAATTCGCGCTGACCGCGATCGAGCTCTCGTTCCTCAGCGAGCGCCGCCAGGCGTTCGAGAACCTGGCCTGGCGCGTGAAGCTGGATGCGGTCAAGGGCGTGACCACCACCATGGTCCAGACCGAGCGCTATGGCACGCCGCTCGCCTCCGCGCTGCGGGTGCTGTCCGCCGAGTTCCGTAACGAGCGCATGATGCGCGCCGAGGAAAAGGCCGCGCGGCTTCCCGCGATCATGACCGTGCCGCTGATCCTGTTCATCCTGCCGGTGCTGTTCGTGGTCATCCTCGGTCCGGCCGCCTGCTCGATCGCCGATGCCTTCGCGGGCGACGGCCCGGCCAAGGGCAGCGGCTGAACCAGCACCGAATCCTGCAACAAACGACCGGGCCGGACTGCAAATCCGGCCCGGTTTCGTGTCAGGCTCGCTGGAAGTGTCAGGCGGGCACGATCTCGCTCTCGATCGCCCCGAAGATCGAATGGCCGTGGGCATCGCGCATCTCGATCCGCACCACGTCGCCATGGCGCAGGAACGGCGTGACCGGCGCACCCTGCTCGATCGTCTCGACCATCCGCTGCTCGGCGATGCAGCTGTAGCCGCGCCCGCCCGCCGCACAGGGCCGGCCGGGCGATCCATCGGGGTCGCGGTTGGACACGGTCCCCGACCCGATGATCGACCCAGCCCCGATCCGCCGCGTCCTGGCGAGGTGCGCGATCAGCGTGCCGAAATCGAACGTGCACTCCTCCCCCGCTTCGGCCCGGCCAAAAGCAGCGCCGTTGAGATCGACCCGCAGCGGCAGATGCAGCCGCCCGCCCTGCCAGGCCTCGCCCAGTTCGTCCGGCGTAACGAACACCGGCGAGAAATGGGTGGCAGGCTTGGACTGGACAAAACCGAAGCCCTTCGCGAGTTCATCGGGGATCAGGTTTCGCAGCGAAACATCGTTGACCAGCCCGACCAGCAGGATCGCATCCCGCGCGGCCGCAGCATCGGCACCCTGGGCCACATCGGCGGTAACTACGCAGATTTCCGCCTCCATGTCGCAGCCCCAGGCCTCGTCGGCGAGAGTGATCGGCGCACGCGCGCCGCGCAGGTCGTCGCTGCCGCCCTGGTACATCAGCGGATCGTGCCAGAAGCTGTCCGGCAGCTCTGCCCCGCGCGCCTTGCGCACCAGTTCGACGTGATTGACGTAGGCGCTGCCGTCCGCCCACTGGTAGGCGCGCGGCAGCGGGGCAAGCGCCTCGCGCTCGTGGAACCGCTCACGCGGGATCGCCTCATGCTCAAGATCGGTCGCCAGCGCCCGCAGCACGGGTTCATGCCGTTCCCAGTCGTCCAGCGCGGCCTGCAACGTGGGCGCGATATGCGAGGCTTCCGCATACCAGGCGAGATCAGTGGACACGACGACGAGGCGGCCATCACGGCCTCCGGAGAGCGATGCCAGTTTCACAGCGAGTTGACCCTTTCGAACAGGCGCGCCAGCTGCGCGCGGAATTGCAGGCGTTCTTCCGCGTCCAGCGCGTCGAACAGACGGTGTTCCATGTCGAGCGCGATCGGCATGATCTCGCCGTGCACCCCCCGCCCTGCGGGGGTGAGCTCCAGGTGATGCGAGCGCCCATCGCTTTCGTTCGGACTGCGGGCGACGAGGCCGCGCTCTTCCAGCACCTTGCAGGCGCGATTGACCGCCACCTTGTCCATCCGGGTCGCGACCACCAGTTCACGCTGGGTCTGCGGCCCCATGTCGCCCAGCACGGCCATGACGCGCCACTCCGGGATCTTCAGTCCGAACCGAGCGCGGTATTCGTCCGCGATCCGGTCGCTGACCGCGTTCGAGGTTACCGAAAGCAGATAGGGCAGAAATTCGGCCAGGCGGGCTTGTCTGGGCCGGGCCTGTTCAAGTTGGGCCTGTTCAGGATGGGCCTGGTTGGGCAGCGTGGCAGTCATCAGCAATCCGGTTCCGTTTGCAACCAGATGGCTAGGGCCAAGCGCGGCAGCGCGCAATGGCCTGGATCAACAATTCACGCCGGGCGCACGGCATCGGGTGCAGCAGCGGCAAAGGCAGGCAGCGCGCGCAATTGCGAATCGATCCGCACCAGCCGCGGATAATCGTCCAACGGCGTTTCGAACCGCCGGGCATTGGCCATCTGCGGGACAAGGCAGATGTCGGCCAGCGAGGGCGAGTCCCCGCCGAACAGGCCATCCTCCGGGGCATCCGCTTCCAGTGCCGCGAAGCCGAGCGAAATCCAGTGCCGGTTCCACTCGACCGCCTGTTCCTGCGCCGCGCCAAACTGGCTTTTCAGCCGGTTCATCACGCGCAGGTTCTGGATTGGATGAATATCCGCCGCGATCACCAAAGCGCGCGCAATGTCGCTCGAGCGGAGCGCCGGATCGGCGGGCGCGATCGGCGGCGTGGGCCGGGTCGCGTCAAGGTAGTCGATGATCGCCAGGCTCTGGGTCAACAGGTTGCCATCAATCTCCAGCGCCGGGATCAGGCCCTGCGGATTGCGCGCCAAATAGTCTGCCCCGCCCTGCTCTCCCAGCGAGAGGTCGACCGGCACCGAGCGGTAGGAAATCCCCTTGAGATTGAGGGCGATCCGCACCCGGTAGGCCGCCGAGGAGCGCCAGTAGTCGTAGAGGACGATTTCCCCGCTCATCGCAGCACCCGCCCCGCGACCGCATCCAGCCGCGCCATCAGCGCCCGGTCGCGCGCGGCGGGGGCAGTCATGATCGCATGGTCGAGCGCGCGGTCGAGCGGACTTTCGCTGCGCGCCTGCGGCAGGGAGCGGGCGAAGCCGCGCACGACCTGCTGGGCCAGCGCGACATTGCGGTGCATCACCGCGATCACTTCGGCAGCGTCGACCCCCGCCTCGTGTTCGCGCCAGCTGTCATAGTCGGTAACCATGCCGAGCAGGGCATAGGGCAGTTCCGCCTCGCGGGCGAGGCGCGCCTCGGGCATGGCGGTCATCCCGATCACGTCCGCGCCCCACGCCTGGTAGAGGCGGCTTTCGGCGCGGGTGGAGAACTGCGGTCCCTCGATGGCGATATAGCAGCCGCCGTCATGCACCACGGCATCCTCGGCCTGCGCCGCCGCGACAAGGCCGCCGCGCAGGCGCGGGCAGACCGGATCAGCCAAGCTGACGTGGGCGACCAGGCCGGGTCCGAAGAAGCTGCCAGCGCGGCCTGCGGTCCGGTCGATCAGCTGGTCAACGGCGACGAAATGCCCCGGCATCAGCTCACCGCGCAGCGAACCGACTGCCGAGAGCGCGATGACATCGGTCACCCCGCAGCGCTTGAGCACGTCGATGTTGGCGCGGTAGTTCACCAGCGAAGGCGGAATGCGGTGCCCCCGCCCGTGACGCGGCAGGAAAGTGAAGCGCACCCCTGCCAGCGTGCCGGTGGTGACTGCCGCCGAAGGCACTCCGAAGGGCGAGGAGACCGCGATTTCCTGCGCGTCATCGAGCCCGATGCCATCGGCCAGACCGGACCCGCCGATCACCCCGATGTGCCAGCGCCCTGTCATTTCGGAACCAGGATCCCGGCCATGATGAAATCGATGCAATGCGCGCGGTAGGCATCGCGCAGTTCCTCGGTCAGGGTGTCGGTATCGAAGCAGTGCTTCAGCACAAGCCGCGCCGAGAAGAAGCGGTCCGCCGCGCCCGTCGCAGTGAAGTAGAACAGCTGCGGGTTGATGTTGCGGAACACGCCCTGCTTCACGCCGTCCTTGATCAGCCGGTTGTAGGCCATGTGCAGCGGCATCAGGTATGAATCGGCGATCCGCTTGGCCTCTTCCTCGTCGCTTTCGCGCACCAGCCGCATCAGCAGCCGGTTGAGATAGGGCGTGTTGAAGTAGCAGTCGACCATCGCCCCGATATGGCGGCGCAGCCGCGCCTCGGGGTCCATGTCCTTGGCCATCAGCGCATCGACCGACTTGACGATATCCGCCATGTCGCGATCTAGCAGGGCACGCAGCAGCCCGGCCTTGTTGCCGAAGTAATACTTCACCAGGGCCGAGTTGAGGCCCGAGCGCAGTGACAGCTCCGAGAGGGAGATATCGACGATATCCCCCTCGCGCATGATCGTCGATGCCGTTTCCAGCAGCAGTTCGCGCGCGCCGGGTGGCGCGTCGTTGGAGCTGTCTGGCTTGGCACCGGTCATTTGTAGGCAGGCTCCTCCCACCAGGGGTAGAAGTCCGGCATATCGGCCGAGACCTTGCCGGGGAAGGCGGGCGGGCGCTTCTCGAGGAAGCTTTGCACACCTTCCTTCGCGTCCACGCCCTTCGACAGGCGATAGATCGCGCGGCTGTCCACCCGGTGCGCATCCATCGGATGGTCGCCCGATGGGATCCGCCACAGCATGGCGCGGGTCATGGCGACCGACACGGCGGAGGTGTTGTCGGCAATCTCGCGGGCCAGGCCGCGCGCGGCGTCGATCAGTTCGCCCTGCGGGTGGACCGAACGCACCAAGCCGCCGCGCAGCGCTTCCTGAGCGTCGAAGATCCGGCCGGTCATGCACCATTCGAGCGCCTGGTTGATGCCGACGATCTTGGGCAGGAACCAGCTGGAGCAGGCTTCCGGCACGATCCCGCGCCGCGCAAAGACAAAGCCGTAGCGCGCGTTGTCGCTGGCCAGACGGATATCCATTGGCAGCTGCATGGTCACGCCCACGCCAACGGCCACGCCGTTGCAGGCCGAAATCAGCGGCTTGGTCGATTCATACAGGCGCAACGTCAGACGCCCGCCGCCATCGCGCACGCGCGGGTCGGACAGGTCGTCCACCACCTCGTCGCTGGAAAAGGGTCCGCCGCCCGTGTCGGGGGTAAGGTCGGCGCCCGCGCAGAAGGCGCGTTCGCCCGCGCCGGTGAAGATCACCGCGCGGATATCGTCGTCAGCGTCGATGCGGTCCATCGCATCGCACATCTCGTCCATCATCGTCCGGGTATAGGCATTCAGCTTTTCAGGCCGGTTGAGCGTGATCGTGGCGATCTTCTCGCTCACCTGAAGGTCGATCTGCGAATAGCCCATGGTTCTCTCCCGAAAGGTTCCGGCGCGCCCGGGGTATGGGGCGCGCCGGTTTCTTGTCATCTGGTCTGGATCAGCGCGGCGCCATGCGGATGCCGCCGTCGAGGCGCACGTCCTCGCCGTTGAAATAGCCGTTCTCGATCATGCACATGGCGAGGTTGGCATATTCCACCGGATTGCCGAGACGCTTGGGGTTGAGCACCGAAGCACCCAGCGCGTCGCGCACGTTCTGCGGAGCGCCGGCCAGCAGCGGGGTATCGAAGATGCCCGGCAGGATGGTGTTGACGCGGATGCTCTCGCTCGCAAGGTCGCGGGCGATCGGCAGGGTCATGCCGACCACGCCGCCCTTCGAGGCGGAATAGGCCGCCTGGCCCATCTGCCCGTCCTCGGCCGCCACGCTCGCGGTGTTGACGATCGCGCCGCGATCACCGTCTTCCTGCGGATCAAGCGTCATCATGCCCGCCGCCGACTTGGCGATGCAGCGGAAGGTGCCGACCAGGTTGATCTGGACGATCCAGTTGAAGGCATCGAGCGGGAAGTGCTTGATCGAACCATCTTCCTTGCTGCGGCTGGCGGTCTTGATCGCGTTGCCGGTGCCGGCGCAGTTGACCAGGATGCGCTCCTGCCCGTGGGCTTCGCGGGCCTTGGCGAAAGCGGCGTCGACCGACGCGTCGTCGGTGACGTTGCATTCGCAGAACACGCCGCCGATCTCGGCAGCCATGGCCTTGCCCTTTTCTTCCTGGAGGTCGAAAATCGCGACCTTCACGCCCTTCGCGGCCAGCGCGCGGGCGGTGGCGGCACCAAGGCCGGAAGCGCCGCCGGTAACAACCGCGGCAACAGTGTTGTCGAGCTTCATTTCACAATTCTCCGTTCAAATGGATCAGCACATCTCGACGATGGTGACGTTGGCAACGCCGCCGCCTTCGCACATCGTCTGCAGGCCGTACTTGCCGCCGCGCGCCTTGAGGCCGTGCAGCAGGGTCGCCATCAGCTTGGTGCCCGAGGCGCCGAGCGGGTGGCCCAGCGCAATCGCCCCACCATTGGCGTTGAGCTTTTCCGGATCGGCGCCAGTGTGCTTGAGCCAGGCCATCGGCACCGAGGCGAAGGCCTCGTTCACTTCGTAGAGGTCGATGTCCCCGATCTTCAGGCCCGACTTGGCCAGTGCCTTGTCGGTGGCGAACAGCGGCTCTTCCAGCATGATCACCGGATCGCCGGCGGTCACGGTCAGGGTGTGGATGCGGGCCAGCGGGGTGAGGTTATAGCGCTTGAGCGCCTCTTCCGAAACGACCAGCGCGGCCGAGGCGCCGTCGCAGATCTGGCTGGAGGTGGCGGCGGTGAGCATGCCGCCCTCGCTCAGCAGCTTGACCCCGGCGATGCCTTCCAGCGTGGCGTCCATGCGGATGCCTTCGTCGACGGTGTGCTGCGCAGCGCCTTCCGGCGTCTCGATCGCGATCGGAATGATTTCGTTCGCGAAGGCGCCGCTTTCGGTCGCGGCCCTGGCACGCAGATGGCTCTGCAGCGCGAACTGGTCCATCATGTCCTTGGTAAAGCCGTGCTTCTGCGCGATCATTTCGGCACCGGCAAACTGGGTCCACGGAGCTTCGCCATAGCGCGCAACGATCCCCGGCGAGCGATAGTTGCCCAGACCTTCCTTCATGTGGAAGATCGCGGTGGAGCCCATCGGCACGCGGGTCATGCTTTCGACGCCGGCGGCGATCACCACGTCCTGCGTGCCCGAAAGCACGGCCTGGGCGGCAAACTGGATCGCCTGCTGCGAGGAGCCGCACTGACGGTCGATCGAGACGGCCGGAACCGATTCCGGCAGGACCTTCGAGGCGAGCACGGCCATGCGGCCGACCTGGTTGGCCTGCTGGCCGCCCTGGCTGACGCAGCCCATGATCACGTCTTCCACCGCCGCAGGATCGACTCCGGTGCGGAGCACCAGCGCATCGAGCGTGGCGGCAGCGAGATCGACCGGGTGGACCCCGGCAAGGCGGCCGCCGCGGCGTCCACCGGCGGTCCGGACTGCATCGACGATATAGGCAGTAGCCATGATGAGCGATTCCTTCTCCAAGAGCGTTTAATCGATCGATTAAGGAGCAGGCGGGGAGGCGTCAAGCGCGGAGCGGCAAAGCACCGCCGGATCCTTCCCCAGGGCCGGTCGACGTGCACCATGGGGCTATGTTGTAAAATGACAACAATCGGTCACGAATTGTTGCAATGCACACTTCGGGAATTGCAAGCCCGGCCACCCTGCCGCACGAGGTGCCCTATCTGGTCCTGCGTCGGGACCAAGGTTGTTTGGCTGCGCGTCAGCGGTCTCTCCACCAACACTCTCCCGGTCGGCACTGCTGGCCGGAAGTTCAAGGGGCTACATCACTATGAAGTTCTTCGCCAAGTCCGTGCTCAATCGCACGACCTGCCTCCAGTCCGCCGTCGTGGCCGCCGCCCTGATCGGCGTTGCCGGGCCGACCGCCGCTTTCGCGCAGTCCGCTCCCGCCGGCCCCTCCGCCGATGAGCCGGAACAGGTCATCGTGGTCACCGGTTCGCGCATCTCGCGCCCCAATATCGAATCCGCCATTCCGATCGCTTCGATCGGTGGCGAGGAATTCTTCCAGCAGGGCCAGAACAGCGTCGGTGACACGCTGAACGACCTGCCGCAACTGCGCAGCACCTTCGCCCAGCAGAACCCGGGCGCGGGCGTCGGCATCGCCGGCCTCAACCTGCTCGACCTGCGCGGTCTCGGCACTGTCCGCACCCTGGTGCTGGTCAACGGCCGCCGCCACGTGGCCGCCGACATCCTCAACAATGCCTCCTCGGTTGACGTCAACACCATCCCGAACGACCTGATCGAACGCGTTGACATCGTCACCGGCGGCAACTCGGCCGTTTACGGTTCGGATGCGATCGCGGGCGTGGTGAACTTCGTGCTGAAGCGCAACTTCGACGGCATCCAGGTCCGTGCGAACGCGGGCGTTGCCGAAGAGGGCTTCGGCGCCAACTATTATGCCTCGGCAATGGTCGGCAAGAACTTCGCCGATGGCCGCGGCAACGTCACCCTGCACACCGAATACGCCCGCTCGAACCGCGTCTATGCCTCGGACGTTCCCTGGTTCGAATCGGCTGATGGCTTTGTCACCTATGACACCGACAGCACCGGCCTGACTTCGGCCAGCGACGGCTTCTTCGACGCCCGCTTCGCCCGCGACATCCGCAGCGGCACGATCCACCGCTTCGGCCTTGCCGTGATCCCGCAGTCGAGCACTGGCGCCCTGTGCGGCCGTGGCACGCTCGCCAACAACGGGGACGCCAACAACCTGGGCACGGCCTACCACTGCAACTACGTGTTCGGTGCGGATGGCCGCATGACCCCGCAGACCGGCACCCGCGTGGGCGCAGGTCCGACCGGCACGTTCCTGGGCGGCAACGGCCAGACCAGCCGTGAAGGCACGCAGCTGTCGATCCTGCCGTTCAACGAACGCTACAACTTCAACCTGCTGGCGCATTACGAATTCAGCCCGGCCGTGGAAGCGTTCATCGAAGCGAAGTACACGCGCGTCAACGCCGTGGGTAACCAGCTTGGCCCGACGTTCCTGAACGGGTCGACCGGTTCGCTGCAGCCCGACACGCTCCAGCGCATCACGCCGCGTCTCGACAACCCGTTCCTCAACCCCACCGACCGTGCGACTCTGGCCTCGTCCATCCTCGCTTCGGGCTGCGGCTTTGCTTTCGGCAGCTCGATCGCGGCAACCACCTGCCGCCCGCTGACGGCGACCGAAATCACCAACATCGGCAACGGCAGCTACCGGTTCCTGTTCGCTCGCACCCTGACCGATGCGGAAGATCGCGACGAACGCTTCCAGCGCGACACCTTCCGCATCGTCGGCGGCCTGCGCGGCTCGTTCAACGACGACTGGAAGTACGAACTCGCCCTGAACTACGGCGAATTCAAGGAAACGGTCGACATGCGCGGCTTCGTCAACCGCCAGCGCTTCCTGCTGTCGCTTGATGCCGCGATCGATCCGGCCAATTCTGCGGCTGGCATCCAGTGCCGTGCGAAGTTCGATCCGGCCGCACGCGTCGGCGCTCAGGGTTACAGCGATTCGGCCGCAACGCTGGCTTCCGATATCGCCGCCTGCGTTCCCTACAACGTCTTCGGTTCGTCGGACAATTCGGCGGCTGTGGCCTATTTCCGCCAGCCGATCACCAACAAGTCGAAGATCACGCAGTTCGACGTCAGCGGCTTCGTGTCGGGTGACACCAGCGGGTTCTTCAACCTGCCGGGCGGCCCGGTGCGCTTCGCGCTGGGCGGCGAATACCGCCGTGAAAAGGCCTGGAACGACAGCGACGCCGCTGCCGACAACGGCGTTTCCAACTCGGTGTTCCTGGGCGACGTGCTCAATGCCCCGGCGATGGAAGTGAAGGAAGCCTTCGGCGAACTCCAGCTTCCGCTGCTGAGCGACGTGCCGTTTGCGCGCGAACTGACGCTGAGCGCGGCGGGCCGCGTCTCGGATTACAACACCGATGTCGGCACGGTCTACACCTACAACCTGGGCGCCGAATGGGCTCCGGTTGAAGACCTGCGGTTCCGCGGCAATTATGGCCGCGCGATCCGTGCACCGAACGTGACCGAAGCGCTGTTCCCGAACGTTCCGAACTTCGCGAACAACTTCATCGATCCGTGCAGCGCCAACTCGATCGGCAACAACCCGATCCGCGCGACGAACTGCCAGAACGAACTCAGCGCCGCTCAGCTCGCCAATCTGCCGGTGGCCGGTTATTCGCTGGGCATCATTTCCGGCTCGAACCCCTTCCTGAAGGAAGAAAAGTCGGATTCGTACACTGCCGGTGTGGTGTTCACCCCCAGCTTCGTGCCGGGCCTGACGCTCAGCGCTGACTACTATCACATCACTGTGAAGAACGTCATCGTCAGCCTTGCGGCGCAGACCATCGTCAACTCGTGCTACGATTCGCCCACCCCCACCCCGCTGTGCAGCGCCTTCCAGCGCAACATGAGCGGATCGAACGGTGCGAAGGGCGAACTGCCCGGCCAGATCCTGTTCAACACCCTGGTTTCGGGTCCGAACAACTTCGCCAGCCGTGTCCGTGAAGGCGTCGACGTCGAAGCCGCCTATCGCACCACGCTCGGCGAGTTCAAGCTCGCCAGCCGCCTGGTTTATTCGCACACGTTCACCAACAGCAACTTCGAGAATCCGGTCAATCCGGCGTTCGAGAACCGCCTGCTGAGCGAACTGGGCGATCCGAAGGACGAATTCCGCTTCAACCTGGACGTCAGCCACGGCGCGTTCACGGTGGGCTATGTCCTGCGGTACATCGGCCCGATGCTGACCACGACCTACGAGAACCTGAACCCGCTCAACGGTCTGGCTCCGCTGAACCTCGACGCTTTCGACATCACTTCGTACCCGGCTGTGACCTATCACAACCTCCGGTTCGACTGGGACATCGACGGCAACGGCGCCAGCAAGGGCTACAACTTCTACGTTGGCGTGGACAACCTGACCAACAAGCTGCCGCCGCTCGGCACCACCGCAACCGGTGCCGGCAGCGCGATCTACAGCTTCCGTGGCCGCAGCTTCTACGCTGGCTTCAAGGCCAATTTCTGATCCCTTCGAAGGATCGAAAAGATCGGGGGCCGGAACGCAAGTTCCGGCCCCCTTTTTTGTTGCCCGGTGATCGAGGCGATCAGCCGACCGAGATGTTCAGCGCGCCGTCGCCCTCGTCGATCTTCACCGTGCTGCCATCGGGGATTTCCCCGCCCAGCAGCTTTTCGGCCAGCGGGTCCTGCAGGTAGCGCTGGACCGCGCGCTTGAGCGGCCTTGCCCCGTAGACCGGATCGTAGCCGACCCGCCCAAGCCAGCGCTTGGCCGCATCGCTGAGTTCGAGCGTGATCTTGCGGTCCTTGAGCAGCTTCGCAACCCGGCCGACCTGGATTTCGACGATCGGGGCCATGTGTTCCACCCCCAGCCGGTGGAACAGGATGATCTCGTCCAGCCGGTTGAGGAATTCGGGGCGGAAGTGGCCGCGCACGATTTCCATGACCTGCGGTTCGACGGTTTCGACGTCCTGCCCTTCTTCCAGATTGGCCAGGTACTGGCTGCCCAGGTTGCTGGTCAGGATGATCAGCGTGTTGGTGAAGTCCACCACCCGGCCCTGCCCGTCGGTCAGGCGGCCATCGTCAAGCACCTGCAGCAGCACGTTGAACACGTCCGCGTGGGCCTTCTCGACCTCGTCGAACAGCACGACCTGATAGGGCCGACGCCGAACCGCTTCGGTTAGAACGCCGCCCTCATCATAACCAACATAGCCCGGAGGCGCGCCGATCAGGCGGCTGACGGAATGCTTCTCCATGAATTCCGACATGTCGATGCGGACCATCGCCGTATCGTCGTCGAACAGAAAGCCCGCCAGCGCCTTGGTCAGCTCGGTCTTGCCGACGCCCGTCGGCCCGAGGAACAGGAACGAACCGAGCGGACGGTTGGGATCCTGCAGACCGGCGCGGGCGCGGCGCACGGCCTTGGACACGGCGACCACCGCATCCTGCTGGCCGATCACGCGCTGGCCGATCACCTGCTCCATCTTGAGCAGCTTCTCGCGCTCGCCTTCCATCATCCGGTCGACCGGAACCCCGGTCCAGCGGCTGACCACGGCGGCGATGTCTTCCGCCGTCACTTCCTCGCGCAGCAGCGCGTTCTCGCTCGCGCCCTGGGCATCGGCCAGCTGCTTTTCCAGCGCCGGGATCGTGCCGTAGGACAGCTCGCCCGCCTTGGCGAGATCGCCGCTGCGCTGCGCCTGTTCCAGTTCGATCCGCGCGGCGTCCAGCTGCTCCTTGATCTTGCCTTCGGCAGCGATCTTGTCGCGCTCGTTCTGCCAGCGGGTCGTGAGTTCGGCCGACTGCTGCTCAAGATTGGCGAGTTCCTCGCGCAGCGCCGCGAGGCGATCCTTGGAGGCCTGGTCGGTCTCCTTGGCGAGCGCCATTTCCTCGATCTTGAGCTGGATGATCCGCCGGTCGAGCACCTCGATTTCCTCGGGCTTGCTCTCCACTTCCATGCGGATGCGGCTGGCGGCCTCGTCCATCAGGTCGATCGCCTTGTCGGGCAGGAAGCGGTCGGCGATGTAGCGGTTGGAAAGGGTCGCCGCCGAAACGATCGCCGCGTCGGTGATCCGCACCCCGTGGTGCAGCTCGTAGCGGTCCTTGAGGCCGCGCAGGATCGAGATCGTGTCCTCGACCGTCGGCTCGCCCACGAACACCGGCTGGAACCGCCGCTGGAGCGCCGGATCCTTCTCAACGTACTTCTGGTATTCATCCAGCGTCGTCGCGCCGATGCAGTGCAGTTCGCCGCGCGCCAGGGCGGGCTTCAGCAGGTTGGAGGCGTCCATCGCCCCCTCGCCCTTGCCCGCGCCGATCAGGGTGTGCATCTCGTCGATGAACAGGATGATTTCGCCCTCGGCGCCCTTCACCTCGTCGAGTACGGCCTTGAGCCGTTCCTCGAACTCGCCGCGATACTTCGCGCCGGCGATCAGGCTGCCCATGTCGAGCGACATCAGGCGGCGGTCCTTGAGACTGTCGGGCACGTCGCCATTGGCGATGCGCAGCGCCAGCCCTTCCGCGATCGCGGTCTTGCCGACGCCCGGTTCGCCGATCAGCGCCGGGTTGTTCTTGGTGCGGCGGGCGAGGATCTGCACTGTGCGGCGGATTTCCTCGTCACGCCCGATCACCGGATCGAGCTTGCCGTCGCGCGCGGCCTGGGTGAGGTCGCGGGCGTACTTCTTCATCGCGTCATAGGCGTTTTCGGCGCTGGCGTTATCCGCCGTGCGCCCGCCGGTCAGGTCCTGGATCGCCTGTTCCAGCGCCCTGGGATCGACCTGCGCGGCCTTCAGCGCCTGCCCCGCCGGATTGGTGGTGGCGAGTGCGAGCGCCTGGAGCATCCGCTGTACCGAAACGAAGCTGTCGCCCGCCTTGGCGGCAAGCTGCTCGGCCTGGTCCAGCACGCGCACCGCGTCGTTCTCCAGCCCCGGCGCGGCCTGCGCGCCGCTGCCCGAGACGGCCGGGATCTTGGCCAGCGCCTTGTCAACCTCGGCCTGGGCAACGCCGACATTGCCGCCCGCGCGGGCGATCAGCCCGGCAGCCATGCCTTCGTTGTCTTCCAGCAGGGCCTTCAGGACGTGTTCGGGAGTGATCCGCTGGTGGTTCATGCGGATCGCGACGGTCTGCGCGCTCTGGAGGAAACCCTTGGCGCGGTCGGTGAATTTTTCGAGGTTCATAAGTGTATCAGCCTCCTGTCACACCCAGAGGTAGTGTTGCGCATCGGCAACACAAGAGGGGCAGCCCAAAAAGGATCGGCGCCGGACCGGCTGGACACCCAGCGGCCAGATTTCTGCTGTGACCTTCCGCCGCAAGCACCGGACGATGCACGGTTTTCCGGCAAGTATCTGTGACCTTGCCTGGCCAAGACTCGGCCGGCCGCAGCCGGTGGCCAGGGGGTGCAGAACAGGGCAAGATCGCCGCGCATCCGGCGAGGTTGCCAGATCGGCGCCGCGTAGGAAAGGCAGCGATGGAGCAGCTTCCCTTGCCGCGCCGGTCCGGTTAGCACTTGTCCCAGGGGAGAACCGGACATGGCCAGAACGATCATCAGGCGCGGCGCGTGGACGCTGCTGGTCATCGCCCTGGTCCTGCTGGTGGCATTGGCCAGCGCCGAGCCGTTCTGGGCCGAGCAGCCGGGCAAGGCGCCGCCGGCCCGCGCCTACCGGGCCGAGATCACGCGCGACGCATACGGCGTGCCGCATATCCACGGGAAGACCGACGCCGACACCGCGTTCGGGATTGCCTGGGCGCACAGCGAGGATGATTTCTCCACCCTGCAGGACGTGGTGGCGATGACCCGAGGGCGGTTCGGTGCGATCGCCGGGCCGGAGGGCGCGGGCGTCGATTTCGCCTATCACTGGCTGGGCGCGCGGGAGACGGCGCGGGCCGTTTACGGGCAGCTGCCTGCCGATGTCCGCGCGGTGCTGGATGGCTATGCCTCCGGCCTCAACCGCTATGCCGAAGCCCACCCGCAGGAAGTGAAGCTGGCGCGGCTGTTCCCGGTCAATGGCGAGGATATCGCGACCGGCTTTGCTCTGCGCCTGCCGTTCTTCTTCGGGCTCGACCGGGTGCTCCAGCCGCTGGCCGAGGGCAAGCCGCTGCGCCCGGAGCATGGCCCCAGCCTGACCGGGGAAGGTTTCAGCGAATTCGGGCTGGGCGCCGTCGATCAGCTGGCGCCGACGCGGCCCATGCCCCTGCCGCTGGCGATGGGGCCGAATGCCGAAATGTCCGGCTCCAACGCCTTTGCCGTGGCCCCGGCCAGGTCCGGCGACGGGGTGACCCGGCTGCTCTCCAACAGCCACCAGCCGTGGCGCGGCGGCGTGGCCTGGTACGAGCTGGAAATCCGCTCTGACGAGGGCTGGCACTTCGCGGGCGCGACCTTCCCCGGATCGCCCTACCCCTTCATGGGGCACAACGAGAACCTGGGCTGGACCAACACCGTCAACCGCCCGGACCTGATCGACGTGTGGCAGCTGGAAACGGACAGGCAAGCGAGCCGCTACAAGGTGGATGGCCAGTGGCGCGATCTGGAAAGCGCGCGGGTCTGGCTGCCCGTACGCTTCGGCCCGCTGGTCCTGCCGGTGCCGCGCACGGTCTGGAAGACGATCTACGGCCCGGCAATGATCAACGCGCGCGGGGCCTTTGCGGTGCGCTATGGCGGGATCGGTTCGCTCGCCAGCCTGGAGCAGTATTACCGCATCACCAAGGCGAAGGATTTTGCCGAGTGGCGCAAGGCCATGGCGATCATGGGCGTTCCGGCGACCAATTTCATCTACGCCGACAAGGCCGGGAACATCGCCTATTGGTACAACGCGGCGATCCCGCAGCGCGCGCCGGGGCCGGACTGGCGCCGCCCGGTGCGCGGTGCGCCGCTGTGGACGGGTTACGTGCCGTGGGAAGACCTGCCCCATCACGTCAATCCCGCCTCGGGCTACCTGTTCAATTCCAACAACACCCCGCTGGTCGCGGCGGGTCCGGGCAGCGAGCTGGATCCGGCGAAAATCCCGGCGATCTGGGGCGTGGAGCTCGACATGACCAACCGCGCGCGGCGCGCGGCGCGGCTCCTCGCCGAGCCCGGACCGCTCAGCCGCGAGCGGCTGCTGGGGATCAAGTTCGACACCGGCTACGAGCGCGCGGGCTATGCCGGCTGGATGCTGGACGGCATTGCCAAGCTGGACCTGAAGGACGATCCCGAACTGGCCGAGGCCCAGCGTCTGCTGGCTGGCTGGGACATGGACGCGGACGGCAAGGGACCGGCCGATGCGCTGGCGGTGATGGTGCTGGAAGGCGCGATGAAGGCCAGCTACGGGCTCAAGCCCGCGCCGGACCCGCGCGGCGAACTCGCCGCCGCCATTGCCCATCTCAAGCAGCACTTCGGACGGATCGACCCGCCGCTGGGCGAGGTGCTGAGGATCAGGCGCGGCAAGGTCGACCTGCCGATGCAGGGCGGCGGCGACACCCTGCGCGCCGCGACCGACTGGGATGCCGATCCGGACGGTCGCCTCTCGATCAAGCACGGCGACAGCTTCGTCATGCTGATCGAGTGGGGGCCGGACGGGAAGGTTCGCTCCGAATCGATCCAGCCCTATGGCGCGGCCACTACCCGGCCCGGCAGCCCGCATTATGCGGACCAGGCAGCACTGTTCGCGGCGCGGCGGTTCAAGCCGGTGCGGTTCGAAGCCGCCGATGTGGCTGCCCATGCCGTTCGTCGAACCACGGTGTCGAATTGACGCGGTCCGTGTTTCCAATAGGCTGCCATCAATCTTGCCCTCAATCGCGCTTACGCTGAAGGATTTCCATGCGCCGCTTCCTGTCCGCATCGCTGCTCGCGCTTGCGCTTACCGCCTGTTCCGCCGCGCAGAACGCGCCGCTCGCTTCCGCGCCCGCGCCTGCCCCGGCGGCCCCCGCCCCCGCCCCGGTGGCCCAGCCCGCGCCGCTGTCGGAACTGGTGAAGGCGGTCGACATTCCCTACGAGAAGTTCACGCTGGGCAATGGCCTCACCGTGCTGGTCCACACCGACCGCAAGGCGCCGATCGTGGGCGTGACGACTTATTACCGCGTCGGATCGAAGAGCGAACCCAGGGGCCGCACCGGCTTTGCCCACCTGTTCGAACACCTGATGTTCGGCGGATCGGAAAACGTGCCCAACTTCGACGTTCCGCTGGAAGCGGCGGGATCGACCAGCACCAACGGCTCCACCTGGTACGACCGGACCAATTACGTGCAGACCGTGCCGACCGGCGCGGTGGACCTGGCGCTGTTCATGGAAAGCGACCGCATGGGTCACCTGCTGGGCGCGGTCACCCAGGACAAGCTCGACAAGCAGCGCGGCGTTGTCCAGAACGAGAAGCGGCAGGGCGACAACCAGCCCTATGGCCTTGAGGAATACGCCATCGGCGAGGGGCTGTTCCCGGTCGGCCATCCCTACCGCCACTCCACCATCGGCTCGATGGCCGATCTCGACGCGGCCAGCATCCCCGACGTGCGCAAGTGGTTCATCGACCATTACGGCCCCAACAACGTCGTGCTGGCGCTGGCCGGGGACATCGACGTGGCCACCGCGCGGCCGCTGGTCGAAAAGTGGTACGGCAGCATCCCGCGCGGCCCCCAAGTGCGCAAGGTTGACGCCGGCCCGGTAACCCTGGCCGCCCCGGTCAAGCGCGAGATGACCGACCAGGTGCCGCTGGTGCGGATCCACCGGGTGTGGAGCGGCCCGGGCCTCAACGATGGCGATGCCGTGGCGCTCGATGCCGGGATGCGGGTGCTGGGCGGCCTGTCCAGCTCGCGGCTCGACAACGCGCTGGTGCGCGGCAAGCAGCTGGCCGTCTCGGTCAGCGCGGCCTCGCTCCAGTTCGAGCAGACCAGCTTCCTGCAGGTGACGATGGACGTGAAGCCCGGCGTCGACCGCGCCGTGGCGGAGAAGGAACTCGACGCCCTGATCGCGCAATTCCTGGCCGAAGGGCCGAGCGAGGACGAGGTGCGCCGCGCGGCGACCGTTTCCGTCTCCGGCCAGCTTGGCGCGCTGGAAGGCGTTGGCGGGTTTTCCGGCAAGGGCGCGCAGCTGGCCGAGGGCGAGCTCTATTCCGGCGACCCGCTGCAGCTGAAGCGCGACCTTGCGCGCACCGCCGCGCTGACCCCGGCGGAGGTCAAGGCCGCGATGGGCCGCTGGCTTTCCCGCCCGGTCTTTGCCCTTGGCATCACGCCCGGCAAGCGGACCGAGGACGGCGCGAAGATGGGCGGCTGGGGCGATGAAGGGCTCAGTCCGCCGCCCAGGCCCGATGCGAAGCGCAAGGCCCCGAAGCTGGCGACTGGACCAAAGCGTGAAGCCCCGCCGGTCGCGCCGGTCGGCGACCTGACCTTCCCGGCGGTTGAGCGCGCGACGCTTTCCAACGGCGTACAGGTTGCGCTGGCCCGGCGCGGCGCGGTGCCGACGGTGCTGGTCAGCCTCAATTTCGATGCCGGCAGCGCCGCCGACAGCCTCGACACCCCCGGCACCCAGTCGCTGATGCTCGGCCTGCTGGACGAAGGCACCACCACCCGCGACGCGGTCGCCATTGCCGAGGAGCAGGAGCGGCTGGGCGCGCGGATTTCCGCTGGCGCCGGGCAGGATTCCAGCTCCGTCACCCTGTCCGCGCTGACTGCCAACCTTGCCCCTTCGCTCGCGCTGCTGGCCGATGTGGTCCGCAACCCCGCCTTCAAGGACAGCGACGTGGCGCGGGTGCGCGATCAGCAGCTGGCCGCGATCGCCCAGGTCAATTCCGACCCGCGCGGTTCGGCCATGCGCCGCATCGCCCCGCTGCTGTTCGGCAGGGACCACCCCTACGGCCTGCCGGGCGACGGCCTGGGCGAGAAGGACAGCGTTGCCGCGCTGACCCCGGCGGCGCTGCGCACCGCGCACGACCGCTGGCTGCGCCCGGACACGCTGAAGATCACCGTGGTCGGCGACGTTTCCATGGAGCAGCTGCGCCCGATGCTGGAGCAGGCCTTCGGAGCGTGGCAGGCCCCGGCCTCGGCGCGGCCTGTCAAGCGGCTCGACGCCCCCGTGCCCGCACCGCAGCCGCGGATCGTGCTGGTCGACCGCCCGAATTCGCCGCAGTCGGTCATCGTCGGCGGGCGCGTCCTGCCGCTCAAGGGCACGGACCAGGACCGGGAAGCGCTGGACCTCGCCAACGAGGTACTGGGCAGCGGCTTCCTCTCGCGCCTCAACCTCGACCTGCGCGAGGACAAGGGCTGGTCCTATGGCGTGCGCACCAGCGTTGCCGCGCCCAGGGGGCCGCGCGCCTTCACCGTGGTCGCGCCGGTCCAGGCCGACCGGACGGGCGATTCGATCAAGCTGCTGCTGGCCAACATGGCGGCCTTCCCGAAAACGAAGGGCGTCGAGGCCGGCGAGCTTGGCCGGGTGACCGACGGCAACATCCGCGGCCTGCCCAACCGCTTCGAAACCAACGCGCAGGTGCTGGGCGCGCTGGTGCAGAACGACCGGCTGGGACGGCCCGACAACTACCAGTCCACCCTGCCCACCCGCTACCGCGCGATCGATGCGCGGGCGATCAACCAGGCCGCCGCGCAGTACCTCCAGGGCGAGGGCCTCATCTTCGTGGTGGTGGGCGACCGCAAGGTGGTGGAACCGCAGCTGAAGAACCTGAACCTGCCCGTCGAGATCGCGCAACCTGTTGACAGCGCGCCCGCTTCGGGCAAGTGATTGCACTACTTACCCCCCTGTAAGTGAGGAGAGTTCGAATGTCTGTTGCCGGCACCTACGAATGCGTCACCAAGACCCCGATGGGCGATCAGAAGAGCGAGTTCACCATTGAAGTGAACGGCGACACCTTCACCGGCAAGAACGTCGGCGCGATGGGTTCGATGGACCTCGAAAACGGCAAGGTCGATGGCAACAAGCTGACCTGGTCGATGAAGATGACCGTGCCGATGCCCATGACGCTGGAAGGCGAAGCCACCGTCGATGGCGACACCATCACCGGCGGCGTGAAGGCCGGCGCCTTCGGCACCTTCCCGATGACAGGCACCCGCAAGGCCTGATTTTCCTGCCGCAAGGCGGCAAGGCAAGGGCGCCGGGGCACTGCTCCGGCGCCCTTCTTCGTGCCCGGGCTCCTCGCCGCACAAGCTCGACCTAAACGGAAGTCCCGATGATTTTTCGGCTATCCCGGCGCAGGCGGCGCAGCTAAGTCCGCTTCCGCGCTGTAAAAACCGCCTTCGGGGAGGAGGCACCCATGATCCGTATCCTGAGCATCGCCGCAGCCGCCGCGCTGGGCGCCGCCCTGCCCGCCTCCGCGCAAGAGGCCGCTCCGGCGAATCGGAGCTGCGAATTGCACGTCTGGCCTGCCGAGGATTTCCACACCGTCTATTACGGCTGGGGCCACGGCGGCACCGTGGATGGCGGATTCAAGCAGCGCACCGGCTATGCGCGCCTCTGGGTCGATCCGCTGGCGATGAAGCGCCAGGCCGAGATTCTCAGCGCTCAGCCGATCCCGGACCTGCTCGGCCTGCCGGACTACCGCATGGTCGTCCATCCCCAGCGCCTGTCCAGCCAGGTAATCCGGACCAGCCCCGGCCGCCTCGTCCCCGATACCCCGCCCTGCTATGCCGAACTGGTGGTCGATACGGTCGTGCTTCAGCACAATGTGCTGCACGGCAAGGGCCTGAACGTGATCTACCGCTTCCGCCAGTTCGGTGCGGCGCCCGCGCCGGAGCGGACCTTTGGCACTTTCGTGGTCGCGCCGGTGAACCTGGTCCTGTCGGACAAGGAACTGCCCGAACCTACCGCTTTCGCCGCAGAGATGGAGCGCGCCTACGTTGCGACCATCGGCGAATTCGCCACCCGCCTGCAAGCGCCGCCCAAGAAGGCTAAGCGCAAGCCCTGATCCCCCGGATAGGAACCCTATGACCAAGTTCACCTTGCTGCTTGCCACCAGCGCGCTGTTCGCGGCACCCGCCGCCCTGGCCCAGACCGCCGACACCCCCGCCAGAGAAGCCGCCCCCGTCGCGGCTGTTCCCGCACCAGTCGATACGCCCGCTGCCGCCGCCGAGACTCCAGCTCCGGCTGGCCGTCCGGGCCTGGTCCCCGCTTCTCCCGCCGACGGCTGCGAGTTGCACGTCTGGCCGGCCGAACGCATGGCCGCGCAAACCACGGGCTGGCTGTCCGGCTTCGGCGTGATCGGCGCAATCGCCGACCAGAGCGCCAATGCCAAGAAGAACTCCGACCACCAGTCGCTGCTGGCCACCGCGCTCGACAGCCCCAGCCAGCTCGATGCGCTCGCCTCGCTCGACCTGCGCAGCCTGTTGTCGCGCACGCCCGGCACCACCATCGTGATGCACGAAACCCCGCTGGAGCGGCACACGATGAACAAGGTGAAGACGCGCCGTTCGGATTCCACCGCGCAGTGCTATTCCGAGCTGATCGTGGCTGACGTGCTGTACCAGAAGGCCGCGCTCTATGGGCGCTCACTGCGCACGCTGTTCATGTTCCGCGATTTCGGCAACGACCAGAAAATCGACCGCGAATACAAGGCCTGGGGCGGCAACGGCCTGAAGCTGTTCCCGCCGCAGGAAGGCGAGGACGCGGTTGCCGCGCTCGACGAACTGGTCGGCGTGTTCAAGGGCAACTTCGACGAATATTCGCGCAACGCCCGCAAGGCCCTGGTCGCCCCGACCACCGCGCGCTGATCGGGTGAGGCCCTCTCCCCTGCGGGGAGGGCCTTGCCTCCCCATGCAACCTCCGTTCGTGTCGAGCGTAGTCGAGACACGTGGGCGCGAACGTGTCTCGACTACGCTCGACACGAACGGTGCGGGGGTAATTTGAGGAGTCGGACGGAGAGCCGCCCCCTCCCAAGCTTCGTCATTGCGAGACCGAAGGCCGTGGCAATCCAGAGCGGCACCACACCCGCCCCTGGATTGCCGCGCAGCTGCGCGCGCCTTACCCCAGCTTCGCCTTCAGCACCTGATTGACCAATTGCGGATTGCCCTTGCCCTGCATGGCCTTCATCGTCTGACCGACGAAGAAGCCGAACAGCGCTTCCTTGCCGCCCCTGTACTGCTCGACCTTGTCGGCATTGGCGGCGAGGACCGCGTCGACCGCCGCTTCGATCGCGCCGGTGTCGGTGGTCTGCTGGTTGGCGGCGATTTCGGCCGCGAGGTCGATGTCGCTGGTGAGGTGCTTTTCGAAGATTTCCTTGGCCTTGCTGCCGGAAATCTGGCCGCTTTCGGTGGCGACGACGATCGCCGTGTTGGCTTCGATCGAGTTCTTCGGGTCGCTGGAGGCCACGTTGTTGGCGTTGAGCAGGCCCGGCCGCTCGGACAGCACCCAGTTGGCGACGCGCTTGGCGACGTCCGCCTCGCCCTTCCCGGCGGCCTTGGCGACCGAGGCGAGCAGCGTTTCGAACTCGCGCGCGGTCTCGACGTCGGCAGTCAGCGCCGCGGCGTTGTAGGTGCTGAGGCCGAGCGCGTTCTCATAGCGGTGGCGCTTGGCGTCCGGCAGTTCGGGCAAGGACGC
>Ga0208564_1000360_pt1 | contig 42101 bp, 40 predicted proteins | sample AD_UKC073_MetaG_FD_184439 | JGI IMG/M metagenome (GOLD analysis project Ga0208564, IMG submission 184439) | Active sludge microbial communities of municipal wastewater-treating anaerobic digesters from USA - AD_UKC073_MetaG (SPAdes) (version 2) | ecosystem: Engineered > Bioreactor > Anaerobic >... | reverse complement strand
CCTTCACGGAGTATATGCAGGTTTTAAACCAGTTGCAGAAGCGTTAGGATCTGTATTCGGAGCCATGAACAACAAAGGTTGGCTCTTCCCCATTGGGTTGCTTTTGGGGTTTCTGGTTACCGCAGCCGAACCTTCTCTCCGAGTACTTGCAGAACAAGTCGAGTCAGCGTCGGCAGGAACCATTAAAGGTCAGATGTTGATTATAACCGCGTCTATTGGAGTTGGATCGCTGATCGGATTTGCGTTGTTTTTTGTTGGCAAGGGTATTCCCCTTACATGGATCATCTTGCCTGGACATGTCCTAGCGCTTATAGGCATGCGCTTTACCAACCGCACATTTGCAGCTATCGCTTATGACGCTGGGGCAGTCGCTACCGGTCCGCTGACAGTGTCCTTCATGATGACTCTTTCTGTTGCTATGGCTGACAGCGCTCATCAAGCGGCTCTTAAAGGATTTGGACTTGTTGCCATAGTTGCGTTAGCTGCAGTTCTTGCTGTCCAGTTACTCGGTATTCTCTACGTCATAAAGGTTAAAGAAACGGAAAAACGAACGGAGGTGTCAGAGCCCAGTGGAAAAGCAAACGTCAGTGAGTAATTTTGATTTAATTGTAACGATCGTGTCTAAAGGCTGGGGTGAGGAGATTGTCGATGCGACCAGAGCTAAAGGCTGCAACGGCGGCACCATCATTCCAGGTCGGGGAACTGGCATTAACGACAAAAAGAAGTTTTTCGGTATCCTGATAGAGCCGGAAAAAGAAATCGTCCTTACAGTCATTGAGAAAGAGAAAACCCAAGAAGTATTAGAAGCCATCAAAGTAGCCGGCAAGCTCGAGCAGCCCGGTACAGGTATTGCTTTTGTAGTGGACTTAAAAGACGTTGTTGGTATTCTCTAAAACCTAAACTTACGGTCTGTTAAAACTTTTTGTCGCAAATGCAACCGAATGACTTAAAGCAGCTGCCTGCAGCTGCTTTTTTTTTGCCTATTTCCACTCAGCTTGGCGATCTTCTACCCAAACTTTGCTTCGGTACCTTTTCGAGACGGTGCAAAACCTTCCGTATGTTCTAAAAGACCTTCAGTTTCCGAAATCTAGGCATTAAACGCCTTTAAAACTGCGCACCACAAATGCTTCAAACTTTAGCTGATGGTACAGCATCTCCTTCTCTATCAGCAATCAAGCAGCACTCTCGTCAGGGGATCTCACTTTAATGGAATACTAACCCATAACAAAAGAGCAGCCTCTGGAGCTGCTCCCTATAATGATTCAAGTTCACCAAATACCGGTTTCTCTTCTGCAAACCGGTGTAAAGCGAAAAAATCAAAGCACAGGATCATACTGGGATTCTGTGCTTTTTACTCTACTTACTCTATTGCTGTGGCTGCTTCGTTGCTTGCAATGCTTTCGTTGACGATTTCGCGCATCTCATCGTACTTCTCTAGCATATCCTCAGCCAGTTTAATCTGGCATCTTGCTCTGTCAAGGTTGTGTCCTGGTCGGTGTATGCGAAAGTACTTGTCACCGTTGAGATGGTCCGCAAGGAACCTGGACGCAAGTTCTATGGTGATGGTAATGGCGCCGAGAGCCATAGTGTCGATCTCTTTCCTAGTTAGTCCCTGGAGCGCGCTCATAAACCCTCTGGTGAACTCGCGGTAGTGCTCAAGATTGAGACCTACCTTGCTGAGATCTACTTCGTCTTCAGCAGCGGTGTTTGCAGCAAACCGAATGGCATCGCCGAAATCATGCATGGCAAGTCCGGGCATTACTGTGTCCAGATCTATGACACAAAGGGGTTCTAAAGTGTCTTTGTGCATCAGTATGTTATTGTACTTCGTATCGTTGTGCGTGACGCGCAAAGGCACTTCTTCGGCCTCAGTCATCCTGGTAAGCTCCGTTGCAAAATCGTAATATTTACTGAAGAAGTCGATCTCCTTTTTGACATCCTTGGCTCTGCCCTCAGGATCCTTTGAAACCACATCAAAAAAGTAGTCCAACCTTTTTTTGGTATTGTGGAAATCGGGAATAGTCTCGTAGAGCCTCTCCATAGGCAGATCTGAAAGCAGCGACTGAAATCTGCCAAAAGCATACCCTGCACTGTAGAGAACCTTGCTGGACTCTACGAAATCGAAAGTGATCGAGTCTTTAACAAAACGAGTAATGCGCCAATATTCGCCGTTTACCTCGGTAAAGTTCCTGCCATCCTTGTTGTTCATGAAAGAGATAATATCACAGTCGCTGGCAGCTTTTTTACTGCGAACATGGCGTCCCACTTCTTCAATATTATGCATTACCTTTTCCGGATCTTTAAATACATAATGATTGATTTTCTGCACAATCAGATCGTCTTTTATGCCTTCAGGAGTCAATAAGATAACTCTATAAGTTCCATTTATATGTCCGTTAAGACATTGAGTGGCTTCAACAATGTCTCCAGGTAAATCGTAATGGCGTATAACCTCTTCTAGAAATTCGGTAGATTCCACTCTCACGTTCATGCCCTCCTCTTTTGATTCCGCTACCCCAGTCGTAAAGACCGCGTACTAACACCTTAAAGATATGGGCTTTCGTAGAATACACAGTAGAACAAAGCTAGCTGAAAAGCAAACTCGTTACAACTTATTGTATGTGTATAAAACGCTTATTGGCACACCCTCCACCAAATTAAGTGAACCAAAAGACCCACGCAAAACACGTACCACAAAACCATCTCCGAACTGCGTTTGTCCGCAAAACAAAAAACACCTGCGTTTTTCGTAGACGCTAGTCATTAATTTATCATGCTAGTTTATTGATTCTATGTAGTAATTCGAAATTCCTTCATTGTCTAGGTAAACCTTACTGGACGACGCCCTAAATCGCGGTTTGTTTTTAGGTTTCGAAAAAGCCAGTAACCTTTCAGTTTCGAAACACGTTCTGACTCTTCTCTATTTTGGTAAAAAGATGAGGCTCTCGCAGCACAAGCTGCTGAGAGCCTGGAAACAAACGCCAATGTCTAAAGAAGTGAATATATGGCAAAAAGCGCAGCACATAGCGACGCCACCAGAGACACAACGGTGATTTGGGTGTTAATCGAAGGACCGGCTGTGTCCTTACACGGATCGCCAACAGTGTCGCCAACAACTGCAGACTTGTGAGCATCAGAGCCCTTTCCGCCTTCGTGCCCGGCTTCGATATACTTCTTGGAATTGTCCCACAGACCGCCGGCATTGCTCATAAACAGAGCAAGCAAAAGGCCGCTGACAATATTCCCTGTCAAAAAGCCCCCTATGGCGTGAACTCCTCCAACAAAGCCCACCAAAAGTGTTGAACCGATAGCCATAAGACCTGCCGGTACCAGTTCTCTCAACGCGCCCTTTGTAGCAATGTCGATACATTTGTCGTACTCTGGAGCGACGCCTTCTTTTCCTTCTTTCAGTCCCGGTATCTCATCAAACTGTCTGTGGATTTCGTCGACCATCCTCTGAGCGTTCCGATCAACGCCGAGCATCAGCATACCGGAAAAGACTGCAGGAACTGCAGACCCCACAAGAAGTCCGAAGAAGACCTTGGGATTCATGATATCAAACCCGGCCAGAAGTTCCATACCGTGTCCTGCCAAAACGTCGTTGACTTCGGCAAGGTAAGCGCCTAAAAGCGCAATAACCGTAAGACCTGCTGCGCCGATGGCAAAGCCTTTGGTTACGGCTTTAACAGTATTTCCCGCACTATCGAGCTCGTCGGTGATCTCCAGCGCTTTCTCGCCGAGACCGCCCATCTCCACCAGTCCCCTAGCGTTGTCCACAATAGGACCGTAGGCGTCGTTGGAAATGATCATACCTACGATAGAGAGCATTCCGACAGCGCTCATGGAAATGCCAAAGAGAGCGTCTACACTGGTCGTGGGATCGATACCGTTTGTGATCGAAAACGCACCGAGAGCGGCAACTGCGATGCCGACTAGAGCTGGGAAGACGCTTAAGAAGCCGTAGCTAATGCCCGAGATAATCGTAAACGCCGGACCGGTTCTGGATGCTTCAGCTACAGCCTTCACTGGGTTGAACCTGTCGTCGGTGAAGTAGTTAGTTGCCATACCTACAACCACACCAACTGCAAGTCCCAGAGCGGTTGCACCCCAGTACAGCCAGTTGAAGCCGAACAAATGAGTGCAAACAGCGGTTAAAACAGCAAAAATCCCGGTAGTAACGTAGGTTGATGTATTGAGAGCCCTCGTTGGACTAGAACCGTCTTTGATTCTGGCCAGAAGCGTTCCGATAACCGAAGCCAGAAGACCGATCGACCCGTAGCAGAAAACCATAGCGATGTTCTGACCGATTCCCTTGTCTAGGGCCGTTGCTAGAACCAAGGCCGAAGCTAGAGACGCTACATGGGAGTCGAAAAGATCGGCACCCATTCCAGCTACATCGCCAACGTTATCTCCGACGTTGTCGGCGATAACCGCAGGGTTTCTCGGATCGTCTTCGGGAATACCGAACTCCACTTTGCCGACAATATCCGCACTGATATCAGCAGTCTTGGTGAAAATACCACCTCCGGCTTTGGCAAACAAAGCCAGTGACGAAGCTCCAAAGCTGAAGGCCAGAGTCACCGAGGCGTCTTTAGTGAGAAGCATCACCAAGGTTACGCCAAGCAGGCTAGAACCCACAACTGCAAGACCCATTACCGCTCCGCCTCTAAACCCTACCATAAACGAACGCTTGTTGCCTTCTACTGCAGCTTCGGCACATTTGACATTGGCGTTGGTGGCAACGCTAATGCCAATTTTACCAGCAAGACCTGAGAACACAGAGCCCGCGATATATGCTAAAGCCAGCGTCAAATTCTGGCTAATACCACCCTGCCATACGGGATGTGGTACGAAAAGGAAAATGATTACAGCAGCAATGAGTACAAACCATCCAAGCACCCGATACTCCCTTGCCAGGAACGTATTGGCGCCTTCTTTAATCAGACCGCCAATTCTCATAACCTCGCCGTTGGCCGACGGCTGGTTTTTCACCCAGAAGTAAAACCATACCGCAACACCAAAAGCAAGTACCGACACAAGAGACGACACTGCAAACCAGTTCATTGTTATCTCCCCCCGACAAAGTGTTTTGTTAATCAAGCGGTTCTAAAAACCGCCGAATAACCAAGAAAATTCACTGCTCGCAACAGAGCTCTGATCCGTAGCCTATATGTTTACGTGCTTAATGCACAAAGGCACCTGCAGCGTTTGCCGCTGGAAGCCCTCAATTTGCATCCCTGCGCTGTTGTTAGTCTACGCTGACATCAAGGGAGACGTTCTTTTCCATTAGCCATTTTTCCAAGACAGATCCAGCTAAGCACCACAGAAATGGCACCGCACTGAACTTTCGCCAAGATTACGATCTGGGTTTGATCTCAGTTATGTAATAACTGGTATGCAATATCCATTCTTATTTTTCATGTTCGATTTTGGCAAAACAATTCCTCTGCCACAAGCAAAACCTTTTCGAATTTGAAAATCGGCATTTGAAGTCCGGCTTCCGTCGGTTTTGCTGTAACGGTCACTGTTTCACACTCCCCACCCCTCTCCCCTGTCCCTCCTCGATCAAAGTCTACCGAGCCCTTTTTGGGACTTTTTTCCTGGTTCTGCATACTCTAGACTGAAAACGACTTCGGAAGGAGGTTCCACCATGCTGCATACTGGGCGGAGGTTCGGGATCACCGCAGAATGCTGCCTTCTAAACGCGTCCCTCAGGGCTATTCTGGAAAGGCATACTAATTGGAAGACGCTGGCCATGCTCAGCATCATCGACAAAGCCAAAGACACGGCCGCGGTTGCAGCCCGCCTGTACAAAAATGTCAGCGACTTGGCCGGTTTTCTCGAACACTTCTACGGACCGGAAAACGCGTCACGTGTGGCCCATCTTCTAAAAGAGCACTGCAGGCTAACGTTGGATCTATTTGCAGAGATCGATGAAGTAAGCTCGCCAAAAGTCAAAGACATTCGCTACCGGTGGCAGGAGAACGCCGAAAGCATCTGCCGGTTTCTTCACGAATTAAACCCGTTTTTGGACTGCGACGAGCTTCTAGCGGTGTTAAGCGAACATCTTTCCCTAATAGAAGCCTGCGCTCTCTACAGGATCCAGGAGAACTATGAAAAGCAGACCATGATGTTCGACCTTCTTGCGATCCAAGCGCAAGACATTGCCGACATCCTTACAGACGCGCTGAAGGACCAGTTCATCGAGTTCACCCTAGATCCAGCAGCAGGAAGCCGGGATCTTGCAGCCCTAAACTGATTTAAAAACAGCACTTCAAGCAAAAAAACCCCCAATACAGACTGCAAAGTCCGGCAATTGGGGGTGATCTTCTGTTAGTACACTGTCTATTCTGCTGCAAGTGTTTCTTCTGTTGCTTCTGCGTCATGCGCTTCTTGCAACCGATCTTTCTCACGTACTCTCTTTCTCGCATAGAAAAAGATCAGAACCTGTCCGAGGCCGGAGATAGCCCACGTGACCGGGTAGGCCGCAAACAGCACCGCTTGCGTTGGATACTGTTTGAAGATCGTCAGCAACCAGGCAATACGCATCAACACCGCACCAAACAGAGTACTGAGCATCGGGGATATGGAGTAGCCCATAGCTCTCGTTAGGCCTGGATAAACGTTCATTACACCGGCAGTGAAGTAGGCCACCATCATGATCTTGATGCGCATCAAGCCGAGCTCCACCACTTCGCTATCTGTAGTATAGATGGAAAGCAATGGTCTCCCGAAGACTACAGTAAGTCCGCCGATGAGAATCCAAGACGCAAAGATCAAAACGGTCACAACCTTTGCGGTCTCGTCGATGCGGTCGTAGTCCCTTGCTCCCATTGACTGACCGGTGAAGGTGATGGCAGAGTTGTACAATGCAGTCGTCGACGTGCTGACTATGCCTTCAATATTAGCAGCAGCCGCGCTGGCAGCAACAGCAGTTGAGCCAAAAGAGTTGATTGCAGACTGTATTAGAACGTTGGACACGGAAAACAGTGTACTCTGAAGGCCAGCAGGTATACCGATTCGCACAATATCCACAAGCTTTTGCTTATGGATTTTGATCTTTTTGGTACTAAAGTGGAGGGCACCTGCTTCCTTAGAAAAGGTAAACAAGACTAGAAATGCCGATAAGTACTGAGAGATGGTTGTCGCAAGCGCAACTCCATCCACGCTCATGCCCAACACTACTACGAAAAACATGTTGAGCACAACGTTCACAATGCCTGCTATAGTCAAAAAGTACATGGGCCTCTTACTGTCGCCTGTGGCGCGCAGAGCCCCTGCACCGAAGTTGTAGACCATGGTAGCGGGAATACCTAGAAAGTAGATACGCATATATAGAGCGGAAGCATCGATGATATCGACCGGAGTCCCCATCATGGCAAGAAGAGGCTTGCAGAATAAAATCCCAACGATCATCACGAACACACCGCTGAAAATGCCAACGGCAATGGACGTGTGAAGCGAACGGTTGATGTCGTCATCTCTGTGCGCACCGTAGTCTCGTGCTACCACGACACTGATGCCCACCGACAGACCCATAAACAGGTTCACCAAAAGGTTTATTAAAGATCCAGTCGCACCCACTGCTGCCAATGCATGGCTTCCTGAGTACCGACCAACGATGATCATATCTGCAGCATTGAACAAGAGCTGCAGGATGTTCATGGCCATGATCGGAAGGGCGAACAGGACGATCTGCTTTAAAAGGTGCATATTGATGTATCTCTTTGGCTTTAAGTATGCTTCCATTCAAATCTTTCCCTTCACAAGTGGGGCTTATAGTTATCATTATATCACAGAACACCGGGTACAAGTGTAATTCTCAAGGGTTCTTCATCTTTCCAGCCACACACAGGTTTCAGGAAGAAGGTCCTACAGTGCCCCAGAGTTTTTGGCATACGTTATTGGTAAAGTTCCCAGATCAAACGAGGAGTGGTCGGTTGGTCACATTGAAATCCGAACTGGAAATCAGAAAGATGCATGAAGCGGGAAGGCTCCTTGCAGCCTGCCACCGGGAGATTAAACGTAGGATCAGGCCCGGCGTATCTACTTTGGACATTGACCGCTTTGTTGAAGAGTACCTGCTCAAACATGGCGCATATCCCGAGCAGAAAGGCTACAAAGGCTATCCATTTGCAACCTGCGCCTCCGTCAATGACGAAATCTGCCATGGTTTTCCCAGAAACCACCCTCTAAACAGCGGAGATATCGTTACCATCGACATGGTGGTAAACCTTGACGGTGCTCTTGCTGACTCTGCCTGGACGTATGGTGTGGGCAGGATCTCAGAAGATGCGCGCAGACTGATGAACACGACACTCGAAGCTCTTTACTGCGGCATAGAAAAGGCCGTTCCTTGTGGCTGGACTTCCGATATCGGCACTGCAATTGAAAGCCGCGTAGAGTCCTAGGGGTTTTCTGTGGTTAGAGATTTTGCCGGTCACGGAATCGGCCCCTCCATCCATGAAAAGCCTCAGATTCTGCACTTCAGAACGCCTTTTAAGGGCACCATGCTCAAGGAAGGGATGGTCATTACCATTGAACCCATGGTAAATGCAGGAAGCCCGCTGTGCACCATGGACGAAAACGGTTGGACCGCAAGAACCGTAGACGGCAGTCTCTCGGTTCAGTACGAACATACCGTTGCCATCACCGCAAGCGGCCCGCTCATTCTTACCCAGCAGTAAGGGGCTCCCCTTTTCTCAGGTTGAAATGCCCCCATAAGTACTATACAATCAGAGTAGACTACAAGCGCAGGTGATAACTACTATGAATCTTATCGGTCAGATCGAAAAAGTCGATGACAAGTACGCCCAAGTCCGCGTCTACCCCGATTCATCGTGCGGAGCGTCCTGCGGCAGTTGCGGCGGGTGTTCCTACAGAGACGGGCGGCATATCACAATAAAAAACGACAACTACCGCGTCGGTCAGCTTCTAGATATCCATGTAAACAGCAGTCAGGCACTGATGGCTCTTATTGTCTCTGCGGGAATCATCCTGTTTCTTCTTATCGCAGGCTACTTTATAGGTAGCTCCCTCTACAGTTCCAGCAGCGAAACTCCCGGCATTGTCGGTAGCATAGTCGGCCTTCTAATCGGGTTTCTCATCGTCAAAGCTTTAGAGCCCGTTTGGCAGAAGATCGAGTACAAAGTCATTCCTATAGACTAAAACTCAAACCGTGTGCAAAGTGCTCCCTAAGGCAAAAGGCGCTTCAGCCAGCCTTTTAGGGAGCATTTCTATTGGGAGAATCCCTGATGCCTTTGGCACGTTCCCATCAAGTTTTGCTGGCTGCCTGCTCCCCCACTTGCTTTTTTCCACGCTCTTTTTCACATCCTTAGCGGTAGACGTTCGAAGAAGGCAATCTTAAGCGTTCAAAGTTCGTCTCTTTTCGGAGGTGCTTTTTCGGACAACATACTATATAATAGACACTGCGAATAGGTGTTCGCTACATAAGGAGGCGGTTTCCGTGAACAAGTTCGTATTAAAAAGCGAGTATACCCCAAAAGGTGATCAGCCCGAGGCCATTCGGAAACTTGTAGAGGGAATACGCAGTAACAAAAAGCACCAAGTTCTCCTCGGTGCAACTGGTACCGGCAAAACCTTCACGATGGCCTGTGTAATCGAGCAAGTGCAAAAACCGACCTTGGTGATTGCTCACAATAAAACCCTGGCTCAGCAGCTCTGCGGCGAGTTCAGGGAGTTCTTTCCCGACAACGCTGTACACTACTTTGTCAGCTACTACGATTACTACCAGCCTGAGGCATACGTCCCTCAGACCGATACCTACATCGAAAAAGACGCATCGATCAACGACGAGATCGACAGGCTCCGCCACGCTGCCACGTCTTCCCTCTTCGAGCGCCGAGACGTGATTATTGTGGCCAGCGTGAGCTGCATCTACGGTCTGGGTTCCCCTGATGATTACAAAGGCATGACCGTCTCCATTGGCTCCGGTGAAGTCAGCGACCGGGACAAGCTGATCAGAAGACTCATCGGCATCCGCTACGTCCGAAACGACATCGGTTTTGAGCGGAACACCTTCAGGGTGAGAGGCGACAGCATTGAGATCATCCCTGCCTATCAAGACAACCCCATCCGCATTGAGTTCTTCGGAGACGAGATCGACAGAATTATGGAGATCGATCTGGTCACCGGCGAAATCGTCCGCGAGCTGAAGGAGTTTACCCTCTACCCTGCAACGCACTACATCACAACCGAAGAAAAGATGAAGCAGGCTATTATGGACATCGAAGCAGAGCTGGAAGAGAGGCTAAAAGTCCTCAGAGCCGAAAACAAGCTCCTCGAAGCCCAGAGGCTTGAGATGCGTACCAAATACGATTTGGAGATGTTGAGAGAGATGGGCTTTTGCTCCGGCATTGAAAACTACTCCAGATTTCTCACCGGCAGACAGCCCGGAGAGCCGCCTGCCTGCCTTCTCGACTACTTCCCCGACGACTTCCTCCTTTTCATCGACGAGTCCCACGTCACAGTTCCCCAAATCCGAGCTATGTATGCCGGAGACCGCTCTCGCAAGTCCACCTTGGTGGAATTTGGCTTTAGGCTGCCTTCGGCGCTGGACAACAGGCCGCTCACCTTTGAGGAGTTCGAAGACCACATCAACCAGGTCATCTATGTTTCAGCCACTCCCGGACCTTACGAACTGGGCAAGCAGGAGCAGGTCGTGGAGCAAATCATCAGACCTACAGGCCTTGTAGACCCCGAAATCATCGTCCGACCTATCAAAGGTCAAATCGACGACCTCCTCTCTGAGATCCACAAGAGAATTGAGCGTAATGAGCGGACTTTGGTACTCACCCTCACCAAGAAGATGGCTGAAGACCTTACCGACTACCTTAAAGAAGTGGGCATCAAGGTGCAGTACATCCATTCGGAAGTTCAGACCATGGAGCGTTCGGAAACCCTCAGAGACCTTCGACTTGGAACCTACGACGTGCTTGTGGGCATCAACCTTCTGAGAGAAGGTTTGGACCTTCCGGAGGTATCTTTGGTGGCAATTCTGGATGCCGACAAAGAAGGGTTCCTGCGTTCGTACACGTCTCTCATTCAAACCATCGGACGCGCTGCAAGAAACGTCAACGGACAGGTTATCATGTACGCAGACCAAATCACAGACTCTATGCGAAACGCTATCGACGAGACCAAGCGCCGTAGGGCAATCCAGACGGAGTACAACAAGCGGCACGGCATAACTCCCGAAACCATCAAAAAGTCCATCAGAGAGCTCGTACGGGCAGAAGAAAAACAAGACGAAAGCGCAGATTCAGAGTTGCCAACCCTCGTAAACATCAACGCAGAAGAAGCCATCAAGACCATCAAAAGCCTCGAAAAGACCATGTACGAGAAGGCTGCCAACCTTGAGTTTGAGGAAGCGGCAAAACTCCGAGACGAGATTGCAGCTTTAAGGAAAGCGCTAGGGCTAACCAGCTGAATTTAAAGAAGTCACTTGAACTTAATATAAGAAGAGACACGCCAAAAAGCGTGTCTTTCTTTTTTAGCTCTCCTTCTGAGCTTCAGGTTGGCTTTTTTTGCCTTCAATCTGGAGGAATATCCATGCCACCACTGCTGCAATCATTAGGGGAAAACCTAAGAAGAGTCCAAACAGGGCTGCTAGAGCCCACGGCAGGGACTTCTCCTCGTTTTTGAAGTAGAGGAAGCACTCCTTCCACAGATACCTTGCGGCGATCGTGCCTCCTACTATCGCCACCAGTACTCTGAGAACAAAAAGACCCAATCCGCTGAAAAAAGCACCATAGACACCTCCTTTGATTTTTTCAATCTGGAGAACATCTATGGTGCTAATCTGCTGAATTAATTTAACCTGTACAACACTAATTCGCGGTCCGGATCAAAATCCCTCCAGGAAACCGTCGAAGAGAATCAGTTTAGTCAAGCTCAACGAAATCCCCCGGATAAACGAAGCTGATCGAACCAGCGGCCACTCCGTGTGCGGAGATCACAAAGCCATTTGGCGGAATGGGCATGAAATTTAAGGAACCTGAAGCACGGGTCTCGATGACTTCATCTCGTTCTACGGAGAATTCGAAACCCCACTCGTTGGTATAGGTCTTGTCAGCATAGTCGGCGTTGTAGGCCACAACTTCATCGGCGCAGCGTCCCCTATTCCAGCCGGCGATCATCACTTCGCTGCCGTTGGGCATAATAACCCATTCTTTGTAGTCTTTATTTGAAGAAAACTTTGGAGTGTAATCGCGAATCTCTACTTTGTCTCCCACTGCAAACTGTGGCATGAACGCATAGGATGCCCTACCGTGACCGATGACCAAATAGCCATCTTCCGGTATTTTGGGAGCACTCTGTGCGAGGGTGATGATTTCGGTGATCACATCGTTTCTAACAACGAATATTGTTACACCTGCGTTGGGCACTAGTTTGATGGGGTCTTTAAACTCTGGCGTAAACACTGACAGTTCGCATTCGTATCCCATGACATCGTCACGAGTGAGATTGCGGTTGTAGTAGGAAAGCATCATGTAGATGCCTCCAGGCCCAACCACATGCTTGTTAGGTACGTCTTCTCTTATAAACCTTAGATCATCAGCGACAACCAACACGCACAACACCAACAAAAGCGCAAAAATCCCAAGCAAACGCTTCATCTAGCCGTGCACTTAAGTGCACTTCACCTCCCCCTCATGGTTTCAAAAAAAACGTTCGCCTTGTGCGGAATTTTTCCTTTTTTTGGAAAGATTTTTCTTTAGCTTTTCGGGGAGGCGTAACTATACAAAACCCAGACCAGATCCTTTAGAGTTTGCACAACAAACTTGTTTTCAATAAATAAACCGCGTCTTTGTGAAGACGCGGCCTATTTCTAGAAACCAAAGTTGTTACCCATGGTCATGATAACCAAAAGAATCAGGATCAGGAAGAGTGTTGCTGCTCCAGCTTCGTTTCCGCCTTTGCCGGTCATTTGCAGACCTCCTTTTTCGCAATCAAATTTTAGAAGTTTATGACGTTAAAACCGTCCGTTCATTGTCATGATAACTAGGAGGATCAAAATCAAGAATAATGCTGCAGCCTCGGAAGCGTTGTCGGGGCTCGAGTTTGGTTCTTCCCATCTGCGTCTTCCAGCTTCGACTTCATAATCGTAGGATGGGTTGCTCATTAAAACCACCCACTACCCATGGTCATGATTACTAAAAGGATCAAGATCAAGAACAGTGTTGCTGCTGCGGCTTCGGAAGAATTCCTCGTCATTGACTCTCCTCCTCTACTAGAGTCCCAACCTTCCTTAGGAAGGCTTACTATAAAGTTATGCTGATGTGGACCGAGTGCGCTATGACTCCGAGCACATTGTGATTTTCCGTGCAGGAGACGAGTCCGACCACGGCAAAGTAAATAGTAAGAACATTTTTCGAACCTGAAAGGAGTACGGTACCTTATGAACAGCGGAATGCAGTTGATCCTGGCAGTTTTTCTACTAATCATCCTCAGTGTATTTACGCTAGCAGATGACCTCAGAATAGGAGTTGCCATCATCACCGATACCAATTCCGAGATTCTCCTCGGCGAAGAGTATGAGAGAATCGTCGAAAGAACATATAACTCTTTCTACAACTCCTTAGTTCCTGTGCTCGTACTCGAAGAAGACTACTTGGACGAAGATAGTCTGAAGTTTCTAGATGCCGTTGTGTTGGTAAACGCTTCAGCCTTAACCCAGGACGCCAAAGACGCTCTAACGAGCTTTGTGGCCTCGGGCGGAGTCGTGGCTGCAACCTTTGACTCAGGACTTTTCAACATAGTAGGTGAAAGACAGGCAGCGCCATGGCTTCCCGAACTTCTAGGTTTTGAACCGGGAGTATCCCTCTCCGATCCAGGTGTTTATACCGTCACCGTAGCGGGCAACACCTACACCTACGAAGGACAAACGGCACTTGCAATGCCTCTGTCCTCTGCTTCGCCGCTTGGCACTATTGCAGAACACGAGAGCTTCGCACCGTTTATTACAACAGATAAAACTGTGTACGCCGCGCTGGATCTTTTTGCCTCCGAGAACGAACAGCTAGAACAGGTGTTTATCGACCTGGTCCTTGAGGCAATCGGCAAAGAGTACTACAGCGTCTACGCTATGGACTACGAGTCTATTAAACAGATCGTAACGGATACCAGATCCCTTCTAAGAGCTGCCCAAAGCGAGTACAGAAAGACTACACGCAACAAAGACCTAGGCGCTGAGGTAGACGCACTCTATGAAGAGTCACTGATGTGGTCTGCAGCTCTGCAGTTTGCCGTGGAAACGCGCTCGCCGTATCACCTTCCGAAGTACGTCATGCCTGCTAGCAATGTAGCTAAAGAGCTTTACGAAAAAGCGTCTTTAGTGCAAATCCCCTACGAGATTCTAAAAGCTAGAGGCACCTACTGGGAAGGCCGAGTCAACCTGTTTGCCCAAGAAGAGGTTCCGGATAACCCTATCGTCTTCATCGGAGCTTCCCTAACCGAACGATTCGATTTGGAAAACTACTTTCCGGATCTGCCAGTGCTGAACCGGGGTATTGGTGGTGACCACGCCAGTGGCGTTTGGGATAGAAAGCACCTTCTCGGCTTGGAGAAGAACCCCACAAAAGTTTTTATCTTGATCGGGACCAACAACGTCTTATACAACAACGCCCTCTACAGTTACGTTGAGGATGTAGAAAAGTCCCTCCTCTACATCAAGGAAAACGTCCCAGGAGTCGAGATCTACGTTCAATCAATTGCTCCTCTGGCAAAAGAAAAAGGAATCTCTCCAACTACCATCCAAAACCTGAACTCCGGTCTTGCTGAGATGGCAAAGAAAAACGGTTTCACTTACGTAGACGTCTTTTCTGCCCTAGCAGACAGTGAAGGTTACCTAATTCCAGAGTACACAAACGACGGCGTCCACTTGACGCCTCAAGGCTACGACGTTTGGGCGGCTCTGATCAAAGAACTTGTGTACAACTAACAAACGATTAAAAAAGCCCCACTGCACTTCAACTTCAAAGTGCAGTGGGGCTTTTTATGCCTTTTAGTCTCCCATGTTTATCTAAGGTTTTGTGCACCTTTTTTTTTGCAAAAACAAAGGAAAATCTCTATTTAGACGTAATATTCCAACTAGGATAAAGAAACAGCAAGGAGAGATTTGCGACATGAAGTTGATGAAAACCACTGCAGTTTTGACTTTGGGTTTACTCATCTGTGCTTTCGCCCTTGCCGCAGAGACTCCGATCTGGCCAGAGAACCCCGACGAAGTTTGGGAGCACAGATTGTACCAAAAAACCATCACCAGATCAAGCGGATGAGTGCTTGATATCCAAGAGCAATACCAGCTATCTTATTCCTGCTTTGAGCCTACTGACGACGGTAACTTCCTTGAATTTTCTCGCCGTATCAGCTTAGATTCATACAACAACGGTGAACATGTTGAGTTCGATTTCAACACATTGTTATTCAATCTAGTCATAGCTATTGAATACGACAAAGACATGTTTGCCGTCGAAGTCTACGGTCTAGAAGAGTTAGACAAAAGAATCGAGTTTTTTGTGAGCGATCCTGACCTTAAAGCAGTTCTTAAAAATCTGACCTCGAACGTTTTCAATCGGGACACCAGTATCACTGAATTGAATCAGCAAAGAACGTACTTTTTGCAGGCAGTTCAGAACCTAGACCAAGTTATCGAATTTGAAGAGGATATGAACTTTCTAGTAGCAACGGTACCTTTTAACGTGCAGATCTTGTGTTCGAATGGAACCTACAGAGGCGATGAGGTGTACGTATTGCAGATAAGCCTAACTTCTTCATCGATCGAGGATCAGAGACTTGCAGACGCATTAGTCCAAAGTATGTTGAGTTTGTACCTCCTAGAAGACGATGGGTTGCTTTCCATGGGAAACGTGGTTGTCAAGATCCACAATAACCTGTACATCGATAAAGACAACTACCGGGTTTTAGCAAGGGATTTCTACTCAGTTACAGACATGGAGTTAGTGGTCGGCCCCTTGGCCTTCGACCTCAACGTCGAGACCGAGTTAACCGAATACACGGTTCCCTTTGTTCCAGACCCAGAGCATGAAGACGCTCTCTTCCTGCAGTTTAACAAGGAAATCCTGTCATACTAATACTACCTACTTAAAGGCACGCCTCTATTGGCAAAATGGTCGTGTCGGTGTAAGAGCCACAGTTCCGGTGCCACCAAAACATTGCTCCGAGCTGTGCTGAACTTCGAGTGGTGAGTATTTAAGTAAATCACGGAGTGCTTCATTAAATGGCTTCCGTTCTGAAAAGAAAAAAGGTACTTCAGAACAGTAAACTAAAGCTAGTTGCCTTTGCAGTGAAATGGCAAATCCCGTCCACGATCTGTTGAAAGATTTTATCGTCACCACCGAGGAAGAAGAAGGATACCGTTACAAAACTCCTTACGTTTCTGAAGAACACGAACTAACCCCTTAGAATTGTGCTTTAGAGCATCCGTTGACTTTTACCTAAACCTTCCCTCCATAGCAGATGGGGTGCGAAAATTCTGAGCACAAAGAGGAAACAACCCCGGACACGGCTAAACTTACCAAGGTTACTGATAAATAGAAAGGAGCCATAAGTATGCAAATCCGCAAGCAGTTGGTCTACGTAGTTATAGCACTGTTACTTCTCACTGTTTTATCCGGCGCCGACGACCTCAGGCTTGGGGTTGCCATCATTACAGACGGCAAGTCTGAGATCCTGATGGGAGAAGAGTACAATCGCATCGTCGAAAACGCCTATTATGCTTTCCACAACGCATACGTTCCCGCGGTAATAGTTGAAGGGGACTACCTTGAAGCATCCGACTTGAGATTTGTTGATGCCGTGGTGATCGTCGGCGCTTCTGCGCTAAACGCCGACCTTGCCCCCATTCTAGAAGACTTTATCGCCTCCGGTGGCGTGTTGGCAGCAACCTTTGATTCTGGGCTTTACGACATGGTCGGTGACAAGATCGAAAATCCCTGGCTGCCCCAGTTAATGGGTTTAACGAGCGAGGTATCCGTATCAGACCTTTCCTCGTTTACCATCGTCCTGGAGGACGAGGTCGTGACTTACTCCGGCCGTTCGACCCTGGCCGTTCCGCAGGCTAACGCAACGGCACTCGGCGTCTACCAAGGAATCGACGGCCCAGCACCTTTCGTCAAAACCGACAACACCATCTACGCAGCCATGGACCTTTTCGCTTCGGAAAACTACGACCTAGAACAGTTTTTTATCGATCAAGTATTGGAAATGGTCGGAAAGAACTACTTCGGTATGATCGCCATGGATTACGAAGATATTAAAGAACTGGCAAACGAGACCAGATCTCTCCTCCGCAGCGCCCAACGAGAGTACAGAAAAACTAGCGCCAAACGCGATCTAGGCGCTAGAGCAGCCGAACTCTACGAAGAATCCCAGCTGTGGTATGACGCCCTCAGTTTTGCTGTAAGAACTCGATCTTCTTACCATCTGCCTCGGTACGTCACACCAGCGAGCAAAATTGGCGCAGAACTTTACGACATCTCGTCTTATACCGAAATTCCTTACGCAACCCTCAAAGCTAGAGGATCCCACTATGAGAACAGGGTAAATCTGTTTGCCAACGAAACCGTTCCCAACAATCCCATCGTCTTTATCGGCGATTCCCTCACTGAAGCTTTCAACTTTAAGAAGTACTTCCCCGACCTGCCCATTATCAACCGCGGTATCAGCGCAGACGTGATCAGCGGAGCATGGGACAGGAGGCACTTATTGGGGTTAGAGAAAAACCCCACTAAGGTGTTTATGATGCTGGGCATCAATAACGTGACTGCAAACATCCAACTTCCAACCTATTTGGAGGACATGGAAAAAGTCCTACTCTATATCAAGGAGACCGTTCCCGGAGCAGAGATCTACGTCCAGTCCATCTGCCCACTAGCTAGAAACTACTACATTTCTCCGTACACCATCCAGAACCTCAACGCCGAGCTCCAGAAGCTAGCAGCAAAACACGGCTTCACCTACGTGGACATCTACAGCTCGATGGCCGATGAGAGCGGCTATCTTAAAGAAGAACTCACAAGCGACGGCGTTCACTTTACCACCCTAGGCTACGATGTGTGGGCATCTGTGCTGAAGCAATATCTGTACTAAAACCTTTGGCAGCGTGTTTTGCTCGCATTTTGGAAGTGAGAGCAAAGTAGGACAGAAAGCCGAAAACATGGCCGGCGCGACTCACGTCCGCCGGCTTTTTTCTGTAGAATCATGGTGCCTGTAAAACAGCGTCCGCCAACGAGTCCAAGGTGTATTAGCAAGTAGCAAAAACAACCTCTTTCCCAAACATTGCAAAGGAAAAATCGTCATTTTAGGATAATATACAGACATAACCCCAATTGATTGAAAATGAGGTGTTCTCTTGAAAAAAGCAAACAAGTTTGTCCTCTTTTTGATTTTTGTCTTTATTGTTCTTAAAGCATCGGCATCGGATCTTCCGCCTTCTGTTGACGACCCAGTATACGCCGTTGAAGAACGGTTCTACACCAAAACAACTACCGAATCTATCTACGGCACCGAAGTCACAGAAATGTACGTAATTTCCGATCTATACTATGTGTTTACTCCAGATGACCGTCTTTTAGAAGCAGTGCACGTTTTGGGGTATGAGTATTTGGTTAACGGTGAAACTGCAGAAGAACCGCTTTACGATCTGTTGATTGATCTCGTCACGATCAACGAGTACGACGAAAGCCTGTTTATGGTTGACGTACACGGCCTTGAAGAGTTGGACAGACGTCTGCAAACTGTGTCCAATCCTCTTTTGCGCCAAACCTATTCCCAAATATCCGCTGCGGAAACGCTAAAAAACAAACTCATAGCCGAGTGGAACAACCAAAGAGCTATTACGATTTTCGCTGTGGAAAACTTAGGTGAAGCTCTTGAGTTCGATTTCCAAAAAATCTCCGGCACTGTCTTTTTGCCGTTCACAGCTCAAGTTATGGCAGAAGAATTAGAAGAAGACGGCGAACTGTTTTATGTTGTCTACTTCGTCGAAAAATTACACCCTAAAGCCAACACATACATGGAAATGATCGAAGAATTCACCGGCTTACCTCTACCCGAAGGAGTCACTATCGTAGATACAGAACTGACGACCGTCCGCACCACATACGTGGATGCAAAAGCCCTTTTGCCAATTTTGATAGAAGAATACTCATTGTTTGTTTCCACCATAGAAGTAGGCGGCGAGACCGTTGAGTTCAAAAAAGAGACCGAAAAGTACAGCTACAGGATTCCCTACTCCCAAGAGGACGCCGAAACGGAGGATACAGACCTCTAAGTCCAAAAAGGTTTGCTTTCAAACACGGCTAGTTCCATCTTTGGGTTTTGAGGTAGCCCGAACTAATAACCGAAAAGTCTCGAGAAACGTTTTGACTGATCACCGGACGAAAGAGGCGTAATGTATCTGCGGATAAGTGACCTCTATCCCATAAGAATGGCGGAGATCATGGATTACTCCGAAAAGATCCACACAGCAGGCAATCGGATCACCTCAACGATCAGAGCCGAAAAAACACACTCCATGGTCCCAAAAGCTTCAGAAGAGTAAACCTACAGAAGACCTGCAGGTTCCAATTAGATTAGCGCCTCTGAGCCCGCTTGTCTTAGGCCTCGAGACGCCAATCCACCACGCACCATACAGAAAGAGAGGTCCTAGCTATGAAAAAGTCCAAAATCCTCACTCTACTCCTCTTCCTTACAGCTGTATCTTCTCTGATCGCTGCAGCAACGATCCCTCCTGAAAACTCCTATCAGGTTCGCTTCGAAACAACTCACTACAAGACGACCAGGGATTTCCTAGACAACTCCCAGGTCTTCGAAACAACTATCCGAGCCCTTTGCTGGTTTGAGCCTGCAGAAGATGGCAAAATCCTTGAGGCAACCCACCACCTGAACTACGATCTTCTCGTAGACGGTGAACAGACCACAAACCCCGCGCTGGAGCCTTATGTCGACCTCACCCTCTATGCGTTATTGGACGAGGATCTATTTGTTGTAGATATCTTGGGGCTTGAAGAACTCGATAGAAGAATCATGAGCATCCGCGATCCCTTCGAACGGCAAGCGGTACTGAGCGCAACAAGCGGTGAAGTTGTCAGGCAGCACGCCACGAATAAAAGCAACGAAGAACGGGCGATTATTATCTTTGCCGTGGAAAACCTCGGCGATGCCTTCGAATGGGACTACGAACACTACATGAACGGTACGGCAGTTCCCTTTACCGCGCAGGTAATGGCGGAAAGGGGTACCTTTGAAGACCAGGAGGTCTACATCATCCATCTAGTCCGGCTCTACACCGGTGGCGCGGAAAGCTCCTATGCCAAGGCCATGGTCGCTTCACTAGGGCTTTCGCTTCCCCGAGGTATTCGCTATACCAACGTGGAGCAGTCCGCCTTCGAAACGCTGTACGTAGGGCTAGACGATCTCTTCCCCATTGCAGTTGATAGATACGAGCAAACCATCATCGAGTTCGTGGCAGCAGGAGAGACCGTCGAGTTCAGGGAGACCGAGGAGTTCACCTACCGCAGCGTCCCCTACTTTCCTGAAGAACCCGAAGCCTCATCAGAAGAGATTCGGTAGCGGTTCGAACTATACCTCTACAGGAATACTGCATTTTAGGGTAATTCCGCCGAGGTCAAGGGCGCTAGTATAAGCAAAGACTCCCACACCGGAGCGCTTGGCAAAGCTGAGAGTTTCTGCAAACTCAGGATCGGTAGATGCGTTTGGCCTGACCTTAACCGCATCATGTCTTTGGACGATAAAAAGAATTGCCGCTTCTCTGCCCTCCTCTTTCAGCTCGATTAGCTCCTTGATGTGCTTCACCCCTCTTGAAGTAGGTGCATCGGGAAACAAGCCCGTGCCGCCTTCCACAAGAGTTACCGATTTCACCTCAATAAGGCAATCTGCAGTAAAAGGTTCCACTTTTTCTTTAGCCAGAGCGAAATCGAATCTGCTCCCCCCGACTTTATACTCGCTTTTCACGTAGGGGTAGGCAGCAAACTCTGGAAGCTTCTGCGCCCTTAGAGCTTCATAAACCAGCTTGTTTGGCAGCTGCGAATAGATGGAGACCAGGATGCCCTCCTTCTCCACTAAGACCAGCTGCCATTTAGTTTTGCGATTTGCACCTTCTTTTGGCATCAAGTACACAGTTGCACCGGGAACCAGCAGTTCCTTCAGCCTTCCGGAGTCGGCAACATGAGCCGCTTCCTTTTTGCCATCTATCTCAACATAGGCCAAAAAACGGTTGGGCCTGCTGCAAAACCTACCTTTTTTTAACTGTTGGTCGAAACCGACCCTTACAAGACCAAAATCCTTCTCCATAGTCCACTCCTTAAGTTTTTTTGGATATTGAGGTAAATGCAGAGCACCGCCCTCATCACCCTCTAACGGAAACAAGCACAACACCTGGTTTGCACAGCAAACTTGTTTTTGTTCTTGATGAAACAACAAAAGAGCCGAGGAAACCTCGGCTTTTGGTCTTCTATAAAGGTAGAACCACTTCGCGTCTTCTTTCGGAAGAGACGGCAATAGCTTCGAGCATCTGAATGATCGTGGAGCCTTCTCTGATCGGCGACATCGGCTCGACCTGGTTTTCTACGCAGTCCAAGAAGTGATTGATCTCGGTCTGGAACCAGTCGTTGTGGCCGAAGGTGAGCTTGGCATCCATGACCACATTGTTCTCTTCGGTGTAGTAGGCCAGAGGAACGAGAGAAGCACCACCCTTGTCGCCGTAAACGTCGACGTAGATGCCTTCTGTGGTCGGGCCGTTAACGCCCCAGGCGATCTCGAAGTTCATGGTCATGCCGTTTTTGAACCTGATAAAGGCCACTGACATATCGTCTACATCGAACACGCTCTGATCCTGGTTGTACGGGTTGCTCGAGCGCCAGCGGTTAATGGTTAGAGTGTTAACAGGGCCGACGTTCTGCATGGTGTTGCCGGAGATGGTCTCAGGCTCAGGTGTGCCAGCCAGATACCAAGCAAGGTCTAACAGGTGTACGCCAACGTCGAACAGAGCTCCTCCGCCGGCATAGGCTTTGTCTGTAAAGAAGCCGATAGGAATACCTCTCCTGGAGATAAGCCTGGCATTTACATGTTTGATTTCTCCAACTTTCCCTGCATCAATCAGGGTCTTCATAACCTTCACGTCGTTACGGTAGCGGTGGGTCATTCCTACCATGCCCACTTTACCGTTTGCTTTGACTTTCTCTACCAAAACCTGGGTTTCGGCGTAGTTTACACCAAGGGGCTTTTCTACCAAAACGTTGAGTCCTTTTTCCACTGCCAAAAGTGCCAGCTCCACGTGGTTTACAGGGAAACTGCAGACGCTCACAGCATCAAGCTCTTCGTTTTCCAGCAGTTCTTTAGCGCAGGTGTACCTCTTTTGGATGTTGTACCTGTCGCCGATTTCGTTAAGTCTTGCCTCGTTGTTGTCGCAGATAGCGACGATCTCTGCCTTCGGATTGTTTCTGTAGCCTCTGATGTGGGACTCGCTGATGGTACCTGTACCTAATATGGCAACTCTGATCTTGTCCATTACTCCTTCCCCCTTCATTAGCATCAAAGCTAAGTGATAGCTTGTTTTATCAAGACCACCATATTATTCTAGAGTTGTACGGGCTTTCCTTCCCCCCAAGACTTTATTAGCCAAATATTCGAGTTGTTGTTATAATAATTGAAGGACTATTCTTGCTTTTAGAAAGGGAGGTTTACTATGCAAGGCAAAAGCAGTAAAGCCGGTGTTGTTTTGGTCATTGTCCTTATTATATTTCTTGTAACGGCTGTATTCCTTACCTTCCGCGACAGAAGGAACAGGGAGGCTTTTGAGCCCAAGGATGTTCACCTCAGGGTCTACGCTTTCGGGCCTGTTTCTGAAGAGAACTACTTCGACGAAGTGCTCGCTGCTTACCAAAAAAGCCACGATAATGTTTCCATTGAGCACAGAGTGGTTCCCCTCCCCCCGCCAACTTACCAGACCGGTGAGTTCGTCGCGGGTTATGAATACCTACTCCTTGCAGATTTTTCTGCCCAGGATCCGCCTGATGTTTTCGTGCTGAATACTGGCCGCATCGCAGCTTATCTGGATAACGGAGCTCTCTTGGACCTTGCTCCCTATCTCCCCGAGGATTACAAAACTGCAAACGGACTACCACTTGACGGTCCCATCTACTCTCTTCCGTTCTACACCTACGTGGACCTTGTTGCGGCTTTTTCCACGAAGCATCCCCAAGAAACCGTCGACCTTCTCCGCTACCTTTCTACAAACCGCGTTGAACGGGAAAGAAGGCTTGCTGAAGAAGCAAAAGCCAGGGCTGAAGAACTTGCAAGAAGCGGTGCAGGAATCCTCGACGTTACAGACGACCAGTTTTTCTTGAACCTGTGGAACAACTTAGCGTTTAGTATCGGCAACAAAGACATCCAGCTTGACGAAAGTGCAAAAGACGGCAATGACTACCTGATCAGCCACGAGTTTGCCTACGGATACCCCTACCTGGTGCTGAGATTTGGCACCGACTCGGAGACCGGACTTCGCCAGGTGGTCCTTGTAATCAACGACCAGTATCTAGAAAACCCAACTCTGGCAAGGAACATGTCCGACGGTGTCATAGTTCTCATTCGCTCCATCCACAAGGACATCGGTGAAGAAGAGACGAAAGCTATTCTCGAAGATTTGGGCATTCTAAAGAGCGAAAGTCCGCTAGCTGTAGACATCGGCCTAATCGCCGAACCGAAGAGCACTGTCTTCGGCAGCTATGAGTTTTCCACCCTCAAAGATCCTTTAGCCCGAGCAATCCGCGTACGGAAACTAGAAAACTAAGCGCAAGGACTTTCTTCCGACTCGCAATTAGACGGCAACAACAAAAAGAGGCAGGAAAACAATACTTCCTGCCTCTTTTCTGTTTGTCCGATGGGTTAGTGTACAGGGGTCAACACCGTTCTTTTCTACATAAACAGCTCCTTTATCTTCTTAAACACGAAAACCTTGTAGTAAGCATCTTCCAAAAAGGTGTAGTAACCCATGAAAGCAATCCCACCAACTAAACCGAAAAGTACGCTCAAAAAGGTAATACCGAACACATTGAGTTTAGCGTTCAAAACGAGGAAAATAAACAGACCTGCAGCGAACACAGTGCAAGGCACGATGCCCTTTGAATGGTACTTAAGTGCCCTTGGGTCCCTAAAGCTGAGCTTTCGCAGATAACCGTTTACCGCACCCAATGCACCAAAAAGCCCGGTGATAGCAGCAATTACCGTAAGGAGACTACCCCAGTTCCTGGTGAACCTTTGGACTATCAGAAGCTCTGTTTGATAGTCGCCTCCTGAAACCCGAAAGTACAGATAGGTGACCAGCCTCGGCAAAATCAGCACGACAAAGTAGATAAAAACCGGAATCAGAGGCATTATAATGCCAATACAAAAGCCAATGAAGATGCTCTTTTTCACCGAGTGCTCCTTTTGTCTTTCCTGCTTTCTTAAAGAATACTCCCTCTGGTTTTTCTCTTTCGATTGCATGGTTTTCACCTTCCTTCCTGCCGTCGGCGAAGTACTAGCCACAGCAAACTTCTATTATTCCTTCCGAATCAGGTCATCATAAGATGTGGGAGGTAGTTATATGCCGCAGGGACTAATCGTGCTGATCCGATCGACTTTTTCCTTTTTTACCTTGTTCGTCCTAACCAGAGTCATGGGCCGAAGGCAGATCTCACAGCTAAACTTCTTCGACTATGTAAATGGAATCACCATCGGTTCTATTGCTGCAACACTTGCCATAGACATTTCCCGCGAGTCACTCCCCACATTCATCGGTCTTCTCGCCTACACCTTTTGGGTCCTGTTTCTCAACCTGCTCGAGGAGAAAAACCGAACCCTACGCCGAATTATCAACGGCAAGAGCGTCATCGTCATTCAAAACGGCAAAATCCTGGAGAACAACCTCAGAGAGTACGGTTACACTATCGATGACTTGAAGATGATCCTCAGGACTCAGGGAGCCTTCAACCTTGCCGATGTGGAGTACGCCATTTTGGAGGCAAACGGCAGGATTTCCACACTTTTAAAGAGTCAGGTGAGGCCGGCAACGCCTAAGGACTTCGGGATAGACACCGAGTACCAGGGAATCCCTATAGACTTAATCTCCGATGGGAAAATCATTGCAGACAACCTTAACCTAGTAGGATTGACTGAGGATTGGCTCAGGGGGAAGCTTTCTGAGTTGAGGTTAAAACCTGAAGACGTGTTCTACGCTGAACTGGACACCTCAGGAAAACTCTACGTTGACGCTTACCGCGATCCCCACCCTCCCAAGGAGGTTAAAGGCTGAAGATGAACAGAACGACACTAGGACTCATCGTGATTTTTGTGGTGATTGTCGGACTGGTCCTTCTCATCGAGTACGTACCGGATAAAGACTTCTCCCAAAGATTCCACACCCTGTCTCTAGCTATCGACAGCGAAGCCTATGAAATTGCCCACATGGAGTATGCCAAAATCCGCGACACCTGGGGCAGAAAGAAGTTCCTCTACGGACTGGAAAACAGCGTCGAACGCATCGAAGAGATCGACCTCACTTTAGAGCGCCTTGGCTTTTACCTGAGCAGCCGCGACCGAACGAATGCGCTGCTCGAGACCAAACTCCTCGCCTTCCACTGGCGTCAGCTTGCAGAATAACTAAGGTTTTTGCCTTAGTTATTTTTTTGACTTTGACGTAGCGTAAAGGTTTATAGTTGAGGTGAAAGGAGGTTTTGCTTGGAATACACCATCAAGAAACTTGCAAGTCTTGCCGGAATCACCACCAGGACACTGCGCTACTGGGACAGCATTGGACTCTTAAAACCCAAACGCATCACCTCATCGGGCTACCGTATCTACGGCAAGGAAGAAGTAGATAGGCTCCAGCAGATCCTCTTCTTCAGAGAGCTGGCCTTCAGCCTCGACGAAATCAAGGAGCTCCTTGCAAACGAAGACTTCGATCACCTCAACGCGTTGCGGGAGCATAAAGTACGTCTGTTAGAAGAGCGAAACAGGCTAAACACTTTGATTGATACGGTAGAAAAGACCATTTCGGAAAAAGAAGGGAGACTAACTATGACTGATAAAGAAAAGTTTGCCGGCTTCAAGCGCGAAATGATTGACGAAAACGAAAAGAAGTACGGTAAAGAAGCCCGAAAACTTTACGGAGATGAAGCTGTGGAGAAGTCCAATCAAAAGCTCCTGAACATGAGCGAAGAGCAGTATAAGGAACTCACCCAGCTCACTGAAGAAATCCTCACAAAACTCGTGGAAGCCAAACACCAGGGCGATCCGTCTAGCCCCCTCGCCCAAGAAGTAGCTGCACTGCACAAAAAGTGGCTTACCTTCTTCTGGCCCAGCTACTCTAAAGAAGCCCACAGAAGCCTGGCACAGACCTACGTCGACGATCCGAGATTTACCGCGTACTACGATGCCAAAGAACCCGGCTGCGCAGAGTTCCTGAAGGACGCAATCTTCATCTACACCAGGGACTAGTCTGCGAAAACCCCGGGACTCCTCTACAGATATTTACTCCGGTTTCATAACAGAAGTATCACCAGGGCATACCTATATTAGAGAAAACCACTTTACCAGGAGGAGTATCCATGGGTGATTTGAGGCTTTTTGGACAGTTCCCAGATCTCTTTGATGCCTTTAAAAGCGAACTCCTGCCGCGAATTGGCTCGTTCACCTACCCTCCTATCGACGTTACCGAAACCGCAGATGAGCTGGTGATCAGAGCTGAAGTTCCCGGGATCGACCCCAAGAATCTCGATGTGGAGATCGGCGAAAGCGCAATTGTGCTCAGGGGGAAGGCCGATGAAGCCAGGGAAGTCACCTCTCAGGGCTACAGAAGGCTGGAAAGGCGCTCAGGCAGCTTCGAGAGGATGATCTCCTACCCCATCCCGGTTCTCCATCAAGAAGCCAAAGCCTCACTTAGAAACGGTCTCTTGGAGATCAAAATCCCCAAGGACAAAACCAAGTATCGCGGCATGAGGAAACTTGCCATCGAGTTCGACCAAAACCAAAACTAAAAGCTGCCTTCTAGGTGTCTGCCTAGAAGGCTTTTTAAAAGCAAAGTCCCCTACTTCTTCAGATCGAAGTAGAAGTAGATCACCTTTTCGTAGCCCTGGAGGGTTCCAGAGGTATCCTCGAAGAACGCCGAACCCAGCTCTACAGAAGGCCAAACCTGAAAGCTCTCTAGGAGCTTCAATGCCTCACCTACGAAGCTTTCCTCCCTCTTTAAAAGCTTGTGGTACAGCATAGGCGAAAGTACAAGGCCCGCACCGGCTAGAGCTTGGGGATCCTGACCGGTGGCCTCTTGCACCTCGCCTATAGTAAAGGGCACCAGATGAACGCAAGCACGGAGCCCTTCGATCTTTTCCATGATGACTTCGGCGTATTCTCTGATCACCTCAGATCTGCGCCCGTCAGCGCTGCAGCTTTCGCAGCTGCAGGTTTTAACCTCCATGCTCTCGCCTATCCCCTCCCAAAACAGCGGAAAGCGGAAGAAGTCCAGACCTACAAAATCCGGCTTGATCTCACAGGTTGCTTCGAGAAAGAGGGAAAGCCTCTCTTCAAAAAGCCCGGGGTACACCGGGCATAGAGGGCGGTACCAGGCGAGATCCTTCTCAGGAAGAGATGCTCTCCTTTCGGGGCTCTTGTTCCAGACGTGTTCATCGTGGAAGAAAGGAAAGATGAGACCGAACTGGAGCCCTTCGGCCTGTACCGCGTCTCTCAGCTCCCGCAGAGCAAATCCGGAGTGGCGCATTTTTTCAGTTTTGAAGTGAGCACAGCTCCCCGAGATCGCTGAAACCGCCAGCCCGTCCAGACCAAGGTTTTTTGCCTTCTGGACTATGGATTTGCAGTCCATGCCTTTTTCGGGATAGCACTTTGCAACCTTCACTTTACTCCCTACCTATCTCTTTAATTCTGAGAATCAGCTCTGCCAGTATCTCCACTCGTCTTTCAGTGATTTCTCCCCAGACGATGAGGTCACAGAGTTCTTTCTGAGGCTCTACGTGGCGTTTGAAATTGTGTTTAACGTCTTTTCTGAACCAATCGATGATCCCCTGAAGCTCCATTCCGAAACCGACGTTGCGCTGGATTCTCCGGAGTAGCCTTTCTTCAGGATCTAAATCCACATAGATGCTGAGGTCAAGCCTCTGCACCAGATCCGGATCGCACATCACAAGGTGACCTTCAACTATATAGATCTCGTTCGGCGTAAGGAGGTTCCCTCTTGTTGTCACAACCTCCTCTCCCCTAAGGAGCGCGTCCAACTGGGCGTGGACCTTCGAAAAATCCACCGCTTCCGGAGCGTTGTTTGTGGACGCATTGGGGAAGAAGTAATTGTCAAGTGGGACTCTGGTCACAATGTCAGGTCCCAAATATTCAACTAACTTCTTTGCCAGGGTGGTCTTCCCGGACCCGCTTCCACCTGTAATGCCAACGATGATAGAACGCATTTTCAGCACCTCTTCTTCTCTTTGTAGAATATCGGGTTGGTGTAAAACCAGCAGTCATTTTGGGCGATCTCCTTGGTGTTTCTGCGCGTGCTGTGATCGTCAATTAAGGGGTTACCATCAGGGTCTGTCTCAAAATCGGTGTTTGGAGGAAGGTTGGTGCCCCTGAGCCTCAGGTAGCCCTTGTTGAAGCGGAGATTAAGCCGCGCTCTGTACTGAAAGACTCCAGGCTCGATCTCACAAAGATCCCGCCTTTCTATCCTTAAGACCACCTGGGCAGATCCGTTCTCGGCACTATCGTAACCTGGACTTTCCGGCAAGAACCTTTCTCCTACCTCGCCCTCAATGACGTCGATGTGGTGAAGTGTCAAGGGGTCTTTTACCGCTACTTTGATTTCAAGAAGCACTTTTCCGTCGTGCGTTTGCAGCTCATCTCCTAGGCCGGCAATCTCTTCGCTCTGCAGGGTAAAGTCCAGGCCTTGGATAATATCTCCAAGAACAACAAAGCCCCGGCCGCCCCTTACGCTAGCGATAAGGTCTTCTGGTGTCAGGTGTTCTAGGTACAGGTAGGTCTTGCTGTACTCCCCAGGATAGGGATCCAGATCGTCACCTGCAGCGTGGAAGTCGGAGCCGGAAAAGACAAAAAACCTCCTCCCCTCTCCCAGGAGGCTGTCCCAAAGGCCTCCGACTTTTGCCAGCATGTAGTCTGCTCCGCCGTAGAGGCGGTAGAACCTGAAGTCCTCACCTTTTTCGTAGAGGTAGTAACCCCTTGCTCTGCGGTACTGGTGCCCTGGAATCCCTTCAAACCCCACTACAACCTCTGGCGCTGCATCGTTAAGGCTGCGAATCAGCCTAGGCGTAAAAGCTTTATAGACGTGGGGATGGTTGACGATGAAAAAGCTCTGGTCTTTGTGGCGTTCGGCCAGATACCGCACGGCTCGGATGGCGCCTTCACCGTCTCTGTTATGCTTGGGCAAGTTCAAACTGAGATCCCTATCGCAGGTATCGAAGATGTACTCGAACCTGGCAAGAGCGCTTCCATCACTGCTGTTGATGAAAACTCCTGCATGTCCGCCTTCAGGGAGGTTCATCTCCAAACCGTGAAGGAGGAGTCTTTCTGGATGCCTTTTCCTCACCCGTTCGATCTCTCTCTGCCCAAACTCCTCTATGGACTGAGATCTCCACATCATGCCTTCCTTGCCGTAGTTCTCCCCGCGGATCTTCGTCCCGCTGCCGGCAAAGGGAGTGCCCTGAGGGTCTCTATCGAACAGACCACCGTGGTCGGTCACAATCAACCACTTGAGCCCGTACTTATCAAAGCTTACATGCGAAATATCGTCTAGCGTGTGCTCGCCATCTGAAAGAAACGTATGAAAGTGCATTTCTCCTGGTAAGAATCTGCCTGCCAAAAAAACACCCTCTTGTCCCTAAGATGATCTGCTACGATTTTTTCAGCTTGTCAAACAACCTGCCGAGTTCCTCAACTAACTCCTTGTCTCCCCCGTGAATGTAGGGGTCGAGCTGGCGTTTGGGAGTGTCGTAGAGGTCAAAGTAGACCGGTTTTTTGCCCTGTACTACAAGGCGAACAAACTGGTTGTTAAAAAGTCCCTTGTTTTCGTACTCCAGCCCCTGAGCTGTGAGCAGATCTTCAAACTTCTGCACCAGCTGCTCCGCACGGGGAAGAGCTGCCTCTGTGGGGTTTTCTCTAGCCGCTTGCCTGGCAAGTTCGTCTGCCCTTTCGTTCCACTTGACTCCAGTGTGGGCGGCGATTTTCTGCCAGTGCACTTTTACTCTGCTCTTTCGCACTTCCTGGTAGTAGCGTTCGGCAAGAGGGTTCTCCCTCTTCCAACTGCCTGTGGCAAACTTTTCCACGCCTTTGTAATCGTAGCAGATGGTGATCTCGCTACAGCCGTTTTTCTCCGCCCACTTCAAGACCTCTAGAGCCCCTCTGAGCTCTCCGCCGATTTGGTGAGAAGCGGCCTCATCGGGAGGGAGTACCCCGCTCAGCTCTGCAACGACCTTACCGCCTTTAAGTATCACCGCACCGTAAGATGCAGTACCGGACGCGAAAGATCCGTCCACGTACGCGGCAACTTCCGTCTTTGGTTTTTCTCCGCCAAATGCCGCATCTAACGCATCTTCCAGGAACTCATCGGATGTCTGCAAAACTTTCAGCCTGAAGGACTGCTTCTTCGGCGAATAGTAGACGATTCCCCGCCCCTTCTTTAGTCCCCCATGCATCAGCTCAAACTGGACCTGGTAGTCCCGGAACGTGTTTGGCAGAATCTCCAGCTTGATATTTCTTTCTGCCAAACGCCTGTTGGCATCTGCGATCTTTTTTGTCAGTTCAATTTCTCCAATAAAAGGCAATCAAATCTCTCCTTGCTTTCACCTGCTACCTGTAATTTCCTTGCAAAATGCGTATCTCCTGCATCTTTCTGCTGCCTGCTCCAGAGAGGTGCAAAGGAGCTCTACTTAGGAGGTGCACTAGATGATTCAAAAAGAGTTTTTCGGAAAAGTGGCCGGACAGGACGTTTACAGCTACACCCTCACAAACCGCGGCGGACTGAGCGCGGAGCTCCTCAGCCTTGGTGGTATCCTCAACAGCTTTCTCGTTCCGACAGGAAGCGGTACCATCGACATCGCCCTAGGCCACCAATCCGTAGAAGACTTCTTTTCGGAAGGAGCCCTTCTCGGGGGCATCGTCGGTCGGAATGCCAACCGCATCAAAAACGCTACCTTTGCCCTCAGCGGGAGAAAGATCCAGCTGGAGCAAAACGACGGGTCCCACAATCTCCACAGCGGCAGTGGTTCTTATCAGAAGAAGATCTTCACTGTGGAAGAAGTGGGTAAAACCTCCCTTTGCCTGAAGCACCTGGACCTCGGTGAAGGCGGGTTTAGCGGCACCGTAACAGTTGCGGTCACCGTTACTCTAAACGATCAAAACCAGCTGGTTTTAGAGTACACTGCCACCCCGAGTGAAGACACCATCATCAACCTCACCCACCACGCCTACTTCAACCTAAGCGGTCACCTGTCCGGAAGTCTCGAAGACCATACCTTTCAGATCTTTGCCGACCACTACACTCCAGTTAAACCCGACGGCATCCCCACAGGCGAGATCCGACCGGTAGAAGGCACCGTGTTTGATTTCACAAGGCCAAGAGGTCTGGACTTGGAACAAGCCCTAAAGGACAACGAAGTTGCCTCCCGCAGGGGCTACGACCACAACTTCTGCTTGAAGGGCGGACGGGAATTCAAGGACGCTGCCGCGGTAGTTTCGCAAACAACCGGCATTAAGCTGATCTGCAGTACTGATCAGCCCGGGCTGCAGCTCTACACCGGAAACTTCATCGCGGAGTCCACCCCGGGTAAAGGCGGCGTGTATGGCCCCCGCAGTGGCTTTTGCCTGGAAACCCAAAACTTTCCCGATGCTGTAAACAACCAAAGCTTCCCCTCACCTGTGGTGCGAAAGGGTGAGGTCTACCGCACAAAGACAGTATATGAGGTTAGCCTAATCTCGTAAAAACTAACCGGAAAAAGAAAGCTGCTGCATGGCCAAATTCTTGCGCCGTGCAGCAGCTTTCTTTAGTTTTCTATGGCTTTTTCAATGTCTTCGATCATGGTTTTTGTGCCTTCAAGTCCTCCAGATGCCACGTACCACACCTGAGAGGTGAGGTAAATGATGCGGTTCTTCTTGTAAGCATCGGTGCTTCTTACCAGCACGTTGTCCATCACCTGCTGGGCGCTGATGCTTCCGCCTACTGTTGCGCCTCTATCGATAACCAAGATGTACTCGGGATTAATCTTAAGGAGGTATTCGAACGAGATGTTCTGACCGTGGTTTGCTACCTGGATGTTTGGATCTGCCGGTTTGAAGCCGAACTCGCTGTGGATGATATCGAAACGCGAGCCGGGACCGTAGACGCTGAGGGAGCCGTCGTTTGCCATGAGGATCAGGGCGCTGGCGCCTTTTTCCCTAACCTTTCTGCTGACCTCTTCAATAGAACTCCGTACCTTCGCTACTTCCGCTTTGACGAACTCTTCTTTGCCGAAGATCTCTCCGAGAACGGTGAGGTTCTTCTCGAAAGAACCCAAGTAGTCGTTGGTGTCGATGGCAAGATACACAGTAGGTGCGATCTCGGCAAGTTCCTTATACACGGTCTCCTGTCTGCCTGAGATGAAGATGACATCGGGCTCGAGCTCGTAGATCAGCTCGAAGTTGGGCTCAAACAAGGTGCCTACATTGATGTACTTAGGTGCCTCAAACTTCTTGAGGAACTCGGGGATATTGGATTTGGGGAGTCCCAAAATCTCAACACCCATTTGATCCAAGGAGTCAAGGATGGCATAGTCGAAAACCACGACTTTCTCAGGGTTTTTAACAACCGTTGCTGTCCCGAGATTGTGGGTCACGGTGACCGTTTCGGCAAAAGCTAACGAACTTAAAGCTAAAAGCACAACCAGCGCAAAAAGTAGATGCGAAGCTGCTTTTTTTGTGAGTTTCTTCGTCAATTTCATCATCGCTACACCTCTTTAGTTAGTAGTAGACGCATATTCTGTTGTCCCGCACTTCCTCGATGTGGAAGTCCAAGTTGTACAGACCGCCCAAAATGCTCTGATCTATAATCTCCTCAGCAGTACCCTCACTGACCACGACGCCGTTTTTCATAGCTACTATGTAGTCCGAGTAGCATGAGGCGAAGTTGATATCGTGAATCACAATCACAATGGTTTTGCCGAGGTCGTCGGACATGGAGCGCAGGACCTTCATGATGTCCACGGCGTGCTGCATGTCCAGGTTGTTCAAAGGTTCATCCAGAAGGCAGTACTCGGTGTTTTGCGCCATGATCATGGCGATATAAGCCCTTTGAGCCTGCCCGCCGCTCAGCTGATGAAGATGCTTATGCTGAATCTCCTCGAGCTTCAGATAGCTGATGGCCTGGTCTACGTAGAACCAGTCTTCCTCGGTGAGCCTGCCTTCACTGTAGGGGAAGCGGCCGAAACTCACCAGGTCCCTCACTGTCAGGCGGAGATTGATATGGTTCGACTGTTTGAGGATGGAGATCTTTCTGGCCAGAGCCTTGCTGTCCCAAGCCGAAAGCTCCCGGCCGTCGATGTAGACCTCGCCTGCATCCTTTTTGATGAGCCTGCTGATCACCGAAAGCAGGGTGCTCTTTCCCGCTCCGTTTGGACCGATGAAGGAAGTGATTTTTCCTTTGGGGATCTTGAGAGACACGTTGTCCACAACAGGGATGCCGTCGTATTTTTTCGTTACGCCTAAAACCTCTATCATGTCGATTTCTCCCTTAACATTAGATATATGAAGTACGTACCGCCGACAAAGTTGATCAGCACGCTGATCGGTGCGGCAAAGTTCAGAACTCTTTCAACTAGGAGCTGACCGCCGATGAGGGCTACTACTCCCAAAAGACTCGATGCAAGGAGCAAGCTTCCGTGTTTGACTTTTTTCAACACCTGGCGCGCTACATTCACCACCATTAGCCCCAAGAAAGTGATGGGTCCCACAAGACCCGTGGACACCGACACCAAAACCGATACCAAAACCAGCATCTTCTGCACCAGCTTGTCGTAGTCTACGCCGAGGTTGATTGCGTGGTCTCTACCGAGGGCAACTACATCCAGCTTTCTCAGGTAGAATCCGAGAACTACAAACACCAAGGCCATGATGGAAAGGGATACCGTTAGGATACCCGTATCGATGCTGTTGAAGCTGGCAAACATTCTGCCCTGCAGTACCAAAAACTCATTGGGATCGATGATCATCTGCATAAACGAAGACAGGCTCTGGAAAAACGTCCCGGCGATCATGCCAATGAGAAGCAGTCTGAAGATGTTGTGACTTCCTAAATCGCCCCGAAACAACACTTTGAAAAGAAGCACCGAAAACAAGATCATCAAACCAGTGTTCAGGAGGAAGTTCAAATTGCTATCCACAACCAGCCTGCTAGAAGATCCCAACCCAAAAACGATGAGAGTCTGGATCAATAGATAGAGGGAGTCTAACCCCATGACGCTGGGAGTGAGGATGTTGTTGTTTGTGACCGTTTGAAAAACACCGGTAGAAACTGCGATGGAAAATGCCGTAGCGACGATAGCAATGACTTTAGGAACCCTTCTGGAAAGAGCGTATTTGTAGTTTTTCGGCGTAAGGCCTAAAGACAGATACAAACCGATCACCAACAGCGCGAGCAAAACTAAAATCAAGAATTTTGTCCTGTCCTTCATGCTGTCTTCCTCCTTGCCAAAAGCAAAAGGAAGATAAAGCTTCCGATTACTCCCACTGTAAGACCGATGGAGATCTCGTAGGGATAGATAATCACACGCCCGATGATGTCGCAGACCAGGAGAAAGACCGAGCCGAGAACCGCTGTGGTGCCCAGGCTGTGCTCTAAGTTGTCGCCGTAGTAGAGGCTGACGATGTTTGGCACCACCAAACCGATGAACGGTATGCGGCCTACAGTGATGATGGAAAGGGCGGATATCACAGACACAATACCCAGACCGATGTTCACCACTGTGTTGTAGTTCAGCCCGAGATTCGTTGCAAACTCCTCACCCATGCCGGCGATGGTAAACTTCTTGGCATAAAGCATTGCTAGTATCATCATGGGAATGCTCAGGTAAAGGAGCTCGTAGCGTCCCTGAATGACCATGGAAAAGTTGCCCATGAGGAACGATGAAACATTCTGAATCATGTCGAAGCGGTAAGCAAAGAATGTGGTCACCGAGTCGATGATGCTTCCGAGCATAATGCCGATTAGAGGAATGAAAATCGCGTTTTTGATTTTGATCCGCTTCAGTAAAGCCATGAACAGGAATGTGCCGAGAAAGGCGAATGATGCGGCGATGGACATCTTCCCTAAAGCCTTTGCTCCGGGAAACAGTACCATAGAGACTAAAACTCCCAGTTTTGCCGAGTCAATTGTTGCAGACGTTGACGGGGCAACAAACTTGTTTCTGCTCAGCTGCTGCATAATGAGGCCGCTGACGCTCATTCCCATTCCCGTGATGATGATGGCCATCAACCTGGGGATGCGGCTGAGAACCAGTATCTGTACGTGGCTGCTCTCACCTCGAATCAAGCTGATCAGGTTCAGATCCGATACTCCGATAAATAATGAAATCACTGATAGAACTGCAAGTATTACCAACAAATAGCTGCTTTTTAAAATCCGCACTCTATTGACACCGGCCACCTCCACTGTTAACATTAACTCATAGCTTTATTGTGAATGATTCTCATTTGCAATAGTATCACGGTTGTTTGGACCATTCTTTCACCAGGTTTAGGTTTTTTTCACGGTATTTAGTTAGATTTTGAGGTGAAGCTATGAAAAAGCTGACTAGGCTCTACACGGTTATGGAGCTATTTTCCAACTGCACAAGCGCATCCATTGCTGCATTTTCCAAAGACGGCGAGTTTCTTTTGGATTACGGCCTTTTTAAGTGCTATCTCTTTCTGAGAAACGATAAGCGTCTGATGCAGAGCATCGCTTTGGAGCTAGCGGAAAAAATCTCCTCGGGAGAGGGTCGCACCGTTAACGAACCCTGGGTCGTGAAGAAAATCGACGATGCAGAACTTGCCTTCTGCCTGATGGACCCCAAGGATAAAAACAGCGGCTTCTTCCTCATCGCACCCTCTCCGAAGTACAGAAACAAAATCCCCTACGATCTAAGGACAACCATCTCCTACCTCATCGGGCTTCTCCGCATCATTGAAAAGGACGTCTCCGGGAAAAAACCCGCTGTGGTAAAAACCGATCAGGTCTACAGCTTCCACGTGCAAAAAGCCGTGGACTACATTCATTCTTTCTACTATGAGGAGATCACCCTCGAATCAATGGCAAGCCGGCTGGGCTTGAACAAAAGCTACTTTGCCTCGATCTTCAAAAAAGAGACAGGTCAAACTTTCACCCAAATGCTGCAGAACGTGCGCATTGAAAACAGCAAAAAGTCCCTTGAGGACGGCACCGGCTCCATCCTGGACGTAGCCCTTGCTGTAGGTTTTACCAGCCAGAACTACTTTGCCACAGTCTTCAAGAAGGCGACCGGCATGACTCCCAGGCAGTACCGGCAGAAGCTGTCCTGAGGTTTGTGTTGAACATAAAAAAGAGGCAGGAGGTTCCAATAGGAACCCCTGCCTTTTCATTTGCGCTTATTCTTTCGCCGCTTTGCGCTTTACACATATTAGTAGTTTTCAGCGCGCACCTCAAAGTAGCTTTGAGCATGAAGGCACACCGGACAGACCTCCGGGGCTTTTTTGCCCATGACCAAGTGACCGCAGACTCTGCACTCCCACATGGTCTCTTCGCCTTTGGCAAAAACCTGCTGCATCTCTACGTTGCGTAGGAGCTTGCGGTACCTTTCTTCGTGGGCTTTTTCGATAGCTGCAACTTGACGGAACTTCTCTGCAAGTTCGGGAAACCCTTCTTCTTCCGCTTCTTTGGCAAAACGGTCGTACATATCGGTCCATTCGTAGTTCTCGCCTTCTGCAGCAGCAAGCAGGTTCTCGCTGGTGGAGCCTATAAGACCTAGCTCCTGCAACCACAGGCGGGCATGCTCCTGTTCGTTTCTTGCGGTCTTCAGGAAGATCTCCGCAAACTGTTCGTAGCCCTCTCTCTGGGCTACATCGGCGAAGTAAGTATACTTATTTCTGGCCTGGCTTTCTCCGGAAAAAGCCTCCAAGAGGTTTTTCTCGGTCTTTGTACCTTTATACCTGTTTTTCAGCGTTCCCTCTTCTTCGAACAGGACAAAGGCCGACCTGGGCTGTTTGCACTTCGGGCACTTGAAGTCGTCTGTCATTTCTCCTTGGTGAATATAGCCGCATACCGAGCAGCGGTATCGCTTCATAGTCTTCTCCTCCCTTTCAGTCTACTTAATTAAAAGCACGACCTTCCTATTCTACTACAGATTTCCAGGAGGAGCTAACCCAATTTGCTGCTGAGTTCATTGAGCTGAGCTGGTTTCTCTTCACTCCGGATCCCCAGGCTCGAATCTTGCAATTTCCTCCACCGTCTTTCCCTTTCTCAGCTGCATGGCACCGCTGTAGATGACGTAAGAAGCTACGGCGATGCATCCTAGAGCATCCATGTACCGGGTAACGGTGCTCTCGGGAAAGATCAGCACCAAAGCCAGGGCAAAAACCACCACCAGATCCACTAATGCTTTGGCCCTGTAAAGCTTTTCCTGACCGACGATCACAGAGTCTCTTCTTTCCACCGCCATCGTCCGGTACCTCCACCAGAACCAGGTGTTGGTGAGAAGCCCGAGGGTAGCAATGGTAAAGCCCAAAGCGACGCTGCCAGTCACTTTGTAAACAAAAAGCCGGCTTACTCCCACTGCAAGCATTGCCACCCCAGAGGCCAGCATCGCCAGTGCCACCGTAAGAAACGCAGCCCGCTCCAATCTCTCTTTCTGGTCTTCCTTCGCTCCTTGATGCAGCTTCCTGAAGGCCCACCAGGAAACGAAGAGAGCCACGAGCTCCGCGGTGCGGCGGAGAAAGTCTGCAATCTGGGTGGCAGACCTGCTGGTAAATGCTGCAATCCCCGTTGCAATCGGACCTGGAGAGCTGAGAAGCAGCGCTGCCAGCAGGGTTTTTTCCCTTTTGGTAGTTTGTTTCTGCTCTAAATCTTGCACGTTTTACCCTCCATTTTTTTTGGAGCACAAGAGCCCTAAACTTCTATTTACGGCACAACTCTCTCAGCTTATACCTGCATGCGACCGGCCGGTCTCCGCAAGGTGCTGCCTATCAAAGTCCCCTTAAGCTCGCTAGATCCACCGTTCCGGCAGAAGGTCTTCCAACCTTACCACCTTATCTTTGAGCATGACCTCACTTACGAGGTTCCTCCGATCAACCTGATACATGAGCTCTCTGCAACGCCCACAGGGCGGCAGGATTTCACCGCTTTCATCAACAGCAACGATCTTCTCGATTTTCGTCTCACCAGCGGTAATCATAGCGGCGATAGCCGCATGCTCTGCGCAGAACCCCAGAGAGCAGGGAGTGTCGATGCATACGCCTTTGTAGACGTTCCCTGTGGATGTAACCAGCGCTGCTGCAGTGGATCCGGCATACGACCCTTCGCTGAGCTTCCGCGGATTCAGGGTGTTTTTGGCAATCTCTAAAAGACCTGCAAATTCCATTTCCGCTCTTCTCCCCTCCTTTTATGGCAGACAAGTCGCTGCCTTCATCCGAGCTATATGCCGACAGCCAGTCGCAGCGCATTAGTTGACAACTGCAGGCACCGGACCCGAACTCGGCGTTCCTGCCACAATTATAGCACACCTGCAAAAGTCAAGTACTTAGCAGAGAACAAAAAAGGTGAGCCTCTTTTACAAGGCTCACCTGAGTATTTATCTTAGATTGAAACTGATTTTTCTTTGTACTCGTCTTCTTCCGTGCCTTTGTCCCCTACAGAAAGGGCTAAGTTGAGCAGAATGCCCACAATTGATGCTGTTGCCAGCGCAGGAAGCTCTACTCCGAACATTGGAATCATGCCGTTGTCTTGGAGGAAAGCGCCGCCAAGACCGACGATGAGGATGACCGCGATAACTGCGAGATTTTTGGCACTGAACATGTCCACTTTTTTCTCCATGATGATCGCGATACCCTGTGCGCCGATGACTCCGAACAGGTAGATGGAAAGTCCGCCGATAACTGCTGTTGGGATCGAGTACACGATATTGATCAGAGGTGTGAAGCAGGAGATCAGCATGGTGATTACCGATGCGGCAATGAGAACGTCAACCGAGAAGTTTCTGGTGATGGCCATCGCACTGATGTTCTCACCGTAGTTTGTACCTGCAGGACCGCCGATGAATCCGGAAACGATGTCGCCAATGCCGTCGCCGATCAGGTTAAGGCCCAGCTTCTGGTCGATGTTGTACTCTTTCCTGGACCCTTTGCGTTTAGCCAAGTTCTTTACGTAGATGTCCAGCTGGAAGATGTGGGCTGTGGACTCTGGAATTGTTGCCAGCGCAATGGGCATGATGGCTATCAAGGCCGCAAGATTGGGTTTTGGCAGTGTGAACACCGGTAGGCTGAAAACTTTGGCGGTGTTCAATGTGTTGAAGTCCACAAACGGAACCTTCGTTACAGCACCGACGATCAGAGCTGCAACATAGCCTGTGGCTAAACCGAATAGAATCGGGAACTGGCTGAGCTTGCCTTTCAAGTAAACCGAGTACAGGATCGTTGAAAGCAACGTGATTAGCGCAATAATCCAAGCGCCGTTCACTGCAAGTGTGCTACTTTCAAACCCTGCTGGAGTTGCTGCAGCGTTCAAAAGTGCGTTCTTTGCCAGAGAAAGGCCGATGATAATGGCAATGCTGCCGGTAACGGTAGGTGGAAGGACCTTGTCGATCAACTTCTGTCCACCCTTGTTCACAACAAAGCCCGCTGCAATGGAAACCAGACCGCTCATCACAATACCGAACTGAGCGATGGAGATCCGCTCGTTCAGCGTGTAGCCCGCAAACGCTTCAGCGCTCATGATCGAGGCGATTGCAGCGATGTACGAGAAACTGGAACCGTAGTACAGGGGAATCTTTCTCCCGGTGATCAGGATGAACGCGAGAGTTGCAAGACCGCTAGCAAAGATTGTGGTTGAGACGTGGAACCCGGTAATGAGAGCCACTAATACTGTAGCGGGAAACATTACCACGATCTGCTGCAGGGCGAAAAAGATCAGCTCTAGAACCGGTGGTCTTTCATCAGGCAGATAACCTAAAACTTCTTTGTGTGTTGACATAAAGCTTCCTCCTCAATGTTTCGTTTTGGAGTAGGCAAAAAAAAATCTTGCCCTCCAGCAAGATTGCAATGACAACAGCACAAAAAGAGGTGGAACCCCTAGGCTGCCTCAATATACGAATCTTACTGGTATCTCTGTACCAAGTTTAAAGATTTCTTTTACCACTGCCATTATGGCACAGGTCCTCTCCTTTGTAAACAGCAAAAAACAAAGAAGCACTATTTTAAATATTTCTGTTAATTATAAAACGATTTCCGGTAACAAACTCGAACGTCCATGAAGCATCGGCGCTCAGTCCCTGGCATAGCGGAAATAGAACAAAACAAGCTTTCTGCGGCTCACTTAAAGCCCGAAGAAGTTGAAGAAGACTGCCAGCAAAAACAGCGGTATTGCTGTGGCAAAAGGTACGGTGATGGTGTCTAGTCCACGCTTCGAGATCAGTTCCACCAACGCGCATATGGGTGCAACCAACAAGGCCCCCACAAGGCACAGGTACCAAGGAAAAGAGGTGCAGATTAAGAGCGTAACAAAAATGGCAAAGCCGGAAACGGCGTACATAGCGATGGTTCCTTCCCTGGTTTTCGAACCTTCCACAAGCCGGTGGATGATATGTTTTTTCCCGAAGGCCTTCCCAACTAAGGCCGCTGCGGCGTCGCCGAAGCCCCATGCCATGATGGAAACAACAACAATGTACTTCCACCCTGGTCCGAGAGCGCCCCAAAATAGCGTAATGAGGACTGCCATCATCACATAAACGATGACCAAGCTCGACCGGATTTCTCCCTTCGTGCGCTGGACCAAGACCTCCATGACTTTGGGAAACCTATCCAGATAAGTAAATATGGGAAAAAGCGCTACTGCAAGGGTTAGAGCAGCTGCCACAGCCAGATACCACGTCTCGAAGGCGTACAACAGAACCAAAGCGGACATGGCGCAAATCAGGTGAAATGCCTTGCGCACGATCTCCTTGGGCGGATTCAAAAACCGTCTAAACATGAGCAGCAAAGAGACAGCACCTGCATAGTAGCCTACGAAAATACCGAATCCCTTCAAAAACTCAACCAGGATGTCAACGAGCATTTGCAGACCTCCTCTGCTTACGGGACGTTCAAGGCTGGACTCTCTGTCTCACCTATACCCAGTATAACAGTATTTCACACCTGATGGAACAGGGGCAGGACGCTTTGGAGTCGTCTGTTAAAGTATACTTGAGCTTTCGTTTTTCATGCATATCTGCCTAAAGATAATCAGAATTTTCACATAATTTAAGAAAAAGCGAGATCCAGAAACCCACTAAACACAGGAGTTTCTGGACCAGATCATACAACCATTGTTATTTCAAAAGCGAAAATAAAGAGGGGCTTTTCTAAATAAAGAAGTCCATTGATGTTTCTAAAGGCCGTTTAATTGGAAAAACCAGAAATGGTTATCTGACTTTTCGCTTCTCCAACTCATATCTATTGACATTTACCATCCAATCCGCAAAGTCTATTAGTTCGGGATCATGTGTTGCAATCAAGATTAGTCGCTGTTGTTCTTGAGCGCTGGCCTGAATCAGCTCCATTACACTGATCTTGTTGTCCTGATCCACTGCCGACGTGGGCTCATCCATTAGCAGAATTCTGTTATTAGAGAGAAGCGTTTGAGCAATCGCTACCCTTTGTCGTTGTCCAAAGGACAGCTTATTGACATATCTGTTCCGTTGCTTAGTTAGACCTAACTTGGCCAAACATTCTTCTGCCTTTTCGGGTTCGGTAGCGAAGAGTTTAGCGTTTTCGGAAGCGGTGAGCCATTCAACCAAAGGATAATTTTGGAA